>ERZ826613.3502-NODE-3502-length-12999-cov-9.924521_pt1 | contig 12999 bp, 10 predicted proteins | sample MGYA00519925_ERZ826613 | MGnify/ENA primary metagenome ERZ826613 (study PRJEB31778, sample SAMEA3449236) | human gut metagenome | biome: human gut; feature: human-associated habitat; material: faeces | place: United Kingdom | collected 2010/2012 ... | reverse complement strand
GGCGGTTGCGCTCCGACACGCGCCTGCGGGCGCAGCCCCAAGGGGGAAGGCTTTTGGGAGATTACACAAACACCGCCTGCACCAGCACCATATACAGGGCGGTGCCCACGGCAATGCTGAGCAGCGTGTTCTTCTTCCACAGGTGCAGCCCCACCACGGCGGCCCCGGCAAGCAGCTCCGGCAGGCCGTGGGTGGGGCCGAGCAGGTCCACGCCGCGCAGGCAGTAGACGACGAGCATCGCCATGATGGCGCAGGGCAGCACCCCGGCCAGATACACCACAAATTTCGGCGTGGGCCGCCCGCCGCCGAACACCACAAACGGCAGGAAGCGGATCAGCGCTGTCACGCTCGCCACAACGGCCACAAGCAGCGCACCGTGTACATCAAACGGCATGGTCGGCCTCCTTTTTCTGCATAAAACCGCGCAGCACCGTCAAGGCTGCCGTGATGCCCACCATGGACGGGATCAGGAAATCACTGCTGCCGAAAACCAGCAGACAGACCAGCGACACACCCAGCCCCACCAGCGCGGGGGTATGGTCGCGGCTGGCCTTCCACTGCTCGGTCATAACGACGAGGAACAGCGCGGTCATCGAAAAGTCGATGCCCGTCGTGTCAAACGGCAGCACACTGCCCAGCAGTGCGCCCGCCACGCCGCCCGCGATCCAGTAAAGCTGGTTCAGCAGCGACACCCAGAAATAGTATTTTTTCCGGTCCACGCCCTCGGGCACGCCGCCGCTGCACACGACGGAATAGGTCTCATCGGTCAGCGCAAAAATCAGGTACGGCTTGGCCGCGCCGGTGTCTTTATAGCGTTCCAGCATCGAAATTCCGTAAAGCAGATGCCGCGCGTTGACCATCAGTGTCATGATCGCCGCCGAGATCAGCGACGCACCGCCCGCCAGCAGGTCAATTGCGACATACTGCATACTGCCCGCGTAGATCAGCCCGCTCATGACCAGCGCCCACCCCGCGCCGTAGCCCTTGCTTTGCAAGAGCACACCAAAGCCCAGCCCCAGCACGATATACCCCGCCATGATGGGCAGGGACCGCACAAGGGCGTAACGAATCGTTTTCACTTTTCTTTTCCTCTTTAATCTACTAAAGTGCTATGTTGGGTAGTATAGCACAAAAAAAATCCCCGCGCAAGCGGGGAAAAGACATTGTTCAATAGTACTGCAAACGGGCACGGGCGGATGCTTGCATCGCCCCGGGGACCCTGCGGCTGCCGCCTCGTTTTACGCCTTCTCGCTCTCCCACCGGGCCACCAGCGGGGCGGCCACAGCGGAAAGCGCCTCCCGTGCGGTGTTGATGGCATTCACGTCCACGGGGGTCAGCTTGTCGGCCTTTTTGTGCTTCAGAACGCGCTCCAGCGTTCTTTCTGCTTCTTTGATTTTAGTACGGGTCTCGCGGTCCAGCGCCTTGCCGGCCTTGCTGCCCAGCGCGGTGTTCACGCGGTAAAGCGCGGCCTCGCCGGCGTTCAGCGCCTCCAGCGCGGCCTTGCGCTCCTTGTCCTGCCCGGCAAAGGCGGCGGCGTTCTCCTTGGCGCGTTTGATCTCATCCTCGGTCAGGTTCGATGTGCCCGAGATCGTGATGCTCTGCTGCTTGCCGGTGTCCATGTCGCGCGCCTTGACCTTGACAATGCCGTTGGCGTCGATGTCAAACGTGACCTCGATCTTCGGCACGCCCGCCCAGGCGCGCTTGATGCCGCGCAGCGTGAAGGTGCCCAGCAGCTTATTGTCCCTGGCAAACTCGCGCTCGCCCTGCAGCACTTTAATTTGCACCGTTTTCTGGAACGGCGCGGCGGTGGTGAACACCTTGCTGAACCGCGTCGGGATCGTAGAGTTGCGCTCGATCAAATGCGTTGCCACGCCGCCGACGGTCTCGATGGAAAGGGTCAGCGGGGTCACGTCCATCAGCAGCAGATTCTCGCCGGGGCCGGAGAGCATCTCGCCGCCCAGACGTCCGGCCTGCACCGCCGCGCCCAGTGCAACGCACTCGTCGGGGTTCAGCGATTTGGACGGCTCCAGACCGGTCATCCGCACGACCTTGGCCTGCACCGCCGGGATGCGGGTCGAGCCGCCGACCAGCAAAACCTGATCCAGGTCGCTGGCCGAAAGGCGTGCGTCGCTCAGGGCGTTGCGCACGGGCAGGGCGGTGCGCTCGATCAAATCGGCGCAGAGCTCCTCAAATTTAGCGCGTGTCAGCGTAGTTTGCAGGTGCAGCGCACCGTCTGCCGCCATCGTGAGGAACGGCAGATTGATGTCGGTCTGCTTCGCGCTGGAAAGCGCTTTTTTCGCCTTTTCGGCCTCCTCGCGCAGGCGCTGCATCGCCACGCGGTCATTCGTCAGGTCCACGCCGTGTTCGGCCCTGCACCGGTCTGCCAGCCAGTTGACGATGCGCTCGTCAAAGTCGTCGCCGCCCAAAAAGTTATCGCCGCAGGTCGAGAGCACCTGCACGATGCCGTCGCCGATGCGGATGAGTGACACGTCAAATGTGCCGCCGCCGAGGTCGTAGACCATGACGGTCTGGGTGCGGCCATTGTCCAGCCCGTAGGCCAGCGCCGCGGCTGTCGGCTCGTTGATGATGCGGCGCACGTCCAGCCCGGCAATGCGCCCGGCGTCCTTCGTGGCCTGGCGCTGGGCATCGTTAAAGTAGGCGGGCACGGTGATGACCGCCTCGGTGACAGGCTCACCGAGATACGCCTCGGCATCGGCCTTCAGTTTTTGCAGGATGAGGGCGCTCAGCTCCTGCGGCGTGTAGCATTTTCCGTCGATGGGCACGCGGGTCTCACTGCCCATCAGCCGCTTGACGCTGGACACGGTGCGGGGGGCGTTCGTCACAGCCTGGCGCTTGGCGGGCTCGCCCACCAGCCGTTCTCCCACCTTGGTGAACGCGACGACAGAGGGCGTCGTGCGCTGCCCCTCGGCGTTGGGGATGACGACGGGCTTGCCGCCCTCGACCACCGCCACACAGCTGTTGGTAGTCCCCAGGTCAATTCCGATTATTTTTGCCATGGTGGTGCTTGTCCTTTCAAAAAAGACACTTTTGAATCATAATTCTATTGTAGCGCCTGCCGCCGGGAAAAGTGTTGCGATTTCGTAAATAAATTGGGGAGAATTTTATAAAACTGCGGAGCTTCCCCCCTCGGGGGAAAGCTAAGAAAATGTTGACGCACACGCCCCAACGTGCTATAGTTAGTTTAAAGCACTAAAGAGGGGGATTCCTATGGCACGCACCGCAACGGTCACCCGCAATACGCGGGAGACACAGATCACGCTGACGATTGACCTGGACGGCACCGGCATGGCCGACCTGCACACGGGCATCGGCTTTTTTGACCACATGCTGGACGGCTTCGCCCGCCACGGCCTGTTTGATGTAAGCGTCACCTGCCGCGGCGACCTGGACGTAGACTGCCACCACACAATTGAGGACATTGGCATTGCGCTGGGCACGGCCATAAAAGAAGCGCTGGGCGACAAGGCCGGGCTGGTGCGGTACGGCAGCTGCATGCTGCCGATGGACGAGACGCTGGCACTCTGCGCCGTCGATCTGGGCGGGCGGCCCTACTTTGTGTACGACGCCAGCTTTGCAGGCCAGAGCTGCGGCGGCATGGACACCCAGATGGCGCGGGAGTTTTTCTACGCCGTATCGTACAGCGCCATGATGAATCTGCATCTGAAGGTGCTCTACGGGGAGAATGACCACCATAAGCTGGAGTCCATGTTCAAGGCGTTTGCCAAGGCGCTGGACGCCGCGACGCGCAGAGATGCGCGGATCGACGGCGTTTTGTCCACCAAGGGGACGCTGTAAGGGAGATGCTCGGCGGCGGGAACGACGGGCGCCTATAGTATCCGCCCGCGGCCGTTTCCCGCCGTGGACAGCATATACATTAGGAGGGAAAGCAGTATGTACAAGGACATCATCGACACCATCGGCTTTGTGGAGCGCTACGACCCCGAGCTGGGCGCGGCTATGCAGCGTGAGCTGGGCCGCCAGCGCCAGAACATCGAGCTGATCGCCAGCGAGAACATCGTTTCCCCCGCCGTCATGGCGGCCATGGGCAGCGTGCTGACGAACAAGTACGCGGAAGGGTACCCCGGCCACCGTTATTACGGCGGCTGCCAGTACGTCGATCAGGTCGAGCAGATCGCCATTGACCGCGCCTGCAAGCTGTTCGGCGCGAAGTATGCCAACGTCCAGCCGCACTCCGGCGCACAGGCCAACCTGGCCGTCTACTTTGCGCTGCTGAACGTCGGCGACACCGTCATGGGCATGGATCTGTCCCAGGGTGGCCACCTGACCCACGGCTCCCCCGTGAACATGAGCGGCAAGAACTACAACTTTGTCTCCTACGGCGTCTCCGCCGAGGATGGCCGCATCGACTACGCCGCACTGGCCAAGCAGGTCGCGAAGGTCCGCCCCAAGCTGCTGGTCGCCGGTGCATCGGCCTATCCACGCGCCATCGACTTTGAGAAGCTGGCCGAGATCGCCCACGGCTACGGCGCTATGCTGATGGTCGATATGGCGCACATTGCGGGTCTTGTCGCAGGCGGCCAGCACCAGAGCCCCGTGCCCTACGCCGACGTGGTCACCACCACGACCCACAAGACGCTGCGCGGCCCCCGCGGCGGCCTGATTTTGACGAACAACGAGTATATCATCAAGCGCATCAACTCCGCCATCTTCCCCGGCACGCAGGGCGGCCCGCTGGAGCACGTCATCGCCGCGAAGGCCGTCTGCTTTGGCGAGGCGCTGAAGCCGGAGTTCAAGGAGTATGCCCGCAAAATTGTTGAAAACGCGAAGGCGCTTGAGGCCGAGCTGACCGCCCGCGGCGTGAAGCTGGTCTCCGGCGGCACGGACAACCACCTGCTGCTGATCGACCTGACCGACGAGGACTGCACCGGCAAGGAGCTGGAGCACAATCTGGACGAGGTGCACATCACCGCGAACAAGAACACCGTCCCCGGCGAGAAGCGCAGCCCGTTTGTGACGAGCGGCGTGCGCATCGGCACCCCCGCCGTCACGACCCGCGGCATGGGTCCCGACGAGATGAAGGTGATCGCCGACTGCATTGCAGACTGCGTGTTTGACTTTGCGAACAAGAAGGACGAGGTCGCCAGCAAGGTCGAGGAGCTGACGAAGAAGTTCCCGCTGTATGAATAAGGCTTGATTGAAAAATACCGCTGCCTGTGGTTACACATGGGCAGCGGCTTTTGTTTGTGCGCAGGGGCGGATTTCCTATCCGCCCGCGGAGCGGTCAAGACCGCTCCCTACGATGCGAAAGATAAACGGGCGGCAGCGGCAAGGCTGCGGGCCGGGCATGCCCGGCCCCTACAGGGTGGCTTTGTTTGTGCGTAGGGGCGGATTCCATATCCGCCCGCAGGCGTGTGCGGCGGCGGAAGGTTTACGGATCGCCGCTGTAGGGGGCGGCGTCCCCGACGCCCCGCGGAGCGGTCAAGACCGCTCCCTACAATGCAAAAGATAAACGGGCGGCAATGGCAAGGCTGCGGGCCGGGCATGCCCGGGCCTTACGGGGGCATTCACGATAGCCACGCCCTCGCCAGCGCCTGCGCCACCTTCTCCACATCGTCCTCCTTCAGGGCCGAGTACCCCGCTACCACGGTATCCGCCCGGCAGAGCTCGGGCCGGGCGAGATAATACTCACTCAGGCCGCGCAGCCGCACGCCTTGCTGTGCCGCGGCGGCGACCATGGCACGCTCGCCGCCGGCTCCCGGCAGCGTCAGCAGAAAATGCAGCCCGCTGTGTACGCCGTCCAGCTCCACGCCCGGCAGCGCCGCGCGCAGCGCTGCCGCAAACGCCTCCATGCGGCGCTTGTAGGCAAGGCGCATCCGGGCAAGATGCCGCGTGAAATACCCGCCCGCCATGAACTCGCAAAGCGTCTGCTGCTCAAAGCGGCTGACCGTGTTGGCGTAGGTCGCAAAATCCCGGCGATAGCGCGCCAGCAGGCTTTGCGGCAGCACCATGCAGGCAATGCGGATGCCCGGGGCCAGACTTTTTGAAAACGTCGTCAGGTAGACCACCGGGCCGTCCGGGCCCGCCATGCCCTGCAAACTGGGCAGAGGGCGCGCATCAAAGCGGAACTCCGAGTCGTAGTCGTCCTCCAAAATGTACCGCCCGGGCCGGGCCGCTGCCCAGGCCAGCAGCTGGGCGCGGCGGGTCGCAGGCATCGTAACACCCGTCGGAAAGTGATGACTGGGCGTCAGATAGCAGAGGTTTGCGCCGCTTTTTTCCAGCGCGTCGGCGGGCAGGCCCTCGCGGTCAATGTCCACCAGCGTGCAGGGAATGCCGCTGTTCTGCAGGACCGTCCGCGTGCGGAAGTAGCCGGGGTTCTCGATGGCCGCCATGCCGTCGCTGAACAGGTGCGCCAGGCACCCGAGCAGATACTCAATGCCCGCACCGACGACGATCTGCTCCGGCGTGCATTCCACACCGCGGTACACCGACAAATATTCCGCAATCTGTGTGCGCAGCGGGGCGTCGCCCTGCATCTCGCCGCGCTGTAAAAGCTCGGGTCGCTGGTAGAGCAGCTCCTTCTGGATGCGTCCCCAGCTGCGCGCCGGGAACAGCGCCGTGTCCACGCTGCCGGTGGACAGGTCGTAGACCGGCTGCGGCGCGGCGGGCGGCTGCGGCGGTGCAGGGGCGGCGGGTGCGCGGCGGGCGCGGCTGTGCAGCATGCCGTAGGTCTTTTGCACATAAAAGCCGCTGCGGGGGCGCGGCTCGGCCAGACCCTCGGCGGCCAGCATCTGGTAGGCGGCGTCCACCGTGTTGACGCTGACGCCCTGCTGCGCAGCCATCGTGCGGCGGCCCGGCAGCGGCGTTCCGGGTGCGCGCTGGCCGGTGCGGATCTCATCCGCCAGGGCGGCGTACAGCTGCTCATACAGCGGCGTTTTTTGGTCGGCATCCAACTCTATCATGACAGTCCTCCACACTGGCCCCATAAAAAATTTAAAAACTGAGCATTTATTCAGAGCCAGAAATCAGTATAATAAAAACATACCTTCCCGGAAGGAAAATGTCAATAGAGGTGTACGAAACTATGTCTACCGCAATGATGTGGCTGCTGCTGTTCGTTGTAGCAGCCCTGGCACTGCTGATCGCAGCGCTGACTAAAACGAAATTCACTGTGCAGAAAATCAGCATCATCGGCATCATGGCCGCGCTGAGCTTTGTCGCGTATGAGTTTTTCCGCATCCCGAACGTCTTTGGCACGGGGTCCAGCTTCCATCTGGGCAACACCTTCACGGCGCTGACCGCCATGCTGCTGGACGGTGTGTCCGGCGGTCTGGCCGGTGCCATCGGCCTGGCGCTGGCCGACGTTGTCGCCGGTGACCCGGGCTACGCCATCACGACCTTTATTCTGAAATTCATCATCGGTCTGGTCTGCGGCGCGGTGTCCCACAAGGTCATCCACCTCAGGACCTTCCCCACCGGCAACAAGTTCAAGTACGTGGCCGCCGTCACGGCGTCGGCCTTCAGCGGCCTGCTGGTCAACGTGTTCACCGACCCGTTCATCGGCTACTTCCGCAACCTGTACATCTTTGGCCAGCCCGCGGAGTTCGTCTCCGTCGTGACCAAGATCGCCAGCGGTGTGACGCTGGTCAACTCCCTGCTCTCCACCGTCTGCGCCGTTGTCCTGTACATCGCCCTGCGCCCCGCCCTGGAGAAGGCACATCTGCTGCCGAAGGAGTGATTCTCCCAAAGCCTTCCCCTTGGGGGGAAGGTGGCCCCGCAGGGCCGGATGAGGGGGAAGCCTTTTCAATTCAACATCCTCATTTCTGTTTACCCCCGCTTCGGCGGGGTTTTTGTTTTGCGGCAAATTATGTAAAAATTGCAAAAAGACTGGCGTTCCGGTGGGAAATGGTGTAAAATGAACTTACATATTGTGTAAACACTCCATGCTCCCACGCGAAAGGAGCCTTTCATGGCAGGCAAAACCAAATCACAAAAGAAAAAAGCGCTGGATATGCGCAGCAAGATGTATCTGGTGCTGGCTCTGTGCAGCGTTATGCTGCTGGTCAGCGTCGGCATCTCGCTGGTGCTCATCGGCGGCATCGACCTCGGCGGCGCGGACGCCCAGAGCGTGTCCACCGTGGACAGCGCGTCCATGGTCGTCGAGAGCGGCTATAATAAAGAGGAAAACACCATCGATACCCAGGCCTACACCTCGACGATCCTTGAGCAGACCTCCGACGCGGGCGACAGCTATGTGGACGAGACGCTGTTTCTGGGCGACAGCAACACGGCCCGCATGTACCGCATGTTCGACTATTGCAGCTACGACAACGCCATCGGCTCGGTGGGCATGACCGCCAAGAGCCTGGCGGCCTTTGCCTGCGTGCAGGTAAGCACTTCGTCCGGCTACATCACGATGCCCCAGGCCGTGGCGAAATTGCAGCCGCGCCGGGTCATCCTGACCTTCGGCACGAACGACCTGAACCCCGGCTATAAGGCCGCGGACTTCGTCAAAAACTACCAGACCGGCATCGAGGCCATCGTCACCGCCTACCCCAGCGTGGACATCATCGTCAACGCCATCCCACCCATCGGGCAGCAGCACTCCAACCAGAGCCTGACCCAGACCCAGGTGGACGAGTACAACAAAGCGCTCGTCGAAATGTGCCAGGAGAAGGGCTGGAAGTTCCTGAACAGCGCCGAGGTGCTGAAGGATTCCGTCACCGGCTACGCCAAGAGCGGCTATGTGGAGACGAGCGACGGCATCCATCTGACCCGCACGGCGATGGACGCGCTGTTCAACTACATCCGCACCCACAGCTACATTACCGAGGATGACCGCCCCGCGCTGACGACGATCCCGAAGCACACCGGCGACAAGGACGCCGTGGTCTACACGGTGCCGGTGGTCAGCTCCTCCAGCACGGCGACGGCCACGCCCGAACCGAAGGAGGAGACCGCCGGCAGCGAGAGCACGAGTGACAGCTATGTGGAGCCCACGCCGACGCCGACCCACGAGGTCACGGCCACCCCGTCCCCGACGCCCGAGGTGACAGCCACACCGTCCCCCACGCCCGAGGTGACAGCCACACCGTCCCCCACGCCCGAGGTGACGGCCACCCCGTCCCCCACGCCGTACATAGAGGAGCCGACCCCCACCCCCTACGTCGAGCCCACGCCGACGCCCTACGTAGAACCGACCCCCACCCCCTACGTCGAGCCGGACTCCGTCCCCGCGGACACCCCTGCCAGCGAGACAGCAACGGAGTGACGGTCTCTCATAAGTTCTAAACAACGCCGCCCCTGCGCAGTGGAAAACTGCACAGGGGCGGCGCTCTGTATTTACTTTTTCCTGCCGAGCAGCTCGGTGCGGATGTAGCGGAAGCAGGCGTCCTCGCCCTCGTCGCGCAGAATCAGCAGGCAGTTTTCCAGCTCCTTGCGGGTCTCGGGGTGCAGGATGTAGTGGTCCCTGCTGCGGTCATAGTACTCCCACGCCGCGGCGTCGGTGTACTTGTCGCCCTTATAGTTCTTGCTGGCGGCAATGCGGTCACAGACCATCTCGGCCACGTAGCGGGCGGGCATCCGCATACCGGCCATGGCATGGTCGCCGTCCGGCGCGTAGTCGATCCAGTATTCCAGATGGTGCTTGTTGCGGCCCTTATGGTGCAGCCAGGCGGCGCTGTAGCCCTCGGCCTGGCGCTGGGCGTTGTTGGGGCTGCACGTCCCCTGCCAGTATTTGGCCCCGGCCCAGAACTCCACGGGGGCCAGCTTGCTTAAATCGTGGGTCAGGCCCTGCCAGTACAGCCCGCAGCGGAAGCAGTTTTTCATCACCAGCATTTTGTGATGGTGGATCGTTTTGTAGTGTTTAATGGGATGCCACAAGGTCTTTTTTCCTCCCCGGGATCATGAGTTTTGCCAGCACCGGCAGCAGCATACAGCTGATCGGCACAAACGCAAAGTGCCACAGCATCGGTACAAGGTGGGTATGGATCGCAGCGTGCGCCTTGGACAGCACCATCCAGGACGCCGGGGCCGCCAGCCCCAGCCCCCAGACGATGCACGGCGGCACCAGCTGCGCCGCCGTGCCGCGGCGCAGGCAGGCAACAACGCTCACCGCGCCGGCCAACAGCGCAAACAGCAGCAGCTGCCATGCCGTGACACTGACGGGCCCGAGCTGCAAAAGCGGCTCCGTACTCTCACGGAAATACTGCGCGAGCACCTGCGGCATGTTCACGTCCCGCACCGCGCCGTCCGTCAGGCTGACGCGGTCCGTGACGGCCCGGGTCATGTTCTGACAGGCGTCCGCCGCGCTGCCGAAGCAGAGCCATTCCTGTGCGAACCAGAGCGCCAGCGCCGCAGTCACACCGCCCAGCGCCGAGACACCCGCCCCGACGGTGCGGCCCAGCCAGACGAGCGCGCCGTGCGGGTCGCGCCGCACAAAATACGCCTTGGCGGCTGCGTAGCAGAGCGGGATCTCACACAGGATCAAAAATGTTGTGATAAATTCAAACCCGCACATGCAGCGCACCATGCAGGCGGCGGCCACCAGCGGCCAGCACCCGCGGGGCGTTTTGCCGCGCACTCGGGTGCAATGGCAGAGCCAAAGCGCCGCCAGCAGCGGCAGCAGCCAGGTCCAGAGGCACCAGTACAGGTCCTTCATGCCGCGCTGCAGCCAGGGGGCCAGCAGCACCGACGCAAACCCGAACGCTGCCGCCAGCGGGCCGAATTCTTCCCACACGGCCAGCGCCACAAGCAGCTCCGCCGCGTAGAACAGCGTGCTGTTCAGCCAGTAGAGGGCGGTCTCCCGCGCCAGACCGTCGGGCAGCCGGTGCCGCAGCAGACGGTTGACCCTGCCGAACAGCCAACCCTGCAAGCCCGACTGATGGGTGTAGGGGTGGAACGCCGCCGCGTCGGTGGGGGTGTCGTCCCGGAACAGTGCGCGGTTCGTGTCGTCGCTCCAATCGTCGGTGTAGACGCCCAGAAAGCCGCCGGGGGCGTGCTGCCCCTGCTCCATCTGGTGGATGCGGCCATAGACGAGCGTCTGGGAGCCTGTATCCCACACGCCGGTCAGGTAGGCGCTGGCATTGTGCCGCACCGTGGTCAGCAGCGCGGCCAGCGCCAGCACTGCCAGCAGGGTCGCCGCGCCGCGCAGGGGTGCGGGCAGCGTCTGCCATATTCCTTTTGCTTTTGTCAATGTTATCGATCCCATTTGTCGCACAGCGCAGCGATCTGGCTGGCAAATTTTGCGAGGTCCTTGTTGGCCCCGCCCTGGTTGTGGCGGATGACCTCCAGCAGGCGCTGGCCCATGTTGGCCAGACGGTCATAGGCCGCGCTGGTGCGCACGGTCTCGGCGGATTTCGTCTTGATGATCTTCCGGGTGTTGCCGACCTCGGCGCAGGCGACGCGGCCCTCGGCTGCGATCCAGATCGAACCGTTGTAGGGGGCGTCGGCCTCGTAGCCCTCCTCCTTCAGATGGTTGGCCCAGTGCTCGGCGACGGCGTCCTCGCCGTGGTTGACAAAGACGAACTTCGGCTTTTCGTCAAAGGCGCGGAGCCAGGCTTCCAGCCCGTCCTTGTCGGCGTGACCCGAAAGCCCGCCCAGCTGCGCAATGCGGGCCCTGACCTGCACCGGCTCGCCAAAGAGCTTGACCTCCTGCGCACCGTTGACCAGCGCGTTGCCTAAGGTGCCGGGGCTTTGGTAGCCGACGAACAGCACCGTACACTCGGGCCGCCAGAGGTTATATTTTAAGTGGTGTCGGATGCGGCCCGCGTCGCACATGCCGGCGGCGGAGATGATGACCTTGGGCGTCGGGTCGCCGTTGATGGCCATGGATTCCTCTTTCGTCTCGCTGACGTGCAGACCCGGGAACTGCAGGGGGTTCCGGCCGCTCTGCACCAGGGCGAGGGCTTCGTCGTCGTAGCACTCGGCAAAGTTTTCCCGGAAGATCGTGGTGGATTTGCTCGCCAGCGGGCTGTCCACAAAGACCGGGAAGTTTTCGTGCCCCTTGATACGGCCCTCGGCCTTGATCTGACGGATAAAATACAAAAGCTCCTGCGTGCGGCCCACGGCAAAGCTGGGGATGACGACATTGCCGCCCTTGTCGAACGTCGATTGCAGCACGGCGCTCAAATCGCCGATATAATCCGGTTTCGGGCCGTGGCTGCGGTCCCCGTAGGTGGATTCCATAACAAGGTAATCCGCGTGGCCCGGGTTGGACGGATCCTTGATAAGCGGCTGATGGGTGTTGCCGATGTCGCCCGAGAAAACGATGATCTCCGGCGTGCGGCCCGGCTCCGCAATGCGCAGCGAGACGGACGCGCTGCCCAGCAGGTGCCCCACATCGGTAAAGCGCATCTCGATTTTGCCGGTTGGCCCGTCGAACAGCGTCTGCCACGTCTCATAGGGGCAGGGCACAAACTGCTTCATGACGTTCTGCGCGTCCTCGACGGTGTAGTCCGGTTCGATCATCTCGGCGCCGCTGCGCATAGCCTTGCGGTTTTTCCACTCGGCCTCCTGCTCCTGAATGTGGGCGGAATCCTCCAGCATGATGGCGCAGAGGTCGCGGGTCGCATCGGTGGTATAGATGGGGCCGCGGTAGCCGTTTTTGTACAGGTACGGGATGCGGCCCGAGTGGTCGATGTGCGCATGGGTCAGCAGCAGTGCCTCATAGGTGCCGGGCGCGCAGGGCAGGTCGGCGTTCTCATACACGTCGCGGCCCTGCTCCATGCCGCAGTCGATCAGAAAGCGGTGTCCTGCCGCCTCCAGCTGTGTGCAGCTGCCGGTCACTTCCCGGTCAGCGCCTAAGAATGTGAGCTTCATGTGGGAGAACCTCCTTTATTTGGGGATGTTGCGGGTGGGAGAACCGGGAATGGGCGGCCACGGAAAGCCCGTCGGGACCCTTCAGGCCTCGCAAGCTCGGCCAGCTCCCCTAAAAGGGGAGCCCAGCGTGTCGAAAAACCTCCCTGTGCGAGGGAGGTGCCCCGAAGGGGCGGAGGGAGAGAACCTTGCCATAGCCCGAAA
>ERZ826613.3499-NODE-3499-length-13008-cov-3.210762_pt1 | contig 13008 bp, 7 predicted proteins | sample MGYA00519925_ERZ826613 | MGnify/ENA primary metagenome ERZ826613 (study PRJEB31778, sample SAMEA3449236) | human gut metagenome | biome: human gut; feature: human-associated habitat; material: faeces | place: United Kingdom | collected 2010/2012 ... | reverse complement strand
TGAAGAAAAATAGCCCGATTAAAAAAAATCACGGGCTATTTCACGGGAGTTTGGGTTCCCGAGGACCGCTCGCCCGCAAAGATCAAGGCCCGCGAGAAGGCGCGCACGCTCACGGACTACATGGGAGAGGCCGCGGCCTTTTACACGGAGCAGCTCAGGCGGAACGCAGGAGCCTCCGATTATCTCAAGAACCGCTGTATTTCGGCCGCCACGGCCGCGAAGTTCGGTCTCGGCTATTCGCCCGACGACTGGCATCCCCTTCAGACCCTTTTCGGAGAGAAGTATTCCGACAGGGCGCTTGAGGAGTGCGGTCTCGTCAACGTCAGGAACGACAGGCGCTACGATGCGTTCAGAGGGCGCATCATGTTCCCGATCCGCAACGCCAAGGGGCTTGTGATCGGTTTCGGCGCCCGCACGATGAACGGCGACGAGCAGCCCAAGTACCTCAACAGTCCCGAAACGCCGATCTCCCACAAGGGCAGCGAGCTCTACGGCTATTTCGAAGGCAGGGAGGCGATCTACGGCAAGGGCCGCGCCATCGTCTGCGAGGGCTACATGGACGTGATCCAGCTTTCGCAGGCCGGGTTCGAGGAGGCCGTCGCCGCACTCGGTACGTCGATCACGCCCGAGCATGTCAGGAAGCTCTTCAAGCTCACCGACAGCGTCTACTTCTCGTTCGACGGCGACGCCGCCGGCCGCAAGGCTGCGCGTCGTGCGCTTGAGGCGGCCCTGCCCGTCATCACGGACGTGCAGAAGGCGGGCTTCATCATCCTGCCGCCCGAGCACGATCCCGACAGCCTCATCAAGGCAGAGGGCGCTGAGGGTTTCGAGCGCCAGATTGAAAAGGCCTATGGACTCACGGACTTCATGAAGAAGCTCCTTCTCGAAGGAAAGGAGTTCATGTACGCCGAGGAGCGTGCGAAGCTCGTGGCCGAGGCCAAGCCCTGGGTGCTCTCGATGCAGCATGCGCCCATCCTGCGGCTTGCATTCATCCGCGAGCTTGCGGGCATCGCCCGCCTGCAGGCGGATGACATCGAGCGCCAGTACGGACTCGCCGGTGCCGCTCCCTCCAGACCGTCCTTCGATGGCGGCCGGCAGCAGGGGCGCGGCGGCTTTGCCCGCAGGCGTGACGACCGCTTTTCACGCTGGCCCGTGAAGCCCGCACCCGAGCCTCGAGTTCGCGTCAAGGACGTTAGGGAGCGCATGCTCCAGTGCCTCCTTTCCTATCCTCATCTCGTGAGCGAATTCAGCCACTCGATCGAGGAGGAGTTCCTGTCTAGCACGCATCCCGCCGCCGAACGCATCATCGAGGTCTGGCGCGCAGCGGCGGCAGAGGACGAGGAAGGAGGCTGCGTCAATCCTGCTTCCCTTCTCATGAGGCTCGGAGAGAGTGCCAGCCTTTCCTATTATGAGGAGCTCCTCACCGAGGAGCTCTCGACGGGCACGCCCGAGGAGGGCGCCCGCCTTGAGGTAAGGAAGGCCTTCATCGAGCTCGAGCGCACGAAGGCCCGCATCGAAATGCTTGCCCATGATGCGGCGAGGGACATGGACGCGATGCGCAGGCTCAACGACAGAAGGGCTGAGCTTCAGCGCCTTGCGGACGAGGCTCGTCTTGCGGAACGCGAGTACCGCCTGCGCATTGAGAATCAGGCAAGGTTCGAGAGCCAGCGTGCGGCTGAAAAGCCTTGGGGCGGCGAGTCCGCCCCCCTTTCGTCCAATCCGATCGTCGCGCAGCTGCAGCGCTTCCTCAGGGGCGACACGGGGACTTCTTCCGTCTCGGGCGAGCAGGCCGCGCCTCAGGGAGCCTCCCGTGTTTCCACGAGTGCCGTAAGGGAGGCTCTGGCAGCAAGCGCCGCAGGGCGTACCGCGGGAGAGTCCGCCGCCTTTGCGGAGAGCCTGCCGCCTGAGCTTTCGGACGAGAAGGTTGATTTTGTTCCCGATGGTATGAAAGAATATGACGTCTCGGGCATGCCGCCCGACGTGCCGTTCGACGATGAAGCTCCCTACCGTTATGACGACGCCGGAGATCCCGACGCGGATCTCAACGTGGGTCTGAGACGGCGGGGGAGGCCGCGCGCCGGCGCGACTAGCTTTTCCCTAAGGAGCTCATTTTGAAGAAGACTTTATGGGCGGCCCTGCTGGCTGCCGGCACGATGGTTTCCGCGACGGTCGACGCCGAGCCCCTTCGCATCGGCGTGCTTCCAGCCGCCGACGCCATTGTGATCCACGCTGCGGCCGACGAGAAGCTGTTCAATGCCAGAGGGCTTGACGTTGAGGTGATTCCTTTCAAGTCTGCTCTCGAACTTGGTGCCGCCATGCGTGCGGGCCGCCTTGACGGGCATTTCGGCGATCTGATGAACGTCTTCACTCAGAATGAACGAGGCGTTCCCCAGGCCGTGATTCTCACGACGACCCATACGAGCCGGGCGCAGCGTGCCTTTGGTCTCGTCGTCGCGCCTGCCGCCGCCGAGAAGATCCGCTCGCTCAAGGATCTCGACGGTACGGAGACGGCCATGAGCTCCGCCACGATCATCGACTACCTGCTCGACCGCATGAAGGCTGAGGAAAAGCTTTCCGACGGCGCGCTCAGGAACCTTGAGGTCAAGCAGATCCCGATCCGCCTGCAGATGCTTCAGACCGGCAAGGCCGCAACGGCCATGCTGCCCGAGCCGCTCGTCTCCGTCGTCGAGGCGAAGGGCGGACGCGTGATCTGGGATGACCGCGGTCTCAACGAGGCGCTTGCCGTCGTTGCGCTCAAGAAGGACAGACTTGACGACAAGACCGTCGCCGCCTTCCGGGGTGCCGTGGCGGATGCCGCCAGACTCATAGAGTCGGAGCCCGACCGCTTCCGCGCCGTCATGGTGAAGAAGGGCCTGCTGCCTGCGCCCGTTGCGCAGAACTACACGATGGTCCGCTTCTCCATGTTCGGCACGAATGACGGTCTGCCTCCCCTGCCGAGCGCCGAAGACGTGCGCCGCGTGGGAGAATGGATGGTCGGAAAGAACATGATCAAGTCGGTGCCCGCTTACGACAGCGTGGTGATCCGTCCGTAATTCTAAGGTGCGCATGCAGAATCAAAGGGAAGAGGCGCTTGAGCCGCCGGGACTGGCCTGCAACGGGCTTACGCTTGGCTACGACGGCAGGCCCGTCATTGAGGGGCTGGATCTGTCGCTGCCGCCGGGGGCCTCGCTTGCCATCGTCGGCGAGTCCGGTTGCGGGAAGTCGACGCTTCTCACCGCTCTTGCGGGGCTGAGGCCTTCGATTTCGGGGACGGTCAGGTGGACCTCTCCTCATGGCGGAGTCCGTTCGATTCAGGACATGCGCACAAGCTTCGTCTGGCAGCATCTCGGTCTTTTTCCGTGGAAGCGCGTGAGGGAGAACCTCGCGCTTCCACTGGAGCTTTCCGCCGGACGCTGCGCCGATTCGGCCGGACGTGTCTCGGCCATGCTTTCCGAACTCAGGCTCTCGGGGCTCGAGTCGCGCTTTCCTTCCGAGCTTTCGGGAGGACAGCGGCAGCGTCTTGCGCTCGGCCGCGCGCTCATCGTGCAGCCTCAGGTTCTCTTCATGGACGAGCCCTTCTCGGCTCTTGACGCGCTTTTGCGTGCGCGCATGCAGGATATCCTGACTGCGCTCCGCCGCAGGCATCCCTGCAGCGTGATTCTGGTGACACACGACATCGGCGAGGCCGTGGCGCTCGGTTCGCACGTCCTGATGCTTGCGCCCCACGGCCGCAGAGCGCCCGAATGCTTTGAAAATCCCGCCTACTCGCAGGAGCTCGGCTGCGGCGACAGGGCCTCGCCTGCCTTTTACGACACCGTGCGCCGCATTCACGCGGGGCTGGCGGCCGCTTCGGGAGAGGACGAATGATCGTGCTGCGTTACATCCTCGGCTTTCTCTTTCTGGGCGGATGCTGGCACGCGGGCGCGCTTGCGCTCGGGCCCGACCTTCTGCCCGATCCCGTGGCCACGATCAGGCTCTTCGCCGAGTCTCTGAGCACGCCTGAATTCTGGGGGCACATCCTCGTGAGCCTCTGGCGCCTGACGCTCGGCCTTGTTGCGGCCGTCGCGGTTGCCTTTCCTCTGGGACTTCTGCTCGGACACTGCCGCGCGGCGGATCTGGCGGGCAGTCCGCTCCTCTTCATTACTTATCCGCTGCCCAAGATCGTATTACTTCCCGTCTTCTTCACGCTGGTGGGGCTCGGAGACGCCTCGCGCGTTCTCCTCATTGCGCTTACGACGGGCTATCAGGTGCTCGTCATCATCCGTGCGGGGGCGCTCAGCATCGATCCCTCCTGGGTCAAGGCCTTCCGCTCGATGGGCGGCACGACGGCCGAGGCCGTCCGACATCTCTATGTTCCTGCAGCGCTCCCCGCGCTCTTCACCTCCCTCAAGGTGGCGAGCGGCACGGCGGTCGCGGTGCTCTTTCTGGCCGAAAGCTTCGCAACCACCTCGGGGCTCGGCTACCTCATCATGGACGCCTGGGGCATGGGGGACGTGCTCTTCATGTTCAACGCCATTCTGGGCATGAGCCTTCTTGGTCTCGTGATCTACGGCGTCATCGGACTGCTCGAGAGGGTGTGCTGCCCCTGGCTCTTTGCGGGCAGGAAGTAGGGCTCCGACAGAGGGTGCCTATTCGTACAAAACATCATAAACGGCGGAATTTTCCGCCGTTTTTTGATTAAAACCCGAACTCCGCGGTAAATCTACTATCTGGATAACGCGAAACCTCAAGAGCCCTGCCAGACAGAAAAAAACTGGCAGGGCTCTTGTTTTTTTTGGTAAAACTAGAGTAAAATATAATGTACACCAATTAATCTAGTTGGTGACTAAAAATGGCCACGGGACAGGAAATTCTTCACCTCAAGCTCATGTCTTATAAGAACAAGGGCAAGACCTATGTCAGGGCTTATCGCAACAAATGGATTGCTCCTATTCCGGAAGAGGCGGCGCTGGGGAAGAAAGGACGTTCTGTTCCGGCTGTCCAAATCCAGGTGGGTGTGATCCAGTCTAGCGGCATGGTGAAGATGTCCTCGAAATTTCTGTCTCTTCATCCCGAATTTGCTCAACAGGATTGGTATTACTTGAATCACGATCTTGTCGATGAGAACACCTTCTTTGACCAGCTTCCCGCCGAATCCGTAGGCTTCCCCAATAAGAAGCCTGTCGAAGAAAACGTTGCGATAGAAGACACGGCGGCGGATGGCGATTTGAATGACGAGGCGGCAGACGATGAGAATCCGGAGGACAAGGAGGAAGGAAATTTCAAATTTTTCCTGCCTCACTATGCCCTGAAAGGTCTTGCCATTCATCAAGGAATCGTGTCGGCGCTTGCTGAAGTGTTTGATAGCAAGCATGCCGAACAATGGATCAGCTATGCGATTTATCAGATCCTCAAGGGTGGTTCGGCCGATTGCTACTCCGACTGGGCCTACCATCAGATCCTTCCTCGAGTGGCTCAGAATCTTTCCGCTCAGGAAGTAACCAAACTGCTTCGCACGTGCACGCCTGAAGCATGGGATGAGTTCTGGGCGAAACGTTTCAAAACTCTGCAGAAGAAGCAGGCCGAAGTCGACGGAAGAATTCCAATTCGATACTGCGCGATTGACAGTACCAGCATTAATTCGTATTCATCTGCAGAGCAAATTGAATATGGCCACGCCAAGCAGGACGAAGGGCTACCTCAGTTGAATCTTGCGACCGTCCTCGATCAGCTGACAGGACACATCGTCTACGCATTCGCCTACAACGGTTCCATCAATGACCGCGGATCGTATTCCTATATTTATGAACGCATGAAGCAGGCCGGCTTCCCGATGGATCAAATCATGCTGATCAGCGATCGCGGGTACCCGTCAAACTCAATGCTGAACAAGCTGATCAATGACAACATGGCTTTTCTTACCGGTTGTCCAATTGCAGCCGGCAGCAATGAGGAAAAGTGGATTTTTGAACAAGGCCGTGAGCTTGAGCGCAGGACTCAAGCCTGGGATCGAATTCATCGTGTTTATAGCCATACCGTCACCGAGAGTTGGCAGAAGTCGAACAAAACTACCGCCAAGGTTTACAGCCACCTTTTCTACGATCCGGAACGCGCACAGGCGGTCAGGTCGAACCTGAACAGCCTAGTGGTACAGGTCTTCGATGAACTGAGTCATGGACGAAAGGTCGATCAGCGTCTGTTCCAAGAGGCAAGACCGTATCTGAAGGAAGTGGCCGATCCGAAGGGATCTCAGCATCAAACCCCGAAAAAAATATGGGTGATTGATCAGACGGCGGTTAATAGGACAGCTGACCGCGCCGGTTGGCTGAACATTAAGAGCAATGTGGTTGAAGATTCCTCTGTTGCTATTGATTTATATCGTTTGCGAGGACTGATTGAGCAAGGCTTCGACCAACTGAAAAATCAGTTGCCTGGCCGGCGTCTGCGTGTCACGGAAGCCTCGCATCTCGGGAAACTGTTGGTCTACCTCATCGGATGCGACCTCAGGCTTCAGATTCGGCACAACCTGATGCTTCAACAGGAACGTGGGCCGAATTGGAAGATGGAGTTGCCGGGTAACTCAATCAACAAGCTGTTGATGAGCATGGACCGCTACACGGTACGCCGGAACAGATCATGCGAATACTGGCTGGTGGATTTGCTGCCAAAGAGGGTTCGCGATTGGCTCACATGTCTGTTCCGGGTGGATGTGCCCGCCAAGAGATTCAGAAGTTAGTCATTTGACCAATGACAAACTTCTGGTTCTAGATAGGATTTTGCCTGCGGAGTTCGGGCTTGTATCTCGTGTCTGAATTTCTCCAGAAGAACGTAATAAAAGTCCTCATAAAGCTTATAGGGCTGCTTACTGTTGGCGTAGCTCAGGGTAGAGCGACATACTGCGGTCGCACCTATGTGACTGAGTTTCCCAAGACTTGAATAGAGACCGTCTGAAATCTCTCGCAATGAGTCTGCTCCTGTGAGTTGACAAAAGAGCATGGCAATAAATTGACTCCACGTCGTAAGGCCCTTTGCTCCTTTGTCGGATTGGTACTTGTTGACCAAGTTTTGAAACTCAATTTTCCCGCCCATAAGCTGGACAAGTTGAGCAAACATAGATATCGTTGATCTCTGCATGCCGGCGTTCCGTTTGTTTATTTCGCAAAAATCAACTTTATCGGATCGCCAGCATGTTTGCATTGGGGATATGTCAATCGTTCAAATTTATTTTGGACAGTAGTGATTTTGGACAGTAGTGTTGAAATTAGGGAAAGACACCTTAATCAAAGTCGTTTCATCCCAAATCTAGGGAGCTATAATTGTTCGAAAGTTAGCTAGTTAATAAAGAAGAACCTTAATGGTGACGGCTCCCGATAAGTATTCGGGTGTCTTTTGGCTTTAGCTCCGACTGCTTATTTTCTCGGCCGCCTCGTTAATAAGTCCGCTAGGACTAGATGGTTGTTATGGGACAAATACAAATGTTTTTGTCCTGCACTAAGGAGAAAAATCCATGAAATTATCGATCGTTTCCGCCTCCGTCCTCTTAGCCGCAATGTCTGTGAGCGCCTATGCTTACACCCGGCACTTACACGGTTGCGATTGCCGGTCAGAACGGGCCCGTAAAAGTAGAAGTAACGACTTCAGCCGACAAGATCCTTTCCGTTAAGATTGTCGACCAAAAAGAAACGGAAGGTATCGGCTCCAAGGCGGTTTCTGCTTTGCCTGCCGCAATCGTTAAAGCTCAGTCTGCAGATGTTCAGGGCATCGCCGGAGCTTCTGTCTCTTCCGCCGCTATTAAGAAGGCTGTTCAGGAATGCCTGAATCAGGCTCAGGGCAAGAAGGCCGCTCCTCTGGCTCTCAAGAACGGAACTTTCGAAGGCAAAGCTTATGGCAACAACGGCTGGCTGACCGTTGAAGTTACGATCAAAGACAACAAGATCACAGACATCAAGACACCCGGCCAGAGAGAAACTAAATATTTAGGCGACACGGCTATCCGCGAAATAGGTAAAGACGTCCTTCAGTATCAAACGCTCAATGTTGATAACATCGCTGGAGCTACGGTTACGAGTACTGCTCTGAAGACTGCAATTGCACAGGCAATTGAAAAAGCGGGCGGCGACATCGCCGCTTTCCAGAAACCTGTTCCCGAAAAGATTAAGAAGGTTGCCGGAATCACCAAAGGCAGTGCAGACCTGATCATCGTCGGTGCTGGCGGTGCCGGTCTTTCCGCTGCTGTTACTGCGAAAGATTTAGGTGTTAAGAACGTTTTGGTTCTGGAAAAGATGCCGGTTGTCGGCGGAAATACACTCCGCTGCGCTTCTGCATTTAATGCGGCTGACCCCGACAGACAGAAAGCCTTGCCGATGACCGAAACACTGAAGGAAGCAGTTGTAAAGGCGATCAACGAAAAACCTGTCAGCGAAGAACATGCCAAGCTGATGGCCGATGTCAAAGCCAAGTATGAAGCTTACTTGAAGAGCGGTTCTAAGACTTTGTTCGACTGCCCCGAATGGCACGCTCTTCAGACTTATAACGGCGGCGACAAGGTCGGTCAGATTCCGCTTATCAGACAGTATTCCAACAACGTGCTCGATACACTTCATTGGATGCAATCCAAGGGATCTCCTGTTATGGATCGCGTCAGCCAGGGCGCCGGTGCTCTTTGGCAGCGCACCCACCAGCTCGATGCGCCTGCAGGTCTAGGACTGATCGATCCTCTGTACCAGGCCGCCGTCAAACAGGGCGTGAACTTTAAGCTGGGAATGCGTGTTCAAGACCTTATCCTCAACGATAAAGGCCGTGTAATCGGCGTTACCGCAACAGACAAAGTCGGCAATAAGTACGAATTTACGTCTAAGGACGGCGTCATTCTTGCTACAGGCGGCTACTCTCAGAACAAAGAAATGCGCCAGAAATCTGCTCCGCACCTCACTTCGGAAATGGTTTCTACGAACCAGCCGGGAGCAACCGGTGACGGTATCATCATCGCGACAAGACACGGTGCTGATACAACCGGCATGAACTACGTTCAGGTTTATCCGCTGGCTACCCCGGGTACGGGCGCTCTGCAGGGCCGCGCTCGTAAGATGTCCGGTCTGGACGATGTGATTGACGTCAACAAGAACGGCGAACGCTTCGTGAAAGAAGATGCGCGCCGCGACGAATTCGTTGCTGCGATTAAGAAACAGCCCGGCGGCGTTGTTTACGATATCAACGATTCTTCGATCGTTAAACCGCTCAACAGCTTTAACGAAGATGTTGAAACTTTGGTCAGCATCGGCCGTATTTACAAGGCAGATTCTTTAGCTGATTTGGCTAAACAGCTCGGTATGCCTGCCGACAAGCTCGAAGCAACGGTGGCTGAATTCAATAAGATGGTTGAAGCCAAGAAGGATCCGAAGTTCGGCCGCAAGCTCTTTGACCGTCCGATTGTTAAACCTCCGTTCTACGCAACTCCGCGTGCACCTTCTATCCACCACACCATGGGCGGTCTGCAGATTTCGACTAATGCTCAGGTTCTGGATAAGAACGGCAAGCCGATCCCCGGACTTTATGCTGCCGGTGAAGTGACAGGCGGCATCCATGGTTCTAACCGTTTAGGCGGCAATGCCACGGCTGACGTTTTAACGTTCGGCAGAATTGCTGCTAAGTCTGCGGTTGCACACAAGTAAGAAAAAGTCAGTTAATTGACGATCGCGGCCGGATTTTCCGGCCGCTTTTGTCTGGTGCATAACAAAACAGGTCCCGAAGGACCTGTTGACATCGCACTGCTCAACGCGGATTAAGCGTTGTGAGCAGCCATTTTTTCTTTAACGAGTTCTGCCAAAACCTTGACACCCTGGTCAATCTTTTCCGGAGGAACCGTCACGAAGGACAAGCGCATCTGGTTGAACTTCGGCTCATTGGCGTAAAAAGCGGAGCTCGGAACATAAGCGACTTTTCTGTCGAGCGCTTCTTTCATCATGTCGTCGGTGTTGATGTATTCAGGCAAAGTTACCCAAATGAACATGCCGCCGTCAGGTTTGGTCCAAGTCGTGTCTTCGGGGAAGTAACGTTCTAAAGCATCGAGCATGCAGTGGCACTGAGTTCTGTAAAGAGCGCGGACATCCGGCATATGCGTCTTCATAAGACCTTCATCCAGGCAGCGGGCGGAAATCAACTGTGTGAAAGTAGAAGTGTGGAGGTCGACAGCTTGCTTGATCGTAGTCAGAGGATCAAGCGCAGCCTTCGGTCCGATGATGTAACCGAGGCGGAAACCCGGAGAGAGAACCTTGGAGAATGTTCCCATTGTCAAAGTACGCTCCGGAGCATAGCAGCGGATCGGCTTCGGGGGCTGGCAGTCATACCAAAGTTCTCCGTAGGGGTTGTCTTCCAAAATCCAGAAATCGTATTCACGAGCTTTTTCGGCGAGTTTTTTACGTCTTTCTTCAGTAATCGTGATGCCTGTCGGGTTCTGGAAAGTCGGCATGACATAGGCAAAACGGATGCCGCTGAATTCCGGTCCGATTAAATCCGGGTTCAATCCGTGTTCGTCAGTCGGAAGCGTGACAAATTCAGGACGCTGGAGTTTGAAAGCAGACAATGCACCGAGATAAGTCGGATCTTCTACAGCAACCTTGGAGCCTTCGTCAATGTAGGCAAGGGCCATTAAATCCAGAGCCTGTTGAGAACCGGAGACGATTTGAATGCAGTCCGGGTCCACAGGGGCACCCAATTCCGCTTCATGGGCGGCAATAGCCTTGCGGAGGGCCGGTTCTCCTTCGGTGCTGGAATATTGGAGGGCACGAGTGCCTTCGGTCTCTAAGACCCAGTCAGTGGCTTTCTCAATGGCTTTAACAGGGAAGCTCTTCGGGGAAGGGAGGCCGCCGGCAAAAGAAATAACATCGGGCTGGCTGGCTAATTTAAGAAGTTTACGAATAATGGAACGCTGAGAGGATCTTGCGCGGATCGATTTTGGAGGTGTTAAAGAATTGTCAGACATAGTGCTCATTCCTGCGATAAATAAAAAAACATCGGAGCCAAAGGGCTCCTTAAATATCAGACCTTGTTGTTGAGCTGTTTGTGGCAGCTTTTATTGCGGGTACAGGAAAACCAAATTGGGCAGAAGTGGTGATAGTCACTCCCCTTATTGCCCGCATTAGAAAAATCTTACATCAGCAGAGGTTGAAAATACGAAAAGTGACACCAAATAGTGTCATAAGCCTGAATTATTGAAAAGAGGTATCGCTTAATGTCTGAAAACAAGAAAGAGACGCTCGGTTTTCAAACCGAGGTGAAACAGATGCTCCACTTGATGGTGCATTCTCTTTATTCCAATCGCGAGATTTTCTTGCGTGAATTGGTGTCCAACGCTTCGGACGCCATCGACAAGCTGCGTTTTGCCGCAATCGACAATCCTTCTTTACTCGCTAACGATCCGCATCCTTCGATTCGTGTCGGTGTTGACGAACAGAAGCAGGAAATCACGGTCAGTGACGATGGTATCGGCATGACGCGTGCAGAAGTTATCGAACACTTAGGTACGATCGCCAAGAGTGGTACTAGAGAATTTTTTGCCCGCTTATCCGGTGATCAGAAGAAAGACTCTCAGCTTATCGGACAATTTGGTGTCGGCTTTTACTCTTCATTTATTATTGCCGACAAGGTAACCGTTATCACCCGTAAAGCCGGAGATCCGGCCGATGCCGCCACAAAGTGGGAAAGCAACGGAGAGGGCGAGTTTACGGTTGAAAACACAACCCGCGACCATTTCGGCACCGACGTTATCCTCTCTGTTAAGAGCGAGGACCGCGATCTCGTGAGCAAGTATCGTCTGCGCACGATCCTTCAGCGCTATTCCGACCATATCTCTACGCCGATCTTAATGGGCAAGGATGAATATAAGGACGATAAGGTTATCGATACCGGAGAATGGGAGGCCATTAACACTGGTGCTGCGCTCTGGGCACGTCCGAAGAACGAAATTACGGAAGATCAGTACAAGGAGTTCTATCACCACGTTTCTCACGACTCTACCGATCCGCTGTGCTGGACACACAACAAGGTCGAAGGCAAGAACGAGTACATCCAGCTTCTGTATGTTCCGTCAGCCGCTCCGTTTGACCTTTGGGACAGAGAAAATGTGCACGGCGTGAAGCTCTACGTTAAACGTGTCTTCATTATGGATGACACCAACCAGCTGCTGCCGCACTATCTGCGCTTCATTAAAGGCGTGATCGATTCCGAAGATCTTCCGCTGAACGTAAGCCGTGAAATTCTTCAGCAGACCCGTGATCTTCGCATCATCCGCGACGGTACGACAAAGCGTGTTCTTTCCATGCTGGAAGACCTTGCCGCCAACAGAGCCTCCGATTACGACAAGTTCTGGGCCTTGTTCGGCAACGTGCTGAAAGAAGGTCTCGGTGAAGACCCGACGAATAAAGAACGTATTGCCAAACTCCTGAGATTCGTTTCTACCGGCAGCGAAGGCAAAGCCGACGTTACGCTTGAAGGTTACATCAGCCATATGAAGACAGGTCAGGATACCGTTTACTACGTAATCGGTGATACGCCTGAAGCAGCAGCTAAGAGCCCGCTGCTAGAGCTCTTCAAAAAAAAAGATATCGAAGTCCTGCTGCTTAACGGTCCGATCGACCGCTGGATGATGCAGTTCCTGACGGAATTCCAGGGCAAGAAGCTCATCAATATCGCTAAAGGCGATCTTGATCTCGGCGACTTGGCAGACAAGGAAGAAAAGGAAGAAAAAGAAAAGGTTCAAGCCGAATACAAACCGCTTGTCGATGAATTTAAAGCCGCTTTGGGCGACAGCGTCGAAGACGTTCGTATGACTTTGCGCCTGACGGATTCTCCTTCCTGCATCGTGACGGATCCGAACGGCTTGGATCCCGCTTTTGTCCGCATGATGAAGGCGGCCGGCCAGGACGTTCCCGAACCGAAACCTATTCTTGAACTGAACCCGAATAATCCTTTGGTTTCCAGATTGAAAGAGCAGGGTGCCTTCTCTCCGGAGTGGGCAAGGCTCTTCCTTGA
>ERZ826613.3488-NODE-3488-length-13053-cov-20.293199_pt1 | contig 13053 bp, 14 predicted proteins | sample MGYA00519925_ERZ826613 | MGnify/ENA primary metagenome ERZ826613 (study PRJEB31778, sample SAMEA3449236) | human gut metagenome | biome: human gut; feature: human-associated habitat; material: faeces | place: United Kingdom | collected 2010/2012 ... | reverse complement strand
CATCCTAACTGGCTGTTAGGTGGTGTATTCCCTACAACTTATATATTAGGAGGAGTAAAAATGAGTATAGGAGCAGTAGGATACAGTACAGATTTTTATCGTGCTGGCTATCGTAAGAACAGTTCAAACGATTCAGCTTTAAAGTTTACGACAATGGGTTCTGCAACACAAGAGACTACATCGTCTAACAATGGAAAAACAATTGGTGTTACAACAGCAGGGAATACAGGATTGTTAGCAAAATATGCTGACTCTTCGACACCAGCTGAACCAATAATTAAAGTGGGCGATTATGAGGTTCGTGTTAATGATGTAGATCCAAATAATGCGACAGAGTTAGAAATGTTTGCTCTGATGTCTTATATGGAAGATGTGGGTATGATTGAAAAACATGGTATGGCTTCCTATTCAAAGATGAAGGCATATGCATCGCAGTCAGAATATGATGGAGTTTGTTCCGGCATTTATGATGAACAGGCTTTCTGGGATAAAAAACAGGACTGGTTTGCAATTATTGACAATGCAAAACAGACATTTTCAGGTATGACAGAGACATATTCGCAATCAGTGGAATGTGGAAAGCTTTTATCATATTTTGAAAAGTGGAACACAAAGGTAAGCAGCAGAGATTTATTTCGTGAAGCAGTTCAGAAATTTCATGATGACAATCAACTGACAGCACAGGAACTTAAAGAAGAAAAAGATTGGCGTGAAATGACAGATGAAGAATGGGATAAAATGCTTGAGGGTGTAGATGAATATATCGACGCATTTAAGGAACATCTCAGACAGCTGAAAGAAATGCAAGATGAAGCCGCTCAAAAAGCAGCTTTAGAGGCTGATTCAGACATGAGAGCAACTGCGGCTTCGGCGGCAGCGCTTAGTGCAGCTGCAAATGGTTTAAGTGGTACATCTGAAGCTGATGCAGAAAGCCAGACAGAAGAGGGAATTCCGACAGAAGATGGTGTGAAACACGAAAAGAATTGGACAAAGAATCTAAAAACCGATGATCAGACAGTACTTCGCACAGCAAAAGAGGCTCAGGAAATGGAGAAGAAGGCTTTGAGCAGATTTGAGGAAGTACAGCTGACCGGCACTACAACAGTAGGTGTTTCACAAACAGATACAGGTACAGAGTGTGCTTCTGTAGAGGAGGATGAAAATAAAGAAAAGGTTTGGACGATTACTGCGTTTACAGAAAATGGGATTGTCAGTAATAAATGCCAGAATGGAAAAATAATAGATAGCTGGGAGTTGAAATATACAAATCCTAATGATGCGAAGAAAGTACAGGATTTTCTCGGCAGATTTGAAAAAGATGCAAATTTGATTTTTAGCGGCTCTAAAGATTTCTGGGAAGAATTTTTGAGCAGTGACATGGATGCAGATAGCATATTTGCAGCGCATGCAGAAGTATTTGATAAAGCAGCTCCAGATGCGCCACCAATTGTAAAAATGCATGGATGAATGCAGCAAAAGAAACAGGATATCTTGAAGGCGGTAAGATGAATCATATTTCTCAACTTTTGGTGCGTCAGGTGATAAATCGAGAAAATGGAGTAGAAGATTATCAGAATGTATTTGGCAATTCTGTGGCGTCTGCACTGCAGGCAGTAGAGGAACTCTTGTATGATTTAGAAAACCCATTAACACCAGAAAGTGAACGAAGTGAGAGTGTCCGCATGTACAGGGAGCAGGAAAAGGAGTTTTACAGAAAGTTTATTGAGAATTTGGAAGAGATTTCAGGCATTCTTGTCGGGGATGAAAACAATATGCATATTGATAAAGAGAAGGCGCTGAAATACGCATCGTAGCTGGACCCTGTGGATGATATAGCTTCTATAGTCAAGCAACCAATAAAACTTGCAGGACGTTCACAAATTAATAGAGCAAATAATTCTATTGATATTGCGTTAGGTGCGAGTATAAAAGTTCTGGGTGGATTTACATTGACTGTTCGAGAGAAAGGTGTCGAAGTATAGTGCAACTGCCGTAAACAATGCAATTCACAGAGCGGTAAAGGATTATAATGATAAGGAAGAGATGGAGGCACAAAAGGAAGGAAGCTGAAGACATAGATGAGGTATTTGATGAGATTCAATCAAGTCCTGTTATGGAAAATCTATGGAAAGCTTATCAAAGAAATTATTCTTACGCTGATGATTTATTTTGGCATACAGTTATGGATGCTATTCGGGTTTTATATCAAACAGTGTATGCTGAAAGGAATGGAACACATGATTAAAATATTATTAATTGAAGACGATACCATGATTGCTTCAGGAATTTGTTATGCACTTGAAATGGAAGGCTATGAGACATGTCATGTCACAACGATTGCAGATACCAGAAAATTAGTTGGAGATAATAAATTTGATTTGGCAATCATAGATATGCAGCTTCCGGATGGAACCGGATTTGACGTGAGTGACCTGTTGAAAAACACTAATACATCCGTCATTTTCTTGACAGTTGTGGATGATGAAAATACGATCGTTAAAGCATTTGATGATGGTGCACAGGATTATATTGTAAAGCCTTTCCGAATAAGAGAACTTCTGGCGAGAATTCGACGTATCATGTTTGCAAAAAGCGATCATGTAAAAAATGATAATGTTATCTGTATAGGACAGGTAATGATCCATACAGATGAGGCGAAAGTTTATGTGAATGACAGTGCCATTGAACTTACTGCATTGGAATACCGGTTGCTGCTCATTTTCGCAAATAATAAAGGCGTTCTATTATCCAGACAGCAGATTCTGGATAAAATATGGGACATTGACGGGAACTTTGTTGAGGATAACACCCTTACTGTTTATGTGAAAAGATTGAGGGAGAAACTTGGCGAAGCGATAAATATTGAAACTGTGAGAGGAATGGGCTATCGTGTGGATTAAGAAAAAAGAAGTGGAACAGTTATCGGAGTTTGTAAAAGGTTATATTTCGGGCGAAGAACCTGATATACGTGATAATAGAGAAGGAGTTTTCAATATTCTGAAAAATGATATCTATTCTCTTGTCAATAAGAAAAATGAACAGATTAAAGTTATTGAATCGGAAAGAGATAACCTTTCTGATTATATGGCGGATATATCCCATCAGCTTAAAACTCCAATTACTTCCATGATGATTATGGCAGATTTACTGGAAGAGGCAGAGCCGGGAAAACAGGCAGAGTTCATTCATAATATTCAGGTTTCATTGAATAAGATGGAGTGGCTGGTAGGGGCACTTCTTAAGATGGCTAAGCTGGATTCACATGTGATTGATTTTATCAAAAAGGATATCAACACATCGGAACTTCTTGAAGCTGTAAAGCCTTCCGTTGCGATACTTCTCGATATCAATAATCAGACGATTAAATTAAAACGTGATTGTGTCATACATTGTGATAAACGTTGGACGGTTGAGGCACTTACGAATATTATTAAAAATGCCATTGAGTATTCATCGAAAGACAGCGTTATTGCAGTAGACAGTGGAGAAAATCCCATGTATAGCTGGATTTCAGTAAAAGACAGTGGTATGGGAATGGACAAAACAGAGTATGCAGCCCTCTTTAAAAGATTTGAGAATTCCACAAATGAAAATGGTTTTGGAATTGGAATGCCACTTGCACTATCGATTGTAAAGGGACAGGGAGGAGATATTGATGTTGACTTTGGTGGAGATGGACAAGGGACAACATTTATCATGAAGTTTTTTAAGTGACAAAATCGTCACAATAAATTTAGTTATAGTCACGAAACAGTCATTTTGTATTGTTAGTATGAATGGCAGATAATCAAAAAGGAGGATAACACAATGGCTGTTTTAGAAGTAAAAGAATTAACAAAGAAATATGGTCAGGGTGAGTCGGAAGTAATCGCACTTGATCAGGTTTCTTTTTCCATTGAAAGAGGAGAATTTGTTGCTATCATCGGTGCTTCCGGTTCCGGAAAGTCTACACTAATGAACATGATTGGAGGAATCGATCATCCGACAAGTGGTTCTGTCATAATCGAAGGAAACGATATTTCATCAATGAATGAGGATGCGCTTGCAATATTCAGAAGAAGAAATCTCGGAATCATTTATCAGTTTTATAATCTGATTCCTACACTTACTGCTGAGGAAAATATTGCATTACCTTGGAAACTTGATGGAAGAAAAGAGAATAAAGAGCGCCTCACAGAGATAGTGCATATGCTGGGTCTTGAGAAAAGAGCAAAACATCTTCCAGGTCAGATGTCAGGCGGTCAGCAGCAAAGAGTATCTATTGGAAGAGCATTAATTAATGAGCCGGCATTTATCCTCGCGGATGAGCCGACCGGGAACCTTGACAGCAAAACAAGCAAAGAAATTCTGGATATTTTAAAATTTGCTAACCAGAAATACAATCAGACAATTCTTCTGGTCACGCATGATGAAAAGATTGCTCTGCAGGCAGGACGTATCATCACAATCGAAGATGGAAAAATAGTTAAAGACGAGGTGATGAAGTAATGAAAATAACATCACAGCTCGCACTTAGTCAGATCAAATTAAACAAAAAGAGAACGATTGAAAGTATCCTTGCAATATCGCTTTCCACAGCACTTGTTACGGCTGTCATGTGCTTTGCTACAAGTGGAAATAAGATGCTTATCGATTTCTTAGGACCGGGTTATGGGGATTATGCTGGTGCCTATTCTGCAATCATTGCAGTACCGGCTCTGCTTTTGGGACTTTTGATAGCATATATGTCGGTGACGGTCATATCGAATATTTTTTCTTCCAGTGCCAATAAAAGGATTCAGGAATTTGGCATTTTAAAATGTGTAGGTGGAACAAAAAAACAGATCAAAGCGAGTGTCATGTACGAAAGTCTGTGGCTTAGTATGATTGGCATTCCGCTGGGACTAATTTTAGGAACGCTGATTGGCTATATTGGCGTAAGAGTCACAGGGTGTTTTGTATCTGATATCAATGATATCGCCCAAAGTATCATCATGCGCCCGTTTTCGTTTTCACTGCCGTTTTATATATCAGTATGGACCTATTTGGTGGCAGCAGTTTTTTCTTTTCTGATTGTACTTTACTCTGCAAATAAACCAGCAAAGGCAGTCGGAAACCTTACTGCGATACAGTGTGTAAAGGGTATGGCAGCAAGCACAAATTTGGATGAAGTTGAAGTAAAGGATGGTTGGGCTGAAAAAATCCTTGGTTGTGAAGGAGCAATTGCTTATAAGAATATCAAAAGAAATAAATCAGTATATAAAGCAACCATTCGTGCATTGTCGCTAGGTGTTTTACTGCTTCTTTTGACAGGTGGGCTTTTCGGTCAGGCAAAGGAATTCAGGGAGTGGATGAATCCTAATTCCAAAGAAATGATGGTGGATTATTGTTCCATCCGCGATATGCAGATTAATAAAAATACCGGAAAGGAAGAAGAGAAGATTGTAGCGCCGATTCCGGCTGTCACTTACAATGAAATCACAGACAAATTATCAGAATATGGTGCCACAGTTTATGGTGTGGGAAGTGATGCATGCACTTATCATGCATTGCTTGATAAGGATGTTCTTTCAGAAGAAATGTTGCAGGCTCCGGACATTTTTGATGAGAATAAAGAGACAAGGGTTGAACTTATAGCAGTTGATGAAAAACTTTATAAAAAATTATGCGACAGAGCAGACGCTGCATATGGCAGTAACCTTCTGATAAACACTTATGCGTATAACGATAATGGAAGAATGAAAACGATAAGTCCTTTTAAGGAAGGCGTAACCGAAATTGTGATGGTAAATGCAGCAGACGAGATACAGACGATTCGTGTTGGAGGAATATTAGATCAAGAAGACTTGAAAGAACAAGGCTTTCATGAGATGAACCAATATCCGGTCAGAATGGTTGTGCCTGACATTGATGCCAGATATTTTGAATGGTTCTGCACGCCGGATGATGAACAGGCCTACACGGAATTTGCCAGAAAGATTATGGATGAATACTATCCGATTCTTACAGAGGATTCCTATGTGGAACAGGGATATACTGTAAGAATCGCCCGTGTAGATACCATGGTAAAAATGTTGAACATCGCAATTGTTCTTGCAGAAATTGTTCTGTATGGATTTGTCATATTACTGATTTTTATGGGATTTACGAGTGTGGTAAGTACGCTTGCGACAAATATCAGAATACGAAGCCGTGAGTTCGCAATCCTAAAAAGTGTCGGAATGACAAATGCATCGCTTCGGAAAATGATCTATTGTGAAAGCATCATATGCATGATAAAAGCATTCATACCGGGAATCACATTTGGAATTGCAATACCGTTTGTAATCAATTTATCCATCCGAAAAGCATTTCCGGTGCTATATTCTATTCCATGGGGAATATTAGTGGTTGGGATAGCTGCTCTATTTGTGATAGTGATACTAATCACATGCCTTGAAATGAATAAGCTGAAAGACAAGAGTATCATTGATGAAATCAGGATGGATGTTATGTAGTTGAATATGACTACTTTGAAAATGGTATCATCAGAAACAGGATGCTACCATTTTTGCGGTGTTTTTAATACACTCAAATAAATATTTGAAACATTTCAACCAGTTCACCATGTCAGTTTCATTATGTGTTGGGAAAGTCTAAGGGAAAGCTCACCTGCGACAAACTTAGTGTTTTCAAGGGCTTGTGAGATATTTGATAATAAAATATAACAATTATTAAATTTCTTAGAATAGGTGAAATCTCAATTCCGGATTAGCTATGAAAAGGAATCAACTGAAAATATTCCAAATATATTTTTTTCATAATAAGATAAGAATGAAGTAATGTAAGTTATGTGGCACTTAGGAGAAATCTTAGGTGCTACTATATGGAGTTTGATTGGGGTGAAGAAGACGATAATAAAAAAAGTAAAAAAATTGTAGCAAGTAAAAATATGCTAAATGAGTTGACGCAGAAATTCAGTAATGTAGATTATCAAATAACAGAAACTGATTTGATAGCCATTATGCCGATTATGGCAATGGTATATGATAGGAAGTCCACTTTATAGGCAGGTGATGTGTATGGGAAAATGTTAATTCTGACATTTGAGGATAATGAGGATGATATGATGAACCGCATATTATCGTTGATAAATACCAGAGAAGAAGTCATTCAGATGTCAGGTATGAATAATTATCTGTTGAGTTTCAAAGGTCTTATGATAGATGAAGTTCAACGGGTAATCATTCGGGAAAGTCAGGAGATAGAGCTTACATATACCGAGTTTGAAATCTTGAAGCTTCTTGCAAAGCATCCGGGAATAGTTTTCAGCAAGGAACAGATTTATGATATTGTTTGGAAAGAATCCTATTCCGGCGATTACAACATCGTCATGAGCCATATCCGGAATATTCGGGAGAAGATAGAGGATAACCCAAGCAAGCCAACCTATATACAGACTGTTTGGGGAGTCGGCTATCGGTTCAATAAAAATTTAAGTAATTTTCTGTAAATGGAGAAATATAGATAGTTGATTGTTTTTCCACAATACCTAAGAAATATTCATATGATACATCTTTTATTGATTTTATGAAGTGGAAATACTTTGGATTTCGGTCGTGTTGGTGTAATTGTTGAAAAAAACAAAATATTGTTTGAATTTATAGGATTTTAAAATATGTATGGCGCTAATTTGTTTCTACTTTATAGAAAATTGAAAATAGAAGATATTAGAAAATGGTATTTTGGAATATACATTTATTAGAAATTGCATAATATGTAGTAAAAAGTATTATATGATTTTAGATGTTTTGTTGAATTTAGAACTAGAATTTGATATAATAAATACCCGTAGATTGCAGATTTAGAAAGGTAGGAGGAGTCACATGGCAAAAGAATTATTGAAACCAGTTTATGAACGGGTTTATGGTGAAAAATTTAATGCGTCTTCCTTTGAAAAACGTATGGAAATGCAAAAAGCTATTTATATTTTGCAAGAGGCCGGAATCAGAGTAGGAGATTATGATTTTTTGTGGTATAAGCATGGGCCTTACTGCCAAAGTTTGCAAGATGATTTACTGTGTTTGAGTGGTACTCCTGATATTACGATTAGATATTCAGAAGATGCAAAAGAAGTAATAGAACGGGTAAAAAATGTGTTTAATATGAAGGTAAAATACTCAAGAAGTGCTTGGGTGGAGTGCCTTGCGTCCCTTCAATATTTACGAGCAAATATTTTTTCGTTAAGTGCATCTAAAGAGGATATCGTTAATAATTTAATGGCAAGAAAGCCACATCTGAATGATATGGATACAAATCTTATGGCATTAGATAAATTGGATTATATTCTTGGCTAAAATAGGAGAGTATATATGGAAGATACACAAGATATTGTTTTCAGTGGCCGAGTTTTAGATAATGTGCATGGTTTTATATACTATACTGAAGCTGAAGAACGCATTATGAATACACTGCTATTCAAACGGCTACAGAGCATAAAACAGTTAAGCATTGTAAATTGGGTGTTCCCCGGATCGGAACATACTAGATATGTACATTCGTTAGGTGTAATGTATATTGCAGATAAGATAGCTTTACAGTTGAAATTGCCCGTTGAGCAAAGGAAAATAGTGCGGCTTGCAGGGTTGTTGCATGATATAGGACACTATCCATTATCTCATGTGTGTGAATATCCATATAAAGAAAGTTTGGAAGATTTTCCGGATAGTAGTTATTGCAAGGCTATAAATAGAAAAGTGAAAAATGATATTGATGACTTAAAAGAAAAGTCTAGCCATGTTTACATGAAAAAATCAAATGGTTGTCATCATGAACAAATTGGTGCAGATATAGTTTGCAATAATAAAGAAATTAGGGATATTATCATCAATGAATGTGGTGAAAATGCTGTAGAGATAATAGCTGATATGATTATCGGAAATGTCGAAAGAACAAACCCTCTTTTGGTTCAAATATTGCATTCTGAGTTGGATGCAGATGGGATCGATTATTTAATGCGTGATGCAATGTTCTCTGGTACTAGTTTTGGTGCATTTGAGTTAGACCAATTGATTGGCTGTATGTGTATTGGTAAGTATAGGGATAAAGAAATCCTTTGTATATCACCTAAGGGAATTGCGGCGGCTGACCAATACTTAATAAACAAATTTTTTTCGTATTCACAAGTGGTATTTAATAAACATATTAGTGTCACTGAATGGATGGCAGAACAAATTGTTAATTGGATGCAAAGAAATAATGCATATTTCCCTCGTAGTTCGCAATTGAAAAAATGGGTGACGAGTCCAGAAACGGTGGATACATATATTGATTTTACGGATAATTATTTTTGGGCTTCTTTGCAGAATTTACTTACAAATCCTCTTTCGGATACAGAACCTTTATTTATAAAATATTTTTGTAGACAGCTTTTGCATCATAGTGAATTATTATTTGAGGACAATAGCGAAGTAAAAATTGTATCTACAGATATGGAGATTGTAAAACAGGAGTTACAAAAATCAAACTATTATGCGAGGTTAGAGGGTTGGGAAGATAGAATAGGAATTTTAAATATTAAAACTATTAGTAAGCAGATACGACAAAAAGATTTTGATGAAATTCTCAAGGTTAAAATAGAAGAAGATAATAAGCGTCCAAATGATTTAGATATCGTTACAGAAGAAGACAATGCGATGTTACAAGCAAGACGATTAATGGAATGTATATGCGTTAAAGAAGGTGATGATTTACATCTTTTATGCGATGACAAAAGGTCTATGATGCAGACAATGTATAAGTTAAAACTTGCAATATTTAGGACGTATCAATGCAAGCCCGAATATTAAGAAGGTCAAGAAAGAGAGTGCAATGAAAATTGCACTCTCTTTAAAAAAGCATCAGCGGGAACACAAAAACGCCTTAAAACATATACGTTATAAAGTACATATCAGAAGGTGGGGTAGTATGAGGCTATATCGAATAATAAGCTTGGAAACATTTATTGATTTGCTTCACAACAAACGTGAACGGTATGTAAGGCCCGCCACATGGGAGGATACATTTGAAGGGTATTTGTATTCTAAGTTATATGATGCTGAAGAACGTAAAAAAATAGTTCGTGATATATATTATAATGTATGCCCTGGCAATTATAAGGCAACAATTGATAATGTATTGAAATTAGAGCATGCAAAATGGTTTGTTTATGGACAAAGTTGGTCTTCGGTTTCTGAGAGCGATGCAATGTGGAGAATTTATTCATTTAATAGGCATTCTATTCAGATACAGACAACTGACACACGAATATGCAATATACTGGATGGGATTGAAGATATCAAATATGAAATCAAAAGCATGAAATATGATGTAGCTCCACAAGATGATCTTATGCACATGCAAGTCGGACAATTAAAAGATACACTGAGTGTTTATGAACCTTTTTTACATAAGCGAAAAGCATTTAAACATGAGGCAGAAAGAAGGGTTTTGATCGACGATACACGTTGGTATCACATGTTGAGTATGAACATTATGGGTGCAAATTGGAAAATTTTTGAAACCATGCAAGGTTTGGAAGATGATGAAATTTTAGAGGAAATAGATCAACGTCTTAGTCAATACGTGGGACATGTTAATGCAGATAAAATCCCCGATAATTATTATGTCGATATAAATAATTTGCCCAAATATATATTAGGTGTAAAGGTTAATCCGTTTGCTGAAAAATGGTATGTAGATTTAATAGAAAATTTGTGCGCTGAATACGACTTGAAATTTTTGGGGCAATCCGAACTGTATAAAAGTGGAAGTGTCAACTGATATACTTATAATGTTGTTAAATTTACTTTTTTAAAGTAGAATTGAAAATTAAGAGATTGAAAAGCTGGTACAAAAGCAATCGTTTTTTGACAGAATAATCATTAAGTAATTTGAAAATGAAAACTTCGGTCAAAAAAATGACTGAAGTTTTGACCGAAGTTTAAACACAAAGATACCGTGGCTACAAATTGGCTACAATATTTTTGAAAACACAGAGAAAATCCATATCTTTTGAAAAAAACAACACCAAAGAACCTCGAAAACATGCCATTTTTCACCACAGATTATTTCCAATGAATCCGTGAAGGTGGACGTACTGTTGGATCAGGCCGTGTTGCTACAATCATCGAGTAATCTGCTCGTTAGCTTTGAGCTAAGCGCATAAATACAAATAATTCAGCCCCTCGTGCTTGCACGTAAGGGGCTGTTTTTATTTGTATTTATAGGCATTTAGCGAATGCCGTGACCGACATGAAGCGAAGCGGAATGAAGGCGCGCTTAGTGGCTTCCGAGGAATTCAATAATTCTTGAACCTTTTCTCGATATTCTTGGTTGTAATCTAACCATATTTCTGTATGTTCACTATCAGTTACCGTCCAAATCATTTTAATTTCTTCATTTTGTATTGAATCATATATTTCTTGTCCCATAAACTGTGGGGTTAATGTATCTGCTTCACTGTTTATTACCAAAACCGGAATTTCAATATCTGCAATTTTGTCACATACATTTGCATCATCATAACTAAATCCCAATTCCATTTTGTTGATAATGTTGCCACAGAATGTCATGTAAGATATAGGCAATCCAATATCCATCTTTCTCATTTCTTCTTCTACCATCCATTTCATATCACTAACCGGACAATCTAGAATCAGAAAATCCACTTTGTTTTCAACATCCTTATCTCCCATTGCTAATCCTGCAGTTGCTCCACCAAACGATGTACCCCATATTCCTATCACTTGCTCCGGTGCATGGCTATAGACATAATCAATGTAATCAATCAAATCATATTTTTCCCAGTATCCAAATGTAGTATATTGGGCTGTATTTTCGTTGCTACTTCTCTGGTCATAAGTCAATACATTATATCCTTTCTGCAAAAACATTTCTGCTAAAGGATAATTGGTATATCGATTTCCACCAAGACCATGCACTAAAATAACTGTTGGATTATTCTTATCTCCTTCTTCACCGAGAGCATATATGTAATCTGCCGGTATCATATGTTCATCAAAAGTTGAAGTGATTTCAACTTTTTCTATAGTATATGTACTGCAGAAAACATCATAATCCATATTATATCTTTCCCAAAAACTATCTTTCACTTTTGAAGTATTTTCACAAGTAACCAATTGAGTAGACCCCATGAAAACTTGCGTCCCTATAAAATAGGACATTCCCACAAACAAAAGTAAAATAACTATAACTATTATCAACAATATTTTTGTCCATTTCTTCATCGTTTTCTCCTAAAAATTCAAATTTCACTTCCTATTGTACCACGCATATCTCTTACATCCCACTTATATTTTTGTAAAGATTTTGAAAAAGGCGGACTGCTAATCTATAGCAATCCGCCCGAAAAATTACCACACTTCTAAACTATCTTCTGCATCAATCCAAGCTTGCATTTCTCCATCCAACACTAAGCGTGCATACTCCATAGGTTCATCAATCGCAAGAGCATTTAATGCGCACTGTGAATTTGGTGTGATCTTCAATCCGTCCTCCGCCTTACTACAATCTATGCGAAGAAGCATATTATCAAAAGTGGTTATATCTATACTATTGCAGTACTGGTTATATGTAGCATATATAAGTTTCATAGCTTTTCGTCCTTTCGTTTTTATTACAGATAAGCCGGTTGTATTGATAAATTGTTGTGTGTCCTAGAATTATCCTTTAGAACATGATACACATGTGGCTTGGCTCGCAATTTGCGGTGTGTATATTATAAGAAAAAATAACTAGAGGTATCAAGACTTGAAACTATTAGGTTGATTAAGAGATGCATTCCGGTGCCAAAACGGTGCCAAAAAATCATGCAAATATAAATAAGACCGGGAAATCCAACGAAAATATGCCGATTTTAGCCATAGAAAGCATAGGAAATATATAGAAAAACGCTATTCAGATATCGTGAGGGTGGTAGAACAGTAGGTTCAGGCCGTGTTGCTACAGTTATCGAGTAATTTATAATTTAAAATTTTATATTTTAGATTGTATTCCGCAATCCTTGAGAAATCAGGGGTTGCGGTTTTTTTGTAT
>ERZ826613.3481-NODE-3481-length-13081-cov-13.603792_pt1 | contig 13081 bp, 10 predicted proteins | sample MGYA00519925_ERZ826613 | MGnify/ENA primary metagenome ERZ826613 (study PRJEB31778, sample SAMEA3449236) | human gut metagenome | biome: human gut; feature: human-associated habitat; material: faeces | place: United Kingdom | collected 2010/2012 ... | reverse complement strand
GCCGGGTGTTCTCCTGCTGCTGGGCTTCCATGACCAAATCTATCAGCCGTTCGATGATTTCATCGCTGAAAATCACCTTAATGGCGGTATCCACCACGAACCGTTCCAGCGGCTCCTTGCGGATGGCTTTCAGGTCGCAGTGCGCCTTGCCGTGGCGTTTGGCGTTGCCGCACTTGTAATAATAGTAGGTGTTCCCCATGTGGCTGGTGCCGCTTTCGCCGCCCATCAGGGTGCCGCACTTGCCGCAGAACAGCTTAGTGGTCAGCAGATAGCTCACATCCTCTTTTGCAGGCCGACCATGGGCGATCCTGTTTTGCTCGAAACGCTGCTGCACCCGGTCGAACAAGTCCTGATCAACAATAGCCGGAATGCCGCCCGGCGTCACAATGTCCTTGTAGCGGTATTCGCCGATGTAGCGGCGGTTGCGGAAGATCTGGAAGAAGCTGTTCTTTACGAACGGCTTCCCGGTGCGGGTACGCAGGCCGCGCTCGTTCAGGGATGCGGCAATCTTCTCAGCCGGTTCGCCGTCGGCGTACCGGCTGAAGATCTCCTGCACAATAGGAGCCGTTTCCGGGTCGATATGGTACAGCCTGTCCTCCTTGCCGATGGTGAAGCCCAGCGGCACCACACCGCCGTTGTACTTGCACTGGAGGGCATTTTCGCGCTCACCGCGCGCCACTTTCAGGGCGAGTTCGGCGGAATAGTATTCCGCCATGCCAATCAGCATACTCTCCACCATAATGCCTTCAGGCCCCTGCGAGATGGGTTCCATGACAGACACCAGATGGACACCGTTCTTTTCCAGCTGGTACTTGTAGTTCACGGCATCGAATCGGTTCCGGGCAAAGCGGTCCAGCTTCCAGACCAGAACTACGTCGAAGATTTTCTTTGCGCTGTCCTTAATCATCCGCTGGAAGTCCGGGCGGTCATCCGTCTTGGCAGAGTAGGCACGGTCGATGTAGGTGCCGACCACGGTGATGCCGTTCTTCTCGGCGTAGTCCTTACAGTCGCGCAGCTGTCCCTCAATGGACGCTTCGCGCTGGCTGTCGGATGAATAGCGGGCGTAGATTACGGCGGTCATGGTTGCACCTCCTTGGCGCGTATTCGACTTGCCTTTATAGTATCGGGTCAAGCGCAGCTTGTCAACAATCTGCGAGCAGATTGAAATGTGCAAATTGCGAAACGCAGTGAAAAAGCTGAGAGCAAGAACCGTCCCGTGGCCACAAATTTTCAATTCTTGAAAATTCTTGCCCCTTTGGGACAGCTTCTTGTTGGGGCGTGCCTGCCCCAAACCCTGCTGGAACGAGTACGGCAAACTGGAATTTGACTAATCCTACATGTGCATCATATTACACTCATGTAATTATCCTCTACATAAACAGCTTTTCCATCAGCAAGCTTAATCTCATCTTTGCCGTTCGGTAATACTGTTGTTTCAGAACCATTCCAATGGGGGATAATAGGATTGTCAATAATATGTAATCCATCTGTTAAATTTCCCGCCGCATACATACTTCCTGCACTGATTCCGACATATATAAGTCCGTTTTTAATTGCATTATTAAGTATTCTATCAAAACCAGTTCTAGACATTTCACGACAAAGCACAGATACATCACCACCACTGACAAAAACAGCATCAAATTGGTTTAATTCTTCAAAAGTTAATAGCCTTGTAAGCATAAACGGGGTTGTAACATACGAAGAATAGGTTCTTTGATAGTCTTTTGAAAGAATTAATTCCAGATTGTACACTAATATATTTTCGTACTGAATTCCCATTAGAAAGAGTTCATGAAAACATATTGCAAGCGACTCTCTTGCACCATCTGTTTCAATGCCAGCTGTTGGAATATAAAGCACTTTCACATCCTTCGGACACTTTCCAATAATATCAAAGAATTTCTCTTTCATCTTATCGGTCAACCCTGCAGATGTAAGAAATAGATGTTTTCCATTCATATTCTTTTACCTCGTCAAACTCCGATTTACTGGGCTAAGCCGAGTATACCACACTCCACCATGAAAGAACACCCCGATATAGTGAAATTTTGCCATTTTTCTGCGTACGTGCGTACACGCTCCGCAGGGATTCTAAGGGGCTTGACCCCTTGGCACACAGACTTTGGCACAAAGTCTAGTGTGTTACACCTTGTCAGAGGTGTACAGGCTCCCGGTACGCACGTACGCAGCGACTACTCCCAAACGCGCCATATAGGGGGACGACCAAGTTCGCACAAAGCGAACTTGATTCCGCAAAGCAAAAGGCAGGATACCACTATCATAGTGATACCCTGCCTTTGCTCGTTTACCGTTCCGAGTAGTCCTTCCGCAGAACTTCCGATAAACAAAAAACGTACCCAAACCCTTTTTCATAAAGAATCGGGTTCGAGTACGAACTGTATGGTGGACGGTACAGGACTCGAACCTGTGACCTCCTGCACGTCAAGCAGATGCTCTACCAGCTGAGCTAACCGTCCAGATGTCGTATCGACTTGAGTATGATACCACATTTTTCGCGCAATTGCAAGGGCTTTTTTGAAAAAAGTCTGCCTTTTCCGTTTTTTGCCCCGGAGGATTGGCGCAAAGGCCCCTTTGCGGGGGCTGGCAGGGGAGAGATGCGCTCAGAGCGCCCGGCGGATGATGTCGTAGAGGATGGGCTTCATGTTGTCGATGTTGTCGGGCTTGCCCTCCAACACGGAGGTATAGCACACCGATATGCACATGCTGCCCAGGGCGGTGATGCGCTGGTAGATCTCCCGCTCGGTGCGGCCCGCCATCTCGGGGCTGCACATCACGATCTGGAGAACCTTGCGCATCAGCGGTTCGGCCTCGCCGCTGGCTTCGATCTGATCCAGCCCGGGCCAGACAAAGCTGCGCTCCAGGAAGCGGAGCATCAGGGTGTCCGCGCGCAGGGCTTCGATGATATGGTCAATGACAAAGATCATCTGGTCGGGGAAGCTGGTAAGCTCGGCGGCGTGCTGCTCGGCAGCGGTGCAGGCGTTGTCCAGCAGCTGGTAGCTCACCCGGGCCAGCAGGGCCTGCGTGACCGAACCCTTATCGGCAAAATAGAGGTAGAACGTGCCCTTGCCCACCTTGGCGCGGGAGGTGATATCCTCCACGCTGGTCTTGGAGGTGCCCCGCTCCAGAAACAGCTCGTAAGCTGCGTCCAGAAGCGCGCGGCGCTTTTCCTGTTTCTTTCCTTCCACGGTGCTCATAGCTTGCTGTATCCTCTTTTCTGACGTTGTTTTGTCGTGTAAACAATATTTTAGCAGGGAGAAGGGAAGAGCGCAAGAGCAAAAGCCCCCGGACAAGCTATACAATTTTTGCTTTGTGATAAGAAAACTGACTTTTGGTCATTTTCTATCTTGACACCTTGCGTCGATCGGTTATAATAGTGCTTGCTCAGAAATGACCACGGGTCATTTTTAGGGCAGATCCAATCAACTTTCGTATGGAGGGTTCCCATGAAAAAGATCGCACAGAGCATCGTGCGTCTGCGCAAGCTGATCTTAACAGTAGCGGTCCTGCTGTTGATCCCTTCCGCAATCGGCGCGGTTGCTACCCGCATCAACTATGATGTCCTGACCTATCTGCCGCAGGAGCTCGACTCCATGATCGGCGAGGTAGCGCTTGAGGACGACTTCCATCTGGCCTCCACCGGTATGATCACGGTGGAAGGCCTGCCTACCAATGAACTGATCGCCATGAAGAAGGACATTGAGGCGGTGCCCGGTGTCACACAGACCTTCTGGCTCAGCGATGTCATCGACCCCAGCATCCCCACCGAGATGCTGCCCGCGGATGTCCAGCAGTTCATGTTCGGCAAAAACGATTCCACCATGCTCATCGTCCGGTTTGATGCGCCCAGCGCCAGCGACGAGACGATGAATGCCGTCAATCAGATCAAAAAGGTGCTGCGGCACGACTGCTACTTTGGCGGCATGAGCGTCATCTTGCAGGATACCAAGGCACTGATCAATAAAGAGATGCCGCTGTACATCCTGTGCGCTGTGGGTGCCAGTATGCTGGTGCTGTTCCTCTCGCTGGAGAGCACCATCACGCCCGTGCTGTTCATGCTGGGCCTGCTGTTCCCCATTGCGTACAACTTTGGCACCAACATCTTCCTGGGTCAGATCAGCTACATCACCCAGGCGCTTTCCACGGTGCTGCAGTTGGGCGTGACGATGGACTTCTCCATCTTCCTGCTCCACCGTTATCAGGAGGAAAAGGAACTCCGCTCCTCCAACGAGGAAGCCATGGTGACCGCCATCTGCAAGACCATGACCTCCATCACCGCTTCCTCCCTGACCACCATTGCGGGCTTCCTGGCACTGTGCGCCATGCGCCTGACGCTGGGCCGCGATATCGGTGTTGTTATGGCAAAGGGTGTGGCGTTGGGTGTTATCTGCACCATCGTCATCCTGCCTGCTTTGATCCTGACCTTTGATCAGCAGGTCGAAAAGTACAAGCACCGCACCATCGTGCCCAAGCTGACCAAGCTCAGCTACTTTGTTTCCAAGCATGCAATGCCCATCGTGGTCGTCTTTCTTGTGCTGCTGGTGCCCTTTGTGGTGGCCCAGCAAAAGACCGAGGTCTACTACACCCTGTTCGACTCGCTGCCCCAGGACCTGACCGGCATCGTTGGCACCAACAAGCTGGGCGAGGACTTTGGCATGACCACCTCCCACTTTATTCTGGTGGATGAGGACCTGACCGCAACGCAGGTGTCTGACCTCTGCGATGAGCTCAAGGATGTGGACGGCATCACCCAGGTGGTGAGCCTGGATTCCATCACCGGCCCGGGCTTCCAGACCGAGCTGCTGCCCGACAGCGTGACCGAGATCCTGCAGTCCGGCGGCTACAAGCTCATTCTGGCCAACAGCTCCTATAAGACCGGCACCGATGCCATCAACAACCAGCTGACCGAGATGAACGACCTTATCAAAGCGGTTGATCCCAACGGTGTCATCACCGGCGAGGGTGCCATGACCAAGGACCTGATCGAGGTTGCGGATGTGGATTTCAAGAACGTCAACGTCTGGTCGATCATGGCAGTCGCTGCCATCATCCTGATCTCCTTCCGGAGCCTGTCCATCCCTGTGCTGCTGGTTGCCAGCATCGAGGCCGCCATCTCCATCAATATGGGCATCCCGTACTTCACCGGTACCCAGCTGCCCTTCATCGCCAGCATTGTCATCGGCACCATCCAGCTGGGCGCGACTGTGGACTACTCCATCCTGATGACCACCCGTTATCACGAGGAGCGCAGCTATGGCCGCACCCCGCAGGAAGCTGCCCAGCAGTCGCTGGAGCACTGCAGCCAGTCCATCCTGACCAGCGGCCTGACCTTCTTTGCCGCTACCGTCGGCGTGGCCGCCATCAGTAAGATGGAACTGCTGCAGAGCATCTGCCGGCTCATCTCCCGCGGCGCACTGATCAGTATGGCTGTCATTCTGGTCGTTCTGCCCGCCGCCCTGATGCTGCTGGACTGGGTCATCCGCCACACCACCATGCACTGGCTGGTCCCTGAATCTTCCAACGCCAAGAAGTCTGATAAGGAGTAATTACCATGAAAAAATCGCTTCGTTTCGCCAGTGCGGCGCTGGCGCTGACTCTCGCCGCAGGCATGACCCTGCCCGCCTTTGCAGCCGCCAAGGCCGATTATTCCAAGGATGAGACGGTCTACGCCGTGATGAACGCCGACGGCTCCATCAAGTCCACCACTGTCAGCGAGCACCTGTACAGCGCTTCCGGCCTGTCCAATGTCACCGATGAGAGCACTCTGACCGATATCCAGAACACCGAGAGCGATGCCGCGTTCACCCAGGACGGCGAAAAGCTGGTCTGGAACACCGACGACACCGACGTGTACTATAAGGGCAATACCGACAAGGCCCTGCCCATCACCGCAAATGTCACCTATACGCTGGACGGCGTGACCGACAGCCTTGAGAACCTGATCGGCAAGAGCGGCCACCTGACCGTGACCGTCGACCTGACCAACAACGAGACCGGCACCGTGACCGTCAACGGCAAGGAGCGTACCGTTGTCACCCCGCTCATCACTGCTGTGGGCGTGATCTTTGGTCAGGATGCCACCAACCTGAGCGCCGAGCACGGAATGCTGGAATCTGCCGCCAAGAGCAGCGTGGCCGCTTTTGTCTGCCTGCCCGGCGTGAAGGACTCTCTGGACGGCCTGCTGCCCGATGACCTGTCCACTGTGGAGGATTATCTGCAGGACAGCGTCACTGTGGAAGCCGATGTTGAGAACCTGACCGCACCGCAGGTCATGCTGGCCTGTGCCACCAACGCCGATGCGCTGGGCACCAATGCCTTTGACCTGAGCAGCCTCAACGAGCTGACCGATGGCATCAGCCAGCTGAACGATGCCATGAACCAGCTGATGGATGGTGCCGCCCAACTGGTGGACGGTGCTTCTCAGCTGGCCAACGGTACCCTGGCCCTGCTGGACGGCGCTTCTCAGCTGAACAGCGGCGCTTCTGCCCTGGACGATGGTCTGGGCCAGCTGACCAACGGTCTGGATACCCTGAGCTCCAACAACGCCGCCCTGCAGGCCGGTGCCCAGCAGGTGGCCGACGGCGTTCTGGCCTCTGCCAACAGCACCCTGATGGAGGGCGGCCTGATCGACACCCCCATGACCTGGGACAACTACGCTTCCGTTATTGACGAAGTGCTGACCATGAACGAAAAGACACTGGCCGCTGCCCGCAAGAAGATGGTGCGCACCGTCTGGGAGCAGGAGCCCAGCTTCAAGGACAGCCAGCTGGACATTGCCCTGTATCTCTCCGCAACCAAGACCAACCACGACCTGGAAGCTGCTCTGCGGCTGATGCAGAGCTACGACCCCTCCATGTTCAGCGCCATGCTTGACCTGAGCACTGCCAGCGCCAAGCAGACCGTGCATGACGAGCTGAAGTATCAGGCTGAGAACAGCCAGGATATCGCAGATGTCCGTGCCCTGAAGAACAGCCTGGCGCAGATCCAGTATTTCGTGTCCAGCGTCAACCAGTACACCAACGGTGTTGCCACCGCCGCTGACGGTGCCCACTCCGCAAAGGACGGTGCCGCCCAGCTGGCCGATGGCACCAAGACCCTGTATGACGGCGTGACCACCCTGAATGATGGCGCAGGCCAGCTCAGCGATGGCACGGTCCGGCTGAACGATGGCCTGAACCAGTTCAATGAGGAGGGCATCTCCAAGCTGACCGGCGCTCTGGACGAGGAGCAGATCCACGGCCTGAAGACCGTGCTGGACGAGATGACCAGCCGTCTGGAGGACTACACCAGCTTTGCCGGTAAGTCCGAGGATGCTTCCGGCAGCGTGAAGTTCGTCTATAAGACCGGTGAGACGGTCGCCGCTGCGGATGTTACCGCCCAGACCACCGCCGATGTGCAGGAAGGCAACTTCTTTACCCGCCTGTGGCAGCGGATTGTGAACCTGTTCAAGTTCTGAAAAAACGGCGTGCCTGCTTGACAAGCCGCCGGAGATTGACTATACTACAAATAGATTCGTCAAGAAAAATGACCGCTCAGGCACTGAAACGTTGAGGCGGTCATTTTTTATGCCAATTTTAAGGAGACCACAGCATGGCAGAGAGGGAATTGTATCCGGACGGGGAACAGCGCCGCCGCATCATGGATTTTATTATGGCGGCCGGTCAGACCCTTTTGGAGAACGGGGCAGAGGTGTTCCGGGTGGAGCAGACCATGGAGATCATGGCGGCCAGCTTCCACCTGCGGGAGTTCCATGTCTATGTGCTGACCAACGGCATTTTTGCCAGCGCAGGCACGGCGGAGATGAGCGAGGTGCGCAACGTGCCCACCCGTACCACCCACCTGGGGCGGGTGGCGGCGGTGAATCAGCTTTCCCGCCAGATCGCGTCCGGGGAAGTGGACACCATCGATGAGGCCGAGACCCGGCTGGCTCAGGCCAGGTGCATCCCTTTTCCGAAGGACTGGGTGCAGATTGCGGCGGGCATGGGCGGCGCGTTCTGCTTTGCGCTGATCTTTGGCGGCGATCTGAAAGCCGGGCTTGCCGCCGCTGCGGCCGGTGTTGCAGCCAGCGCCTACCTGCTGTTCTGCGGGCGGCACGGCGTGGGGGGCGGGTTCCGAACCATCTCCACCGCCGCCCTCATCACCCTGTGCTGTATTCTGGGCTGCAGCCTGCTGGGCACTGAAGCCAGTCACGCCATCATCGGTACTCTGATGATCCTGACCCCCGGCATCGCCTTTACCATGGGCATCCGGGACTTTGTGCAGGGAGATTACCTGTCCGGCACCATCCGGATGATCGACGCGCTGCTCATTGCGGCCAGCATCGCCATCGGCACCGGCCTTGTGCTGAGCCTCTATGCCTTTTTGAAGGGGGTGGCCGTGGTATGACAGAACTTCTTTTCACCGGGGAGCAGCTGGGCCGTCTGGCCCTGCAGTTCCTGCTGGCCGGGGCGGGCACCTTGAGTTTTGCCATCCTCTTTGCCTGCCCCAGGCGCACCCTGCCCTACTGCGGGCTGGTGGGCGCAGTGGGGTGGCTGGTATACGAGATCGCGGAGCTGTTCGGGATGGAAGCCTTTGCAGCCTCGCTGCTGGCGGTCATTCCGCTGACGCTGTTGGCCCGCATCCTTGCGATAACCCTCAGAGCACCGGTGACGGTGTTCCTGCTCACCGGCATCTTTCCGCTGGTGCCCGGTGCGGGCATCTATTACAGCGCCTACTACTTCATTCAGGGCGACAACGCGCTGGCGCTGGCAAACGGCATCTCCACCTTCAAGATCGCCGTGGCGCTGGCCGTGGGCATTGCCCTGGTGCTGGGCATCCCCCTGCCAAAGAAACAGTGATAAAACGAAAACGAGACCGCCCACCGGGCGGTCTCGTTGGTTATGCGGGAAAATCAGGTGGTGGGAACCATCCGCAGCAGCTGGGCCCCGGTGGTGACATCCAGACGGAAATATGCCTTGTTCAGCTCGGTGTTGTAGGAAACACTGACCGGTGTTTCGGTACCGTCGGCATTGATCTGCATCAGGCTGTAGCCGGAAACGGTATTGGCAGGTACCTCGATGCTGGCAATGACTGGCTGGGCCATCACACGGGCGGGGGTGACCTCCTCGCTCTTTACGGTGCCGCACTTTTCGCAGATGACCCGTTCAATAACAGTGGGATAGTAGAATGCTGCTGTCATTACCTGCTCACCGTTTTTCAGAGTCCCGGTGTGAACAGTCAGGTTGGAAAAGTTGGAGAAGACACCGTTTACCTTGGTCAGCTGGGTGTTATTCTTTACCTTGCCGCATTCGGGGCAAAGTGTAAGGGTCTCGATGGTGCCATCGGGGAGCTTATGCTGGAAGGTGGTCTCCACACACTCAGTCTTATACTCTGTCGTGGTCTTCCAGGTGTGTTCTTTGCACTCGGTTTTGCCCGGGGTCTCTTCGGCCATGCTGACCACAGAACTGCCTGCCAGCACACAGACGGACAGACCAAAGGAGGCCAGGGCTTTCAGTATACGATTTTTCATGGAAGGATCCTTTCTCCCCGCATCCCGGCGGGGCAGCGCGGTTTGAGCTTGGCTGCTTTTACCATGCTTCCAGCCTGATTATACCAATTAGAAGGAAAAGGTGTCAATGTCCGGGATTAAGTCCTGTGGGAAGATTCACTAGCAGAATACAACGGAATGACAGAAACACAGGAGCAAAATGAATATATACACTGAGAATGGGATGTAACCTGTATAAATGTTTTCAAAAGGGTTTCATTTGTTCCGATTTTTTGCACAACACTTGACTTTTTTATTTGTACAACATATACTAATCCTGTTCCTTGATGACACGATGAAGCGCATCGTGCCGGGAAAGTGAAAAATTATACAATCAACAGAGGAGTGTTTGAATATGAAAAAGATCAATCGCCGCAGCTTTCTGGCTGCCGCTGGTCTGACCGCTGCCGCTCTGGCTCTGACTGCCTGCGGCGGTTCCGCCTCCAGCACCGCTTCTTCCACTGCAAGCAGTGCAGCTTCTTCCGAGGCTGCTTCCACCAGCGCTGCCGCTGAGCTGACCACCGTTGAGGCTGGCAAGCTGACCATGGCCACCAACGCTGCCTTCCCTCCGTACGAGATGACCACCGATGCCGGTGAGTTTGAGGGCATCGACATCGACACCGCCAAGGCCATTGCTGAGAAGCTGGGCCTGGAGCTGCAGATCGACGATATGGACTTCGACGCAGCACTGCTGAGCGTGCAGCAGGGCAAGGCCGATATCGTTATGGCTGGCGTTACCGTGACCGACGAGCGCAAGGCTGTGATGGACTTCTCCGACAACTACGCTACCGGCATCCAGTCCATCATCGTTCCCGAGGGCTCTGATATCACCTCTCCCGATGATCTGGCAGGCAAGAAGATCGGCACCCAGCGCGGCACCACCGGCTACATCTACTGCTCTGATGACTTCGGCGATGACGCTGTGGTCGCATACGACGACGGCCTGACCGCTGTGCAGGCTCTGAACAATGGCCAGGTCGATGCAGTTGTCATCGACAATGCTCCTGCAAAGGAGTTCGTTGCCGCCAACCCCGGTCTGGTCATTCTGGACACCAGCTACGCCGAGGAGGATTATGCCATCGGTCTGGCAAAGGGTTCCGCTCTGGAGGATGCTGTCAATGCCGCTCTGGAAGAGCTGAAGGCTGACGGCACCCTGCAGTCCATCGTGGACAAGTACATCACCGCTGAATAATTCAGCTGTACCTTGTATCACGGGGAGGCGGCCCCATCTGGGGCACCTCCCCTTTTTTGGAAAGAACAGGTTACAAAATTCTAACAATTTTAGAAAGCGAGGATGCGAATGGCCGCACAATACGAACTGCTGAAAGAGCTGCTCAACAGCGGCACGAAGCTGGACTTCGGGCAGGAAATGTTCTTCAAATTCTATCAGGCGTTCATCCTGAACGACCGCTGGGTGCAGTACATCCAGGGCGTGGGTACCACGCTGCTGGTCACCGCCATTGCGCTGGCACTGGGCGTGGTGCTGGGCAGTGTGGTGGCACTGGTGCGTGTTGCGCACGACCAGCAGCGTCCCGGCCGCAGGAACCCGGTGCTGGGCTTCTTCAATGCCGTCTGTCAGGTGTACACCACCATCATCCGCGGCACCCCCATGATGGTCCAGCTGCTCATTATGAGCATGGTCATCTTTTCCAACAGCCGCAACTTTACCATGGTCGGTGCGCTGGCACTGGGCATCAACTCGGGCGCTTACGTCTCGGAGATCATCCGCGGCGGCCTGATGGCGGTGGACCCCGGCCAGATGGAAGCCGGCCGCAGCCTGGGCCTGAACTACATGACCACCATGGTGGTCATTGTCATTCCGCAGGCCATCCGCGCGGTGCTGCCTGCACTGGGCAACGAGTTCATCGTCCTGCTCAAGGATACCTCGCTCATCACCGTTATCGGCGGCAAGGAGCTGCTGTATGCGGCGCAGGGCATTATGAACCGTACCTACGAGGCCATGTTCCCCCTGTTGGGCGTTGCAGTGGTCTATCTGGTCTTAGTCATGCTCTTTACATGGCTGCTGTCGAAGTTTGAGAGGAGGATGGCGCAAGGTGACCGCTAATCATGCTGAAAAGATCCTGGAAGTCCGTGGTCTGACCAAGACCTACGGCGGTGAGGCCAAAAAGGGCGCAAAGCAGCCCACCCCCACCCTGGATGTCCTGAAGGGCATCGACATCGACATCTACCGCGGCGATGTGGTCTGCCTGATCGGCCCCTCCGGCTGCGGCAAGACGACGACCCTGCGCCTGATCGCGGGCTTTTCCGAGCCGATGCAGGGCACGATCAGCTTTGACGGCAGAGATTATACCCATGTGCCGCTGCACAAGCGCAATTTCGGTTTCGTATTCCAGAGCTATGCGCTCTTTCCGCACATGACCGTGTTTGACAACGTGGCTTTCGGCCTTAAAATGCGCAAGCTGGATAAGGCGGCAATCCAGCGCGACGTGATGCAGATGCTGAAACTTGTCGATCTGGAAGGGTTTGAAAACCGCTATCCGCGCGAGATGAGCGGCGGCCAGCGTCAACGCGTGGCGCTGGCACGCGCGATGGTCATCAAGCCGGATTTGATGCTCTTTGACGAACCGCTCTCCAACCTCGATGCGAAACTGCGCGTGAAGATGCGCGTGGAAATCCGCCGCATTCAGCAGGAGCTGGGTTTCACCGCGATCTACGTCACCCATGATCAGGAAGAGTGCTTCGCCATCAGCGACAAGGTCGCCATCATGAACAAGGGCCTCATCGAGCAGATGGATGCGCCCAGCACGATCTACAACAGCCCAAATACCGAGTTCATCGCCCGGTTTGTCGGCTTTGAAAACTTCTTTGAACTGACGCGCATGCAAAGCGGCGGTTTCGCCGCAGCAGACGGCACGGCGATCCGCGTGGCGGATCAGAAGCCGGGCGAGCGCTTCAAGGGCTGTATCCGCCCGGAGGACGTGCAGGTTCGACCGGCGGGGGAGAAGGGGAACAACGCCATCCCCGGCGAGGTGATGGTCAGCACGTTCCTCGGCCGCCACAATCAGCTCAACGTCAAGACCGCAATCGGCGAATTTGTCGTCAGCGCGGATCAAACTCAAGCCTTCCCAATCGGCACGGCGGTGACGCTTGTGCTGACTGAGAATAAAATCAAACTCATTGGCTAACAGGAGAGGAGAAAAATCATGAAAAAGTTTGTTTGTTCCGTATGTGGTTATGTATATGAAGGCGAAGCAGCTCCGGCAGAGTGCCCGATCTGCCACGCACCGGCAGAGAAGTTCAAGGAGCAGGCTGGCGAAAAGACCTGGGCTGCTGAGCACGTTGTAGGCGTTGCACAGGGCGCTCCGGAGGACATCATGGCTGACCTGCGTGCTAACTTTGAGGGCGAGTGCTCCGAGGTTGGTATGTATCTGGCAATGGCTCGCGTTGCACACCGCGAGGGCTATCCGGAAATCGGCCTGTACTGGGAGAAGGCTGCATTCGAGGAAGCAGAGCACGCTGCTAAGTTCGCAGAGCTGCTCGGCGAAGGTTGTAACCGACTCCACCGAGAAGAAC
>ERZ826613.3473-NODE-3473-length-13108-cov-3.788861_pt1 | contig 13108 bp, 20 predicted proteins | sample MGYA00519925_ERZ826613 | MGnify/ENA primary metagenome ERZ826613 (study PRJEB31778, sample SAMEA3449236) | human gut metagenome | biome: human gut; feature: human-associated habitat; material: faeces | place: United Kingdom | collected 2010/2012 ... | reverse complement strand
AGTTGACTATAAAGAATATATGCATGTGTCACAATATTTTTCACAAATAGCAGATGTGGCAAACTCAACATATGATATAGTACTAATTGATTTAGGCAAAAAAGTTCCAAGAGAAAATAGAGAAAAAATTATAAATATAGCAGATATAGTGGTAGTATCATTAAAACAAAATGAAATATCTATAAATCAATTTGCAAGACTTAAAGCAGAAAAAGAATTATATAGAAGAGCTAATGTAATGTTACTTCTTGGAAGATACAATCCGCATTCAAGATATTCAGAAAAAAATGTATCAAGATATTTAAGGGAAAAGAATTTACCATTAACAGTACCATACAATATCTTATTTGCAGATGAGTGCGATGGTGGAAAAATTGTGGACTACTTCTTAAAAATACAAAAAATTAGTGGATATGATAATAAAGATACATTTTTTGTAAACCAAGTAAGAAACTCAGTAACAAATTTAGAATATAAAATACAAGAAAAGTTGAATGGACTTATTTAATTTATAGGAAGGAGCAAAATATGTTTCTTAACATTATTTTAATAATTGCAGTACTTGCAATTGGAGGATTGAAAGAAAAATCTATTTCGGCACATCGTTCAGGAATTAAAAAGATTATTATTCCTAAAGATAATGCTAAAGATATTGAAGACATCCCAGAGTCTGTAAGAGAAGAATTAGAAATTGTATTAGCTGATCATATTGATACAGTTTTAGAACATGCACTTGTTAAATAAGGGTTAAAAAATTTAACCCTTTTCTTATTTTGTGATACAATGAAAAAGGTGATAGAAATGGTGAAAATAAAAAAAGCAGAATATGTACTTTCAGCTGCATGGAAAAGTCAGTGGCCTCAAGAAACTTATCCGGAAATGTGTTTAGCTGGGCGAAGTAATGTAGGGAAAAGCAGTTTTATCAATGCAATGTTAAATCGAAATGGTTTGGCTAAAGTATCTAGTACGCCTGGAAAGACAAGAACATTGAATTTTTTTAATGTCAATGATGCATTGTATTTTGTTGATGTTCCAGGCTATGGTTATGCTAAAGTAAATAATAATGTAACTAAACAGTTTGGAAAAACAATGGATGAGATCACGCTTGCACTCTTTCCTTCCTGCCCAAAAGAAGAACGTGACCGGATCGGTTATCTTTGCTTTAACTATGAAAATCGGCTGCTTGAAACCGATCACGGTGTTCTTTACCCGGATGTTGCGCAGACACTGGAAAGCCTTTCTCAGAAAACCGACCTTTATATCGTCAGCAACTGCCAGTGTGGATATATCGAAGTTTTTCTAAAAACGATGGGACTCAGAAAATATATCAAAGATTTTTTATGCTTTGGTCAGACACAGGTTCCAAAAAATGAATCCATCCGTCTTCTGATGGAGCGCAATCATCTGCAGGATGTGGTTTATGTCGGAGATACTTCAGGTGATTTTGATGCCTGCCAGAAAGCAGACGTTCCTTTTATTTATGCTTCGTATGGATTTGGTGATATTCCGGATCCACCAAGACAGATTGGCGCAATCAGGGAACTTCCTGCTCTTCTTGGACTGTAGATTTTCTCTGTTTATGTTCCTGGTTCAGGATTATATAGCAGTTTTTTCCATCATTCAGCATCAGCAGAGTCTGCCACCGGTAGTTTCCTTCCATACACATGACAATATAAAAAGATCAGAGTCTGATAACCACATTTTTTATCATTCTCTGATCTTTTTATATTGAATTCTTTCCAGTGGATTTTTCCTTCTCTTTATTCCACATCCTCTTCATCAAATTCACACACCACATAATACCCCTGCGGTGTCTGCTTTACGTCAATCACCTTTCCCTGTCCTGACTTAAGTCTCTGCCATGAACGATAATTGGCGCTCATTGCCACAGCCGGCTCAATCGTATAATAAAAATACGCAGCTACAACACCCTCTGTCACATCAACAATCTGTCCGGGTTCAACCAGTCCCGGACGCTCCATTTTAAATTCCATCTGTCTCATTTCCGCTTGATACCTGCCTCTTTTTCTATATTGTATTCGTTTTTTCTTGTAATTGCAAGTATTTACACAGACTGTTTTGTGACGAAGCTTTGAAGTAGAACGCCGCTGTCAGGTGGTCTTTTTAGCCACCTGATCTAAAACAACTGAAATCACATTATCCTTCGTTCTATTCGGATTTCTTACACTGTTTTTCATGCAGAACTTCCGGAACGATCATATAATGCTCCTCAATCAATTTTGCTGTCTTTTCAACAGGCAATTCTTTTATTCCTTTTAAAAGGATCTCATGATTGTAGCGAAGTACATCAAAGGGGATGATGGATTCAACACCCATTGTATAATATCCGCACAAATTGCTTTCCCGGAGCATTGCCCATATTTTATATAAGTTTTCGCACTTTGCTGCTCGAACAATGCATGAATGAAACTGTTCATCATAACACATAATGTGGTACACATCTTTTTCTTTCGCAGCTTCTTCCATCTGGTCCAGACACTCATCCATTTCCCGTTCGATTTCTTCCGGAAGTTTTCCGGCAATGATCCTGATTGCCAGAACTTCCAGGGTAGAGCGGACAAGATATTTTTCCTGCATTTCTTCATAGGAAATCGTCTTTACTGTACTGCCTTTATGAGACTCATAAACAACAAATCCTTCCTCCCCGATATGACGCAGGGCTTCTCTGACCGGTCCCCGGCTTACATGAAACTTCTCCGCAATATCTTCTTCTACAATTCGTTCCCCCGGTTTGATCTTTCCCTGAATGATGTCTTCTCTTAATACATCAGCGATTTGCTGCCAAAGAGTTTTTCTTTGTATTGATGCCTTCCTGGTATAATCCATTCATTTTTCCTTTCAGATTTTTGCAGTTTTTTTTATAAAAAGAACAGGCTGATCCCCACAATTACTGCCAGTGTAATGGCGAGTGCCGGCCAGAGTGCCCAGAATGCCCCCAGAACCATTGCCAGATAATCTCCCTTTTCAAAAACAATGTTCTGGTCACTCATCTGCTTTTTAAATTCCAGGAACTTTTTATCCTGTTCTTCCAACTGTCTTCCTCGTTTGCTGTATCCTCCAAAAAAGCTCATGCTAATTCCTTTCTGATTTTATGAATCCTTTTCTACTCCGAGTGGATTATGACAGGCTACAAAATGTCCCGGTCTCATTTCCACAAGTTCCGGTGTAATATGCTTACAGATTTCTGTACAGTATTTGCATCTTGTATGGAACTTACATCCTTTCGGCGGATGAACCGGACTTGGGATATCTCCTTCAAGCGAGATCATCTCTCTGTTAGAATCTACGTCTGTCGTCGGAATTGCTGATAACAGCGCTTCTGTATATGGATGTGTAGGGTGATCAAACATTTCCTGTGACTCTGCAAGCTCTACGATGTTTCCAAGGTACATAACACCAATTCGGTCACTGATATATTTTACAACACTCAAACCATGTGAAATAAATAAGTATGCAAGATTGTCTTCGCTTCCGAGATCTTTCAGAAGGTTGACAATCTGCGACTGAATGGAAACGTCAAGTGCGGAAACCGCCTCATCGCAGACTACAAATCTTGGTTTCAATGCAAGTGCACGTGCAATACCGATTCTCTGTCTCTGTCCGCCAGAGAACTGATGTGGATAACGATGGATCATGTATGGTGCAAGTCCACATTTTTCCATGACTTCCATGACATACGCCTGCATTTTTCTTAAAAATGCCATGTGCAAGAAGGCCTTCTCCGATGATCTGTCCAACTGTCATACGCGGATTCAGTGATGAGTATGGATCCTGGAAGATCATCTGCATATCTTTACGTAGGAAACGCATTTCTTGTGTTTTCAGTCTCGCAAGATCTACTCCATTATCACGGTATCCGCCTGTTAACTGTTTGTTGATTTCATCACGGTCTACGATATAAGCGATTGCACGTCTTACTTCTTCAAACTGTGTCGGTCCAAAGTCACACATATAACGCATCTCGTTGATACGTGTTCCCGGTACAAGACCATAGTTAACAGATTGCGAACTACCCGCAAACTCAGTATTTAACACCTTTTTGGAGATTTTCATATAATCGCAGTCAAACCGTTACCATTTAGCGTACAAACCAGTTCAGTAACCTCTCTTACCGAGAGTACGCCGATTATTTGTTACACCGATATTTTTACAGCAATATATGCAACAGAATATACTTATCCGCAACAAACAATGATAAAGCACCTAGATTTGCAACTTTTCAAAGCAATTTGCAACAAAAAACATAAAAATAGACTGTTCAGAGCTTATTCCAGCCCAAAAACAGCCTATTTCTATCAATATTTTCATATTAAATTGCAACTTATCATAATCTTGTTGCAACAAAATCATTTCAATATCGTTTTTTTATTAAATTAAAAAGTCTATCTGCAGTATCCGGTCCTGTTTTGCCAGTTTGCTTTGATTGATTAACTCCTACAAATGAATTCTTCGAAAGCCTTGTTGCAAACACGAGATAATCCTTAAACAACTCGACAGCTTCATTCTGAATAGCATTTGCAGCGATAATAACGTCAATGCCTGGATTATGATTCTTTAACTCATCAATAATCCTCATTATTGATTTTCCAGTATTAATCACACTATCAACAATAACTACTCTCTCTGTATTAATCACAGGGGCATCATCTTGCTTCGGGTTCATCGAATAAAAAATGCCTCCTGCTCCCATATATACTCCGTCACCAAAAAACCTGCCACCTCGTTCCAAAACTAAGATTGATGTATTTTTCTCTGGGAATACGGTAGCAATGTGCCTTCCTATTTTTTCTCCTAAACGCACATGTGCTGCTGCCAGCCTACTTCCACTTATTCCTGAATTCGATTTGCAGATAGCAATATCAGCTTGTACTTCTTCGTCCTCATCAGCCAATATCACCAAAGAATGATCGTAAATCGGCACCAAACCTGATAAGCTTTCATTCTTCAATGATCTGCTTATTCGCTTACCAATATACAGAAATCCTTTATCAGCCTCGCGTAACATATATAAATCAATCTTGCTATCTCCATAGGCAAAAATAGTGTATCCATGTTCTCGCAATTGCTTTACGACATAATACTTAACATCTGCACTTATGTATGGACTAGCAAATATAGTTCCAAGATTCTTAACATTAGCAATATCGCTCCACAAATCTTTTATTCCAGAAGAAAGCACAACATAATTATTCGATGCAACTATGTCATACACTTCATTATTAATTGTTATCTCTGCAATTTTAGATTTGTCAATAAACGCGGTTTGTAATTCCTTTTCAAAAAGAAATGATTGATAGCCAGTGTAAAAATCTCCATCGAAGCTCTTTGTCTTGCCATTACAACAGAACCTATATGAATCTTGAATAATAATGGTTTTATCTCCGTCAACCATATACAAGATATCCTGCTTGTTAAACTGCTCCATTATTTGATTACAGATATCTGTCGCTAAATCGTAGGAGCTGAAACCTTCTCGAAGTAAAGATAAAAAATCAAAAAAATTATTCTGTTCTTCTTCATTATCACTTACAACGTAAAAGTCCTTATTTCGCCTATGACATTCCTCTCTAAGATTATTTATTTCAAACTCCTGCCATTGTCTTAACGACTCAATGGACTCGTCAGCAAACTTAGCATTTTTCTCTGACAAAGCATATCTTTCCTTAAGATTTTCCGGAGAACAATACAGATAAATAAAGATGTCGTACAAATCTCCGTCAGCCTCAGTAAATGCAACAGTTTCCAGAAAAGAATAGTGTCCATCTGAAACAATTACTTCATCATTCAAAGCATTAATATATTCTGTGTATTTAATTCTAACTTGATGTTTCTCTTCTTCTGATAGTTTCGAAAAGGAGCCACCACAAATACGTCTCAACTCCTGGCTGCCATTAATAACCTTTGCATCAGTTATTCTATCCATCAATGTACTTTTGCCTGCACAAGGCATTCCATATAATGCTATTTTCAACCAGTAAACACCTCCTTGAAACAACAGCTTCTGTCAAAATCGATAACGTCAAAACTGACCTCATTTAGAGGTGTGTCGTAAGGCATTGAAAAAGGTAAATCAATACAATTACCACATATGAACTGCATTGAACTCACTAACCTTTTCAAGAAATACCTTGATTGTCTGTTCTACGTCAGGGCTATTTATTATCACGTGTTCTTTCTTCTTCGTCACATCAATGAATACAGCAAGCCAATCCTTTTCAAAAACCTCAAAATCGTAGAATATCATTTACTAAATCACCCACTTTTTTTTGAAAAAGCGGTGTGCGTTTTACACACCGCCTTAAGTGTTATCTTACTGTAAGGTAGATGTTTTATCTACTTTTAAATTAAAAATTTTTACATATCGAATGCTTCATTGATAGTAATTGGATTGAAGTCATCAGCCTTATAGGTAACTGCTGCACCAACTTTACCCTGTACTTCCTGAAAAATATCAAGTACGCAATCAGCAAAATCACTGTAGTTGATAAATTCCGGTACTGTATCTGTTTCAAGTTTATCAAGCCATGTGCAAACAGATTTGATTGCCATGCCATTAGTCCACTTCTGTGAAGTATTGCCGGAAATAGTACGGTTGAAGAAAATCTTTCTACCTTTCTGATTACCTTCCAAGATGCTACACTGTACAGAAAACATCAGCTTGTCACCTTTCTTTGTTGGCTTGATCTCCATTTTATCAAAACTTACATCATAATCCCCATCCGGTACATCTTCAAACTGTGAATCGTCTGCTTCCTGAACCTCTTTCTGTAATGCGTTAAGATCAACCTGTTCATCGAATGCACTAAAATCTACTGCCATAATTTTTCACCATTTAACCTTTCTTAAAATAAATTTATGATTATAATTGCTATGATACAAGCAATACAAACCCTTGTATAATTATCCCTATTTTTCTGAATCCTGTCACCCACTGAACCGAATCCAAAGAATGCTGCCATGACTGCAAGAAAAATATTTAATGCAATCATGATCTTGTTCTTCTTCGTCTTTGACCTCTGACGTGCTGTTCAGGTGGGTTCATAGCACCGTCTAAAGGTTCAGCCGGGGTCTGTGCGTCAGCAGGTACAGGGTTGTTTTCCTGTGCAAGTCTTTTGATTCCTGCATTAAATTCTTCTCTTGTGATTACCTTCATAACCTCAACACCATCAACGATCAGGTCAACCGTATCACCCTTATGCTTCATCACATAGTTATCATCAGCCGGAACATAGAAATATGCATCTGCTTTCAGTGTGACAGATTCAGAATCAGTGTTCGTTGTACCGTCCTGAACAGGTTCAGACTTTTCAGCATTTCTTTCCTTACGTGTTCTTCTTGGTGGTTTCTGTAAATCCGGTTTCGGTACTTTATCGGCAACATCCATTGCTTCATCAAATGGTACTTCTTCCTGTCCCGGAAAAGCCTGATCAATAGCCTTGTCAACTTCATCCATGTGATCAGCAATCTTCTGTTCATTTTCTGCCTGAACTTCTGCCCTACTCTTACGTGTTCTTCCAGTCTTTTCTTCCAGTGCATCGGTTGGTGTTGCAGATTCAGCTTTTTTACCTCTTGTTCTTCTGCCTTTGCTGTCAGGTTTTTCAAGATCAGATGCAACCGCCTGATCAGCAGCATTCATTTCATCATCTGACTTGTAATCACCAAGTTCATAATAATTTCTGATCTTGTCAACAACATAATTCAGATCATTGTCAATAGCATATGCAGTAAACATTCCAAGCGGTGATTTTACGGTATCTTTTCCGCTGTTCTGTGTGTAAAAGTAATACTTGGCTTCATTCACACCAGTTCTAAGTACAACGGTAAACAGTCCTTCAATGGTGATCTTCTCACGTAACAGTTTACCAATCAGCTTAACAGTTCCCAAAGATCACAAGACCCTTTTCCAAGTGGCAACGTAAAGTACACAATCTTATTTGCTTTCTGATAGTTACCACCCATTGCCCCTGCTTGGTACTGAACAAATGTGACACTGTTATCTACACATTCATATGCATACATTGAACGTCCTGAACCATTTACAAAACTGACTTCCCTGTTGAGTGATTCACATATTTTTCTAAGTCTTGTCAGTTCTTCATTGAAGTTATAAAACACAATCAACCGATCTTCTGTTGATTCCAGTAAGTCCCTGAATGCTTCCAGTTTTTCCTTATGCCATTGACCGCACAGCTGTCTGCAATATAATGTTTTGGTCAGGCTATTATCACCGATCAACTCAACCCTTGGTGTCACATCTTCACCTTCAAAATCTGAATCATCTTTGAATCTGACTAAGTTCCTTGTATCAAGTTCCAAGTAATTGTGTTTGATGAAAAACTTATATTCATTTGTGATCTTCAAGAAAATTTTCTGTTCAGTCTGTTCAGGTAGTTCAATCACTTCTTCTGTTTTCATGAATACTGCACCAAACTGTGTGAGTCTTTTCTTCAAATGCTCAACGTGCTTATATCCTGTGATTACTTCTTTCTTATACCCATCACCGTTTTCAATCCATTCCGTCTGAACATAGGAAGCATAAAAGGCTTTCTTGTTAATGTCCCAACCTAACAACTTAAGCTGTGACCACAACCGTTCATACTTTCCTGCTGTTGGTGTACCTGACAGCAAGATCACGCTTTCTGGTTGTAACTTCAATATGAATTTTGACCGTTTAGCGTTTTCATTGCATATAAGGCTTGATTCATCAAGTAACAATGTAAAGTCGGTTATATGGGCTATATACTTGCGTCTGAATACCAAATCATAGTTAATTACACCGACAATCTGAATGTTCTGATCATACAGGTCTTTGGTTTCAACCAATGTTCGGAAGTTCACACCTTCACTTTTCTTGGTCAAGTCCATAACTCTGTATTCCGGGTAATACGTTTTCATGTGATCAACCCAATCATCAACCTTTGACTTTTGGCATACGATCAGATTCACCGTATTGTTCAGCAAGTACATTTTTTCAGCCCCTACAAAAGTTTTACCAAGTCCCATATCTAAGTAATAAGCACACCTGTTTTTATCATCAGTCAGGTTCAGCACTTCTTCCTGATGGGGCATGAATTGAAGATCATTCATCTACCTTAATGCCTGTACACTGTTCAAAGATTTCAGCATCAAAGTTTGGTATTGACTTAATGTAATTCTTCTGAAAGTCTGATAAGCTGCCCCACCATAACTGACCACATTCAGATTCATTAAGCACTTTGAGATAACCGCCTGTTGTTTCATATGTCGGATTTGCTGCCTTTTCTTCATCAGTCATATCTTCTTCATACACCCATTCAACAACGTCTTTTGGTATCTGATTCAGTAAATATCTTGCATCTGATCTCAACCAATCGTTATAGGTTATATCTGATGGTTTATTGAACAGCGTGATCTTCTGTTCTTCTGTATTAAAACAACCAGTATTGAAAGAAGATTTGTTCCAGTCCCCGGTGTTCCAGTCCCCGGTGTTCCTGTTCCCGGTGTTGCAGAGTCCTGTGCAATCCTTTCCAGTATTTACGATTGTCAAAAGCTCTTGCCAAGGAATTTCACGCACGATCTGAATTTTGTTAGTGCATGATTTCTTACCGTCTGTATCTACTTCACCAAGTGCAATAACTTCTGCAACCCTATTTTCAGAATTAAAACTGTAATAGCTAAAACAGTCAGCAGCTTTTTCACAAAAATGAAAACCTCTATCACAACAGCTTGGCTTAACATCTTCTTCAAAGATTTTTCCTACCTCATACTGAAAACCTCTACAAGTCCAGTCAGGATTGAATACTTTATAACCTTTAACTTCACTCATTTTCTTTCACCTCTCTATACTGTAATTCCTTCAATCTCTGCAAAACGTTTTGCGTTGATGAAGTACACCCACCTGTTATCAGATGTATGAATAGCGTAACCCCAAGGGAAAACCCCTTGCTGTAAGCCCTTGCGAACTGTGTTGTGGTTCATCTGCAACAGCTTTGCAGCCTTTTCCACATCTAACCGGGGAATTATCCCATTTCTTAATTCAGTAGTTGGAAGTACAACCACCTGTTCATCAGATTTTGAAAAGTAATCTGATTCAAGTCCAAGTGCTACTGCAATAGCACTCTGAACATCTTCTGACGGTATCTGTTTACCTGAAAGATACTGACTGACAGAACCTTTACTTTTTCCAGTCATACCGCACACCTGACGTTGATTCAGGTGTAATTCTTGCATAGCCTGTTTTAACTTTTCACTGAATGTCATCTTGTTTCACTCCTTTGTTGGTAGATAATTTATCTACTTTTTAGGCAAAAAAAATCTTGTTTGCTTCTTCATTCGTCAACTTCAAAAGTTCTTTCAACACTTTAATTTCAGACGCTTTGAACTCTGTTTCATTGTTGACTTTCTTCATCAATCCATAATAAGTCAAACCGCATTTTTCAGCTAAGAACTGTAACTTATAACCGGATTCATCAATTTTCTGTCTTAACAGTGTTGTGTTTGTCATTAGTTCTCACCACCTTCTGTTGTTGGGAATGGGCTTTTATTGTACTGTCTGTGTATTCTGATCATGATTCTGTCACCCGGTAATCCCTTACGTTCTACAATGCTGTATTCCTGTTTCTTGGCTTCAATATCAGCAATGTAATGATCAAGTTCAGATGCAGAATCAAATTCAAGCATCAGATCAATACAACCTGCAATTACTTTCTTCATTTACACAACCTTCCTTTCCGATCAGCAGCCCTTTTATAAATGTTGCCTGTTATGGGGTGGTTTTATTTTTCAGGGAATCACACACCAAGAAACCCTTATCAGATTTCACACTAAAACCTGTAAACTTGCTGTCCTACTATAGAATTTTTATAGCGTGGTTTTCTATGAACCGCTGAACAGTTTCACATTAAAACTGAACAAAACCTGTCAGCCATCACATAACAGACAGCACTTATAAAAGAACTGCTATCTTATTTTTGACCTACCATCATCAGTACCGGGTGGTCATTTCCGGTAGACGGTCATTGCTGACCGTTTCGGATTAATATGAAAAACTTACTATGGTTTCAGTATCAAAATTTTTATATCCGTTATAATCTAACCAATTCTTTGCATCTTCCAGTGATTTATGCTCTTTAAAATAACCACCATTGACATTGGTAAAATATTTTGTTCCGTCATAATTAACTTTAATTTTTAATTTTATATTCATTCCGATTACTTCTACAGGTTCACCAGTGTAATATTTAGAAACTGATTCATTCCATTCTTTTTCTGAATAGTAAGCTGCACAGTTAAGAACCATTTCATCATATGGGTGTGGGTATTTCTTTTTAAACTTCATAGCTGCATCATGTTCATCTGATGCAATTACAACCAAGTACTGACCTCTTGTATATGGATATTGTTTCCAAGTTCCAAAAGTAAAATAAAATTTATTCTGCATAGTCCAAACCGTCCTTTCATTCCTTTGGCTTTTACCTGCTGCAACAGGTTCTTTTATTTGTTCCCGGTCATCATGGATGGGTGAGTAACCGGGAACGGATTCAAAAACAAAGTGCTGTGTCATCTCGTTTAGTACCTGTTCATTTGATAAGTTAATAATCTTGGTGTGGCTGTTGGTCAACCCTGAACTTTCACAATTTACTTATTCACTTTGCACCTGTTCAACTCTTATCCCTATTTTCAGTACATTTTACCGGGTTACTGTCTATACACATCACTCAAACCGCTACTTTGAATCTTTTTCAGTTCATCACGGTAGGTTACCAACCTTCACAATGCAGCCCCTTACGCTTACCCTGTATTTCCTACTTGCTTTGTTTTTGAAGTAGATGTTTTATCTACTGACATCATAATACATGATGGTAGATAGAATGTCAACAGTTTTTTTGAAAAAACTTGAAAAAAGTTGATATTTAATCTATTTCATGGTATTCTTTACTTATAAACAAAGAAAGGAAGGTAATCTTAATGAGTATAGGTCAACGTATAAAAAGTAGACGTGAAGAATTGGGAATGTCACAAGAAGATCTTGCACACAAAATTGGTTATAAAAGTAAATCCTCTATAAATAAGATTGAACTTGACATACAACAATTAAGACAATCTAAGATCAAACAGATTGCAGATGCACTTGAAACTACGACAGATTATATTATGGGTTGGTCTGAAAAGAAAAACGATGAACCAAAAGAAAAGCATGATATTACTGATCTTATTAAAAATCAATATGGTTCAGATGTGTATGAACTTGTTCAGTTATATTCAAAACTGAATGAAGCAGGTAAAAACAAAATCATGGAAGAACTTCGTGATACTGCTGCATTACCAAAATACACCGAACCTGTAAAAAGGGATGCTCAAAAAATGGCATAATATACCAAATTTGGGAAAATCAGGAAAATATTATAATTGTAGACTTTAGAAAGGATGGTTGATCATGGGATTTTTAAGAAGTACAAAAGGCTCTATCATTAGTGACTATTTCCAGTTACAGGAAGATATTGCAGGTTTTTCAAAAGGTTATATGTATGACGTTGCGTTGTATGATGATCATTTAGAAATTACCTCAATGCAGAAACGCAAGCTATTACTTAATTATGATCAGATTACAGATGTGTTCTATGGTGGAAAGACTGAACTCATTCAAAAACCAAAGTCTGTGATCGGTAGGGCTGTAGTTGGTGGGGTAATATTTGGCGGTGTTGGTGCAATAGTTGGTGCTGCATCCGGTACAGGTACAAAAACCGGAAAGAAAACACACCTGTATTTTATCATCAGTTACACCAGTTCAGACGGTGAAGATAAATATATACAGTTTGAAGATACTAGAGTGTACAAAGGTCTTAAGCTATCTAAAAGGCTGAAAGAACTTACACACGTAGAATCAGCACCTACAGGTGACATTCAACTTTAACGGTTACGGTTGGTTACGGTTACACTTAAAATCTATATCTTATATATTTTACTTTTTTTTTATATTTTTATTTTTTTTATTCATATAAGCGTTATATAAAGAACTTGTAACGAACCATAGACAAGTGTAACCGCCTTGTAAATCAAGGTAATATAACTGTAACCTAAACCGTAACTAAAGCGTAACCAAGTGTAA
>ERZ826613.3466-NODE-3466-length-13143-cov-3.388295_pt1 | contig 13143 bp, 10 predicted proteins | sample MGYA00519925_ERZ826613 | MGnify/ENA primary metagenome ERZ826613 (study PRJEB31778, sample SAMEA3449236) | human gut metagenome | biome: human gut; feature: human-associated habitat; material: faeces | place: United Kingdom | collected 2010/2012 ... | reverse complement strand
CTATTTTTTGTGCTAGTAAACTAGTTCACTTGAATTCTTACACAATTATCATGTAATTGCGTAAAATTTGTACTTCCAAAACAGTAAAACAGGACACTATTAAACTATATTTCAGCCTTAGCTGGCAAGGATTTTGGCGTAAAAATAGGTTGTACCTGCTCCATTTAAAATAGAGGATTTTTTTATCCTCTAAAATGAACAAATAAATTTAAATAAAATGTGGTCATAAAAAACAATTTCAATTCCGACCGCACTTTTTAAAATATTTTTTGAACTCCCTTGTTTTTACTGAACATTTCCCCCATTTCTTTGTCAGATTGAACACTTATTCAGTCATTTATTTTTTACTTGGAGAACTCTATGAAGAAAAAAAATTTTGTATTAACCGGCATTGCATTAGGTTTAAGCGTATTTGCGACCTCTTTATCCGCTCAAGCGGCTATTCCGAATGAAATCGTAGAACAAGGCAGCCTAGCGCCAATGCTAGAAAAAGCGCAAGCAGCAGTCGTTACCCTTTCAGTTGAAGGCAAAGCAAAAGCAAACAGCCGTTCAGCATTGCCTGATGATATTCCAGAAGAATTTAAATTTTTCTTCGGTGATCAATTTGGCGAACAATTTGGCGGAGATCGTGGCGCATCACGCAACTTCCGTGGTTTAGGTTCAGGTGTGATCATCAATGCAGATAAAGGCTATGTTTTAACTAATAATCACGTGGTAGATGGTGCAGATAAAATCACCGTAAAATTACAAGACGGACGTGAATTCAAAGCAAAACTTGTTGGAAAAGACGAGCAATCTGATATCGCTTTAGTGCAAATCGAAAAACCAACTAACCTCACCGCAATCAAAATGGCTGATTCCGATAAATTGCGTGTAGGTGATTTTACCGTTGCTATCGGTAACCCATTCGGTTTAGGTCAAACTGTAACCTCTGGTATTGTTTCGGCGCTAGGTCGTTCTACTGGTTCAGATAGCGGTGCATATGAAAACTATATCCAAACGGATGCTGCGGTAAATCGTGGTAACTCTGGCGGTGCATTATTGAACTTGCAAGGTGAATTAATTGGTATTAATACAGTTAAATATTCTTCAGAAGATGTAGAAGGAATGGGATATGCGATTCCGATCAATACAGCAAAACCGATCATCAATAAACTGATCAAGAATGAGGCAACAAGTGAGAGTGAACAGGCATATTTAGGTGTATCAGGTCAGACGATCGACAGCTCTATGGCAAGCCAGTTTGATATGCCATCTGGTGTTTATGTACAGCAGGTGATCAAGAGTTCCCCAGCCCAGAAAGCAGGCATCAGTGCAGGAGATGTGATCGTATCCTTTAATGGAAGCAACGTTTCTACAATGGATGGATTAAAAGAAAAGATTTCAAACCTGAAAGCAGGCAAGAAAGTTAAAGTTGTTGTAAAACGTCAGAATCAGATGGGTACTTATGAGAAGAAGACACTGACAGTTACTCTTGGAAAGAAATCAGATGCACCAAGCACAAGCAGTAACAGCAGCAATAGCAATGGTAATAACAGCAATAATAATAGTAACAGCAGCAATAGTTACAACAATAATTATAATAATGAAAGTTCTAACAGCCAGTATTATAGTTTTGGACAGTAAAACCGGTTGAAAAAAGAACCAAAGAAAGATACAATAAAATGGAACCCTGTGAGTAGGCAGGGTTCCATTTTTTAGTCAGGAGAATATGCCTATGGTTATGATCGAAATTGAAAATATTAAGAAGTTTATGGCAGGTTTTTTAGGAGGAAATCTTTTTGATGATTTCTTGATGAGCGAAGGAAAACTGTCCATGAACATTTCGTATGAATTTGATGGAAAGATCTTAAAAGAATTTTATGATACAGAAGAATGGAAAGAGATGAAACAATATCCATATGTAACGTGGGAAGAAGAGAAAGAAAAAATATTTTCTCTCGTAAAAGGGAAGAAGACACCGCTGTCTTTTCAATTTGTGATGATGTTAAAACCAGATCTTTCTCCAGAGTTTCTTGCCAAATATAATCTTGCAGTCCGAGAAGATGAAATAGCAGGATTATTTATCAACATTTTATACGACCGACAGGGATTAAAGTGTACATCAGGAGTGTCCAGAAAGACATTTGTACTGGATAAGACTTTGGAAGAAGCGTGGGATCAGGAAGTGAAAGAAAGATTTTTAACAAAGTACCTGTAAAATTTTTCACAAACTTCGGGAACTTAAAAGAAACTTTGTTTGCATGTTTCTTTTTGTGTAGATATATGTTAGAATAAGTAGTAATGAATACCAGATAAGAAAGTTGTAAAAAGGAGATACGAATATGAGTTTTCATATTGTTTGTGACAGCTGTACGGATTTGACAGAAGAAGATTTAAAAAAAGGATGTTATACTTTAGTACCCCTGACATTGTTAGTGGATGGAGAAGAAATCATAGATGATGAAACATTTGATCAGGCAGATTTCTTAGCAAAGGTTGCAGCAAGTAAAGAGTCTGTGAAGTCAGCATGCCCTGCACCAGAGAGCTATATGGAAGCATATTCCAAGGCAGATGATATATATGTGGTAACATTATCTGCAGAATTAAGTGGATCATACAACAGTGCAGTTTTAGGAAAGAATCTATATGAAGAAGAGAACGGAACAAAGAATATTCATGTAGTGAATTCCAGAGGAGCCGCTACGACTCAGGTTCTGATCGCACGTAAGCTCAACGAATATGCAAGTCAGGGAATGCCATTTGAAGAAGTGGTTGATAAGATTGAAGAGTATACAACAAGTCTTAGAACATATTTTGTTTTGGAGACACTAGAAGTACTAAGAAAGAACGGAAGATTATCAAGACTATCTGCAACGATCGCCGGTGCATTAAATATCAAACCAGTCATGATCGGTACAAGAGACGGCGTGATCCAGAAAGCAGCCCAGGCAAGAGGAATGAAGAAAGCACTCGCGAAGATGGTAGAACACATGGGAAGCGAAGGAAGAGATCTCACAAGAAGACAATTCGTCATTTCACACTGCAATTGCTACGAGAGAGCTGTTTATGTGAAAGAATTGATCAAGAAGCACTTACACGCAGAAGACGTTGATATTGTAGATACTAAAGGAGTCAGCAGTTTGTATGCATGCGATGGAGGAATCATTGTATCATATTAGATTCTGGTTTTGTGAATAGGCGTGCATATATGTAATAGCGTCTAACATACATTCATCAGCTGGATTTTCTTAATTTTATGATTGAAAGTCTTCAGGTATTTAGAGAAAAAATAAAAGATAGCATGTGAGCAACGATCGAACTCCGTCAATGGAATTCGTGTTGCTCACATGCTATCTTTTATTTTTTCTCTAAATACTCGATGACCTTCAATTCATACAACTTAAAATTGTTACAAAATTAACGTGATTATACACAAAAATAGACCTGATTGTTACGAAATTAACGTACAAATTGCACAAAAAAACACTTGAATTTGTCGAAAAATGTGCGTATAATGAGAGTCAATATACTGATATAGAGGAATTAAGGAGGATGAGTCATGAGTCGTTTGGAATTAAGGTCTCCGAACCAGGCACAGCTGGTTGTGGAAGGTCTTTATAAGGATTTGGAACGAAGAATCGAGTCAAGCCCGCCAGGGTTATGTCCGGTTGATATGTCCAGAGCATTTTTGGAGATCTGTCATGCACAGAGCTGTGGAAAGTGTGTTCCATGTCGTGTAGGACTTGGACAGTTAAAGAATCTGATCACTGATGTTTTAGATGGCAAAGCAACGATCCGAACTTTAACAGAGATACATGAAACAGCAAAATCCATTATGGAATCTGCAGATTGTGCGATTGGCTATGAGGCAGCTAATATGGTATACAAAGGAGTCATTGGATTTAAAGATGATTATGTAGAACATATCATGTATCATCGATGCTTAAGTACGTTAAAGCAGCCAGTGCCATGTGTATCCAGATGTCCTGCGAGAGTGGATATTCCGGGATATATTGCGTTGGTACGTGAAGGAAGATATGAGGATGCGATCCGTCTGATCAGAAAAGATAATCCATTTCCAACAACATGTGGATTTATCTGCGAGCATCCATGTGAAGCATTATGCCGTAGAAATATGATCGATGATGCGGTGAATATCCGTGGATTAAAACGTATGGCAGCAGATGCAGCAGGATATGTTGCACCGCCAGAATGTGCAGAATCTACAGGGAAGAATATTGCCGTTGTAGGTGGTGGACCAGGTGGATTAAGTGCAGCATATTTCTTACAGTTGATGGGGCATCAGGTAACCGTATATGAGATGCTTCCAAAACTTGGAGGAATGTTACGCTATGGAATTCCAAACTACAGACTGCCCAAAGAACGCTTAGATGATGATATTCAGGCAATCTTAGACACAGGAGTCAAAGTAGATTGTGGAAAGGCTATCGGCAAAGATTATTCCATTGTGGATTTAAAAGAAAAATACGATGCTGTACTGATCACGATCGGTGCAAGCACAGATAAGAAGTTAGGATTAGAAGGCGAAGATGCCAAAGGCGTTATTTCAGCGGTACAGTTCTTAAGAGATGTCGGATACGGAACACAGGAAAGCCTGGAAGGAAAAGAAGTTGCCGTGATCGGTGGTGGAAATGTTTCCATGGATGCAGTTCGTACATCTGTAAGATTAGGTGCGAAGAAAGTCAGCATCGTATATCGAAGAAGAGTTGCCGATATGACAGCACTTCCAGATGAGATTTCAGGAGCAGAAGCAGAAGGTGTTGAGATCAAGACATTGATGGCACCTTCAAGAATCGAAAAAGACGAAGAAGGCAATGTCAAAGGTATATGGGTAATACCACAGATGATCAGTAATATCAAAGGTGGAAGAGCATCTGTAAAGCCAACAGGGGAAGATGACGTATTTATCCCATGTCAGACACTGATCGTAGCGATCGGTCAGGATATCGAATATCAGCATTTCGAAGAAGCAGGAGTTCCCGTACAGAGAGGAAAGATCAACGTAGAGAAATTTGGTGGATTCGAAGAGATGCCAGGAGTATTTGCAGGTGGAGACTGTGCGACAGGTCCATCCACAGTTATTTCAGCAATCGCAGCAGGTAAAGTTATCGCAGCCAATATCGATGAATATCTGGGATATCATCATGAAATCACAGCAGATGTTGAGATTCCAGAACCTAAGTTAGAAGATAAACCAGCATGTGGAAGAGTTAATCTTACAGAGAGAGAAGTTGGAGAGAGAGTTAAAGACTTTGAAGGAGTCGAAAACTGTATGACAGAGAAAGAAGCCTGCCAGGAGGCAGGAAGATGTCTTCGCTGTGACCACTTTGGTTATGGTATTTTCAAAGGAGGTAGGGATACAAAATGGTAAATATTACAATAGATAACCACACGATCGCTGTACCTTCTGGAACAACGATCATGGAAGCAGCAGCCTCCATTCATATACCGATTCCAAAGCTTTGTTATTTAAAAGATATCAATGAAATTGGAGCGTGCAGAGTCTGCGTTGTAGAAATTGAAGGACAGGATCATCTGGTAACATCCTGTAATAATGTAGTAGAAGAAGGAATGACGATCTATACCAACAGTCCGAAAGTACGTAGAAACCGAAAACATACGGTAGAGATGATCCTTTCCCAGCATGATGCACAATGTGCAACTTGTGTAAGAAGCGGAAATTGTACACTTCAGACGGTTGCAAATGATCTGAACATTGTAGACAGTCCTTACAAGAAGGAAATCTGCATCGAAGAATGGGATACAAGATATCCATTGGTACGTGATGCAAGCAAATGTGTGAAATGTATGCGTTGTATACAAGTATGTGACAAGATTCAGGGAATGCATATCTGGGATGTATCCGGAACTGGAGCAAGAACAACAGTTGGAGTTTCAGGAAATAGGGATATCAAAACAGCAGATTGTGCATTATGTGGACAGTGTATCACACATTGTCCAACAGGAGCATTACGAGAACGAGATGATACAGACAAATTATATCGTGCATTAGAAGATAAAGATACGATCGTGGTAGCACAGATCGCACCAGCAGTTCGTGCTGCATGGGGAGAAAGTTTTGGATTATCAAGAGAAGAAGCAACAGTTGAGAAGATCGTAGATGCACTTCGAAGGATCGGGGTAGATTATGTATTTGATACAACATTTTCAGCAGATCTTACGATCATGGAAGAAGGAACGGAATTTGTGGAGAGATTCACAAATGGAGATCTTGATATGTATCCAATGTTTACATCTTGTTGTCCAGGATGGGTACGTTTCATCAAATCTCAGTATCCACAGATGGTAAACAGATTATCTTCTGCTAAATCTCCACAGGAGATGTTTGGAGCAGTGATGAAGACTGCATTTGCAAAGAAGATGAACATCGACCCAGACCGCATTTTTGCATTATCCATTATGCCATGTCTTGCGAAGAAAGATGAAAGAGAAAAACCATTATTCCATGGTGAGTTTGCAGGACATGGAGTTGACTGTGTGTTAACAACAAGAGAATTGGACCGTCTGATCCGTGCTGACCATATTGATCCAAAGACATTAAAAGATTCAGCCTTTGATACTCCGTTTACTGAGGGAACCGGAGCAGGAGTGATCTTTGGGGCAACTGGCGGAGTTATGGAAGCTGCACTGCGTTCTGCATATTACCTGATCACAGGAAAGAATCCAGAAGCAGATGCATTTAAACAGATCCGTGGAGTGAACAAAAACGGATGGACAGAAGCCCAGTTTGAGATTGCTGGTAATACGGTAGATATTGCAGTTGTGAGTGGACTTCAGAATACAAGGAATCTGATGGAAGCGATCCAGAAGAGAGAAGTACACTATCATTTTGTAGAAGTCATGGCTTGTCCAGGCGGATGTGTAGGTGGAGGTGGACAGCCGATCCATGAAGGAAAAGAAATGGCGTCTGACCGTGGATCCAACCTGTACTTCCTGGATAAGACAGCCCATTTGAGATTTTCACACGAGAATCCAGATATCAAACATCTGTATGATGAATACTTTGGATCACCGGGAAGTCATAAAGCACATCAGTTACTGCATGTGCAAAAATAGCTGTTAATACCTTTTAATAAAGAAAATCCATACATTTAGAAGATACAAATTCTAAATGTATGGATTTTCTCTCTTTTTAACATAATTACCATCTTGGATTGTCAAGTACAGTTACTTCGCCATTGATCTCACAAACAATATGGCGGTATCCTTTGGTTTCAATCGTTCCATAATCATGTCCTGCATCTGCATCAAATACATAAAAAGCAGTCAGGACTTCATCTCCAGTATTAATGGTGCGGTGAGCATATCCGCGGGGAACATACAATGCTTTCCCTTTTTCCATCCGTTCAACCCGCCAATCACCGTCAAGGTTTTCAAGCATCATATACCCTTCGCCTTTTAATGTATAATAAACTTCGGCAGTGTCTACGATCTGATGAAAATGTCCTTTCGTCATATAATATTCATTTCCAATCTTCCCAGGATGGATCATCGTTGTGCCGAATGCAAGATCACCGGCACGCTCTGGGCATCCAAGTTCATAAAACTCATAGATCAAAGGGTCTTCGTGTTTAAGAATTTCTTCAACAGCTTCTTGATCCTGATACATATTTTTCATCTGGGAAAGATAACGCTTTGTAGTATCTGCGTGCTTGGAAAGTCCGTTATTTAGATCAAAATCTAAAGTAAAAGCCTGATCCCAGTTAAACTGATTCATAAAATACCTCCTAAAAAATTGCCCTAGATCTCAAGTGTGGAAACGCCTTGTTCTTTCATCATAGCTTCGAATTCCTTGATGATCGAGATACCAGCACTTGTTCCGATACGTTGGGCACCGCATTCTACCATTTTCATAAATGTCTTGGCATCACGGATTCCACCAGCAGCTTTTACCTTTACCGCATCTCCAACATGCTCTTTCATTAATTTCACATCATCAAAAGTAGCACCGCCAGTACCGAAACCAGTGGATGTTTTGATAAAATCAGGTTTCACCTCTTTGGCGATTTCACAAAGCTTGATCTTCTCCTCATCATTAAGATAACAGTTTTCAAAAATGACTTTACAAGTAACATCTTTTTCATGGCAGGCAGCAACGATCTGTGACATCTCATCCTTGATATAATCCCAGTTAGAAGCTTTGATCTCTGTCTGATTTACAACATAATCAATCTCATTTGCACCATTTGCAATGGCATCTTTTGTATCAAAGACTTTAGAAGCAATTGTTGTCTGACCTAATGGGAAAGAGATAGCAGCTCCTGTATGAATATCTGTTCCTTCCAGTAACTTTGCACACAATCCAGACTGCACCTGATTGATCGCTACCATGGCAAAATGATGTTCTTTCGCCTCATTACATAAGACCTCCATGTCTTTAGGAGAAGCATCCGTATGTAAATTTGTGTGATCGATCATTCTTGCAAGATCATCTAATGTATATGATTTCATAAAAACCTCCTGTTTTTGCTGATATGTTTGTTTCATGTTAATTAAAATATAACATTATGTAATCATTATGTCAATATTATGTAAACGAAATAAAAGAAAATAAATTGACATAAAATAAAAAATCCGATAAAGTGAAAGAAAAAAGAAAGAGAGTATAAAATGGGAGCATTTTATTTAGATATAAAAAAAGATTTATTGGATAAGATATTAAGTGGAGTTTACCAACAAGGGAGCATCATACCAAATGAATACGAATTAGCTGAGATCTACAACGTCAGCCGTCCGACGATTCGCAAGGCGGTACAGATTTTAGTGGATGAGGGATATTTAGAAAAACGTAAAAAACGAGGGACGATCGTATGTGATCCGACGATCCGGCAGGAATTTGCTCAAGTGATCCAGACATTTGATAAAGAAGTAAAAGAAAAAGGACTGACTCCATCAACAAAAGTTTTGACATTCAAACAAGAAAAGGCAGAAGAAGAAGTCCGCCAGAAATTGAATCTCAAAGAAACAGAAAAAGTTTATAAACTGGTCAGATTGAGATACGTTGATGATCAGCCCAATGTTCTGGTTACAACGTATGTGCCATGCAGACTGTTTGAACATTTGTCAGAAGTTGATTTTGAAAAGGAGAGCTTATATCAGACATTTCATAAGGAAGGAAGAGATATCACATCCATACAGAGAAAGTTGGATGTGATCCTTGCAGATGAAACATGTGCGGATCTGTTAGATGTCAAAAATGGAGATCCTTTATTTTATTTTCATTCCACAGGATATGATGAAAGTCATACAGCGATTGAATATTCGATTGCGAAATATCGGGGAGATCGGAATAGCTTTGTTTTTCAACTTTCAAATAACGTGTATTATTCTTAATACATTTATTTACAAATATCAGTTTTTTCTGTATAATAAAGCACAATAAGCTGAAAACAGTGAATAAAACAATAAACAGCAACGCAGGAGGAATGACCATGAGCAAAATTCAGATGACCACTCCATTAGTAGAGATGGACGGAGATGAAATGACAAGAATTCTTTGGAAGATGATCAAAGATGAATTGTTATTACCATTTATTGATTTAAAAACAGAATATTATGACCTTGGGTTAGAACACAGAAACGAGACAAACGATCAGGTTACATTTGATTCCGCAGAAGCAACAAAGAAATATGGAGTTGCAGTCAAATGTGCAACGATCACTCCAAATGCAGCGCGTATGGATGAATATGATTTAAAAGAGATGTGGAAGAGTCCAAATGGAACAATCCGTGCGATCTTAGACGGAACAGTATTCCGTGCACCGATCACAGTCAAAGGAATCGAACCAACCGTCAGCAAATGGAAGAAACCGATCACGATCGCAAGACATGCCTATGGTGATGTATACAAAGGTGTGGAGATCAAAGTTCCAGGAGCAGGAAAAGCAGAATTAGTATTCACAGGAGAAGACGGAACAGAGATCAGAGAAACAATTCATGATTTTGACGGACCAGGAGTGATCCAGGGAATGCATAACATTGATGCATCTATTGCAAGCTTTGCAAGAAGCTGCTTTACATATGCATTAGACACAAAACAGGATCTGTGGTTTGCAACAAAAGACACGATCTCTAAGAAATACGATCACACATTCAAAGATATCTTCCAGGAAATCTTTGATGCAGAATACAAAGAGAAATTTGATGCAGCAGGAATCGAATATTTCTACACACTGATCGACGATGCAGTAGCCCGTGTTATGAAATCAGAAGGTGGATTTATCTGGGCATGTAAGAACTATGACGGAGATGTAATGAGTGATATGGTTTCTTCCGCATTTGGTTCTCTTGCAATGATGACATCTGTTCTGGTATCACCGGATGGAAATTATGAATATGAGGCAGCTCATGGAACTGTACAACGTCATTATTACAAGCATCTGAAAGGGGAAGAGACTTCTACAAACTCTGTAGCTACAATTTTTGCATGGACAGGTGCTCTTAGAAAACGTGGTGAGATGGATGGAAATGCCGAATTGGCAGCATTCGCAGATAAGCTTGAAAAAGCAACCATTGATACCATTGAAGAAGGTAAGATGACGAAAGATCTGGCATTGATCACGACACTGGAAAATCCAACCGTATTGAACAGCGAAGGATTTATTAAGGCAATTGCTGAAAAATTAAAATAGATAATATATATCTACAGGACCTGCCACCGGCAGCTCCTTACGAATGCATGGCAATATAAAAGCCCGCCCCAGAAGCTTCTGGAGCGGGTTAAAAAGTTATAAATCAGGCGTTTAAGCGTCTTCTGCTAATTCCTCCCATTTCATGTATAATTCTTCTAATTCTTCCGCTATTGCGGCTTTTTCTTTTGCAAGTTCTTGGCATTTTACAGAGTTGGTGAAGATATCTTCCTGAATCATCAGGGCATCGATCTTACTATCACGGTCTTCCAGTTCGCCGATACGTTCTTCAGTCTTTTTAAGCTCATTCTGACGTTTGCGAAGTCTTGCCTGGGCTTCCTTTTGCTCCTGCCAGCTGAGTTTTGACTCGGATACATTCTTGTCTGTACTGTTATCTGAAACGGATGAAGGTGTAGAAGCTGCTCCGGCATATGCAGTAGTGAGTTCTTCTTTTTTCTCCAGATAATAGTCATAATTTCCGATATAATTTACAAATGTATGATTGACAAGATCCAGAATCCGTGATGCAGTCTGATTGATGAAATAACGGTCATGAGAGACATAAAGTACAGTGCCGGTATAATCATTCAAAGCATTCTCAAGGATTTCTTTGGATGCGATGTCCAAATGGTTGGTCGGCTCGTCGAGGATCAGGAAATTTGCTTCAGAGAGCATCAGTTTCGCAAGAGATACACGTCCGCGTTCCCCACCGCTCAAAGAACTGATCTGTTTGAAGACATCATCACCGGTAAAAAGAAATGCTGCAAGCACATTCCGGATTTCCGTATTCGTAAGAGTCGGATAATCATCGGAAATCTCGTCAAAAATTGTTTTTTCCATATGAAGGACATGATGTTCCTGATCGTAGTAGCCAATCTTAACATTGGAGCCAAGTGTATAAGTACCGGAATCAGCAGATACCACTCGGTTTAAGATCTTAAGAAGCGTAGTCTTTCCTGTTCCGTTATCACCGATTACTGCGACATGTTCACCACGTTTGATCTCGAGATTAACGTCTGTAAAAAGTTCCTGTCCGGGGAAAGATTTGCTTAAATGTTCAATAGTCAGAACATCATTGCCACTTACACAGGATGGTTCCAGTTTCAGATGTATATCTGTATTAACTTCTATCGGTTTTTCGATGGTCTGCATTTTTTCCAACATCTTTTCGCGGCTTTCGGCACGTTTGATGGATTTTTCGCGGTTGAACATGCGGTAGCGGGCGATGATTGCCTGCTGACGCTCGATTTCCTTTTGCTGAATTTCATAGGCGCGCATGCGGGATTCAAAGCGCTCCTGCCGTTGTGCAATATAACGGGTATAGTTTCCGTTATACTGTTCGGACGAACCCATCAGGATTTCAACGATGCCCGTGCAGACATGATCAAGAAAATAGCGGTCGTGGGAAATGACCAGCACGCTGCCTTTATAGGCCGAAAGATAGTTTTCAAGCCATTGAAGCGTCTCCATATCCAAGTGGTTGGTCGGCTCATCCAGCAGCAGCAAATCCGGCTTTTGCAGCAGTAAACGCGCCAAACACAGGCGAGTTTGTTCGCCGCCGCTCAGAGAATCGACACATTGGTCGTATTGTGTGGGCTTAAAACCAAGGCCGTTGAGCACGCCGGAAACCATGCTCTTCCAAGCATAGCCGTCCGCCTCTTCAAAGCGCTGGATCAGACGGTCATAGTCGGAGGAAAGCCGGGCAAACCGCTGCTCGTCGGTATGGGCATGCGCCATTTCATCTTCAAGTTCACGCAGCTTTTTTTCCATTACGAAAACCGGCTCGTAGACTTTTTGCAGCTCGTTCCAAACGGTTTCGCCGCTGGTTACCATGTTTTGCTGAGCGAGATATCCCACGCGCGTGCCGCGAACAAGAGAAATTTCGCCACTGTCTTGCGCGTCCAGCCCTGCAAGAATGCGCATAAGCGTCGATTTGCCGCAGCCGTTTACACCCACAAGCCCGATGCGATCGCCTTGCTGCACGGTCAGCGAGACATCCCGCAGCACGGTGTTTACACCGAAAGCTTTGGCGATGTTCTGGGCGGATAAGATAATCATAAAGGCAGCTCCTGTTTCTGTAACATCAACAAGTCGTTTAATTGGCTTAAAACCACATACTTTTTTATTATACGACAGTTGACGCGTCAAGGCAAGTCGATTTTTCATGTGCGGGCAGCAAAGCAAAAAAAATAGGCGCGAGGGTTGAAAAACAGGTTCAATTTGAGTATAATAATGAAAGGTCAAAGATAGTTAAACAGCGAGGTGTTTACGCATGAGGCTACTCAGCGATTCGATTGAAGATTTTATCAAGGCGCTCATGGAGGATGAGCAGGATCAACAGCAGGCCATCGAGCTTCGCAGAAACGAGCTGGCCGAGCATTTCCAATGTGCGCCGTCCCAAATCAATTACGTGCTCGCCACGCGCTTCACGCCCGACCATGGTTACGTGATCGAATCCCGGCGCGGCGGCGGCGGCTATATCCGCATCATG
>ERZ826613.3454-NODE-3454-length-13167-cov-5.291184_pt1 | contig 13167 bp, 16 predicted proteins | sample MGYA00519925_ERZ826613 | MGnify/ENA primary metagenome ERZ826613 (study PRJEB31778, sample SAMEA3449236) | human gut metagenome | biome: human gut; feature: human-associated habitat; material: faeces | place: United Kingdom | collected 2010/2012 ... | reverse complement strand
TAGAAATGCCTGTTTCCGAGGATATTTCGAAAAGAATACTTTGCTTGCCTTTGTATTATGGTTTATCCAAGGAAGAGATTGAAAGAATTGCCATTGAAGTATTGTCGTTATTTCCTCGATGAGTTGGGTGATACTTTAAAAGATTATTCTATTTTTCTATAATATGTTCATTACTAAATTAGATAGGGATCTGCCGGCTATTATTTTTCTGATATTGGCTATGTGTGTATCCATGGAATTGTATTTTACATGGCGGGTTCCACTGTCTATCGCTAACTTTGTATGTGCAGTTGTAGTATTTCCCTACTTATTGAAAGTAAAAGTTCCCCGGCAATTGATATTGGTGATTGTTTTGCTTATTGTAAATTTTGCATATAATTATACTCATAACACTGTATCATTTTCGTTGCTTTCTTTTCTTAACCTCAGTTCTGTTATAATAATTTCAATATTCATAGTTTCATCAACTGTTTCTTTTAAAATTAAACTTTTGCATGGGTTTGATTTATTTATGAAATGGATTTGTTGTATATCTTTGGTTGGTTGGTTCTTGTATTTGATAGGAATTCCTTTACCTCATTATTATTCAGATACGACGGATTTTTATAGCCATGAAGTCTACTTTTTATTTGTTGTGGGAGCTAATAATATATTAGAAGAGTTATTGCCTCGTTTTTGCGGTATGTTTTTGGAACCAGGTCATATAGGTAGCACTTGTTGCTTGCTATTGTTTATAAACAGATTTAATTTTAAGGATAAGACCAATTTTATATATCTTCTGTCAATCATATTTTCTTTGTCATTGGCTGCCTATTGCCTTCTTTTTATAGGCTTGTGTCTTCATTATTTTTTTAAAGGAGTGCATATTATGAAGTATTTTCTGTTTATGGGAGTATTTGTTGGGGCTTTTTATATATTTAGTTTGACTTACAATGATGGAGATAATATATTTAATGAGAAAATAGTAAGTAGACTGATGTTTGTTGATGGTGAACTTTCAGGAGATAACAGAACATCTATGTTATTTGACGCCTATTATGAAGATTGGTTGGAACAGGGAGACATAATCAATGGTTATGGAAAAAAAGCCTATGGTGATGGTACTGAGTCTACAAATATATTGCATGGATGTGCAAGTTATAAACGTTTCTTCTTTATAAATGGAGTTATTGGTTTTATATTGGTTTCTGTTTTATATTGGTCTTTATTTTATAAATATCGTTCAAATCAAGCTTTTGGTTTTTTTGTGTTGTATGTAATTTGTAATATGATACGAGACTATCCTTTCAGATTGATGTGGCTTTATCTATTTATATTGGGTTCTGTAGTCTTGTCACTTCCTAAAGATACCAGATATTATTATCAAAAGTAAAATTTCATAATGCCGGATAATATTATTGTAAAAAAATATATATAATGTTCGTAAATAAAAACAAAATGTTCTATAACTTAATTATAAGATTAACTGTAAGCAGTCTTTTGATCTTCTACACAACTTTGATTTTTGCTACAGAAAATATATCCATTCGTGTCAGTGCAATTCTTCAGACTTCGAATGATAATGTTTTATCTATGGAGCAATTGCCGAAAGTTTATTCTAAGTTGATAGTTGATGTTAAATGTGAATTGGCAGGAAACCATTTGATTTTACCGCCAGAGGCAGAGTTATTAATAGAAGAGAAAGGATATATTGATAACGGTGCAATTAAGGGAAATAACAGTGTGCTAATCGTTAAAAGCCAAGATCCTGTCATTGGCTTGAATGTTTTGATTTCAGGAATATGGCATAATGCTGAAGTTTATGATTCATGGTTTGATTTTAATTATTCCCCAGATTTTGTTTCAAACAACATAATTAAAAATGCGTTATCATTGACAGATGACTCTCATTTCTGTCACATATATTTCCAAACCGATAGAACCTATTTTTTTGAATTGCCATATAAAGGTGAAACAAATCTTGGAGACAAATTGCCATATTCAATGGTAGGAAAGACTAAAAAAAGAAAATATGCAGATTTGTATAAAGATGAATATTATTATGCAAGAATATTTACTATACCATCGAATACCCATTTTACCATTCATAATCATCTTAGGATGCTCCCTACCAATCAAGGTGCATATTTTGTTTTTTGGGAGTATAAAAAGAAAAATGTGATAATTGATGGTAAAGGATCTATTTCTGGAGATGTGAGAGAGCATATCTATGATTCACCTTTTGTAAAAGGGTCAAACTATTATGGTGAATGGGGACATATTTTCTGTTGTAGAGCTTGTTCTAATTTTTACTTTAAAGATATTACAATAGAGAACTCTTTTGGGGATTGTATACTATATACTGCGGATTATACGAATGAAAAAGTTTTAGATAGATACTCAGAGGGACTGATTATTGAAGATGCGAAAATAAAATATGCTCGTAGAAATGGAGTGGCAATAGGTGCTCAAAATGTGGTAATTCAAAATACTTTATTTGAAGGTTGTGGAATAGATTCCATAAAAGGAACAGCTCCAAGAGCAGGCATTGATTTTGAGCCCAATGAAGTAAGAATATACCCTGAAACAGGAAATGACAATGTATATATGAGGAATTGTGTTTTTATAAATAATAAATATGATGTGTCATCCACATTCAATAATCTGGTAGGCTTTAATAAGATTGCAACTCATATTTCAAATTGTAAATTTACTGCTCCTTTACGCCTTAACACTACTAATTGGATTGAATTTAGTAATTGTACTATACCAGCAATAACTAATTATCAAGGTAAAATTACAGAAAAATGTCCTGTTAGGCATGTTACATTTAAAAATTGTATCATTGAGAAGATGCCATCTATTCTCCTAACACCATCTTGGAAGAATTTATTTCTTCAATGCAATATCATCGAGATAAATGAGCCTATATTATAGACAGCTAAATTTAGTGTTATGTTTATTTTGAATGAAAGATTGATGGGGTACTTAATACCTTTTTCAGGAGAGCTGATTAAATGGAATCTATTACTGGCCAATAATAAAACTTTTAATCAATGACAAATAACGAACAGCATCTATATGCTCCTGTTGTCATTCCTACACTTTGCAGATATGAACATCTGAAACGGTGTATTAATACATTGTCGGAATGCACAGGAGCAGACAAAACAGAACTGTATGTTGGGTTGGATTTTCCTGCAAAGGAATCTCATTGGGAAGGGTATCGACAGATTTGTGATTACCTGCCTACCATTACTGGATTTAAGAATGTAGTAATCATTCGCAACGAGGAAAATAAGGGAGCAATTAGAAATGCCTGTGATCTGTTGGATATAGTACATCAGAAATATGACCGCTATATTTTTAGTGAAGATGATAATGAATTCTCTCCCAATTTTCTTGACTACATTAATGCTGGCTTGAATAAATATAAGGATAATCCAAGGGTGGTTGCTATCTGCGGTTATATTGATCCTGGGTACAGTTATAATTGTATGAAAAGATATCCCTTCAATGCCTATCCAATTATTGGATATAATGCATGGGGGGTAGGAGTGTGGTTTGATAAGAAACCTGTATTTACTACTATGGCTTCTGATAAAATTCTCTTTTCTTTTAAAACTGTTTTTAAAGCGATTAGACTTAATCAAGGGATTGCCATACATAGGATGATGTATAGAAAGCGAAGTAATGCTACAGGGGATTTATTATGGAGGTTATATTGTGCTTTTAATAAGAAGTATTGTATCTTCCCAAGAATTTCAAAAGTGCGGAACTGGGGCTTTGATGGAAGTGGAAGCAATTGTGCAGCCTTGACATTTTATTCGAAGATGGAGATCGACGAGGACAAGGCATTTGAGTATGATGATTTTGAGATAAAAGTTTATCCAGAAGTAAAAAAATTACAAAAAAAACTTTATGGTTTAAGTGGAATTAATCTGTTCGCTTTTTTATTCGAATATTTTCTTTTTCGAATAACGGGAGGAACTTGTCTTAGGGATATAAAATTGATCAGAAAGATAATGAAACTAAAGATAAATATTAAAAATATTAGAAATAGAAGATAATCATGAAACGACTAATTATTATTGGAGCCGGTGGTATGGGACGTACTGTGTATTCCAATGCTTTAGAATGTGTAGGCTACGGAACAGAATTCACTGTGAAAGGATTTCTGAATGACTTCCCTTCATTGGAGCAGTTTGAAAATTATCCTCCTATTATCGGGACGATTGAAGACTACCAGCCACAAGACAAAGATGTCTTTGTGTGTTCAATAGGAGATAAACAACGTAAGATATGCATAGAAAAGGTATTGAATAAAGGTGGGGAATTTATTAATTTGATTCACCAGACTGCTCGTCTTTATACCAATGTTAAACTAGGAAAAGGTAATTTTATTGGCGCCTATACAGTCATTGGTAATGATGTTCAAATAGGTGATTTTAATATGATTCAGTCATATACAGTTATCGGGCATGATGATAAAATAGGTAATTGGAATCGTATTGATACTCATGTTACATGTGTTGGTGGTGTCGTAGTAGAAGACCATGTTAATATTCATACTTCAGCTGTAATAAGCCACAACGTAGTGGTGGAGTCAGAAGCTAATGTCGGTGCTTGCAGTTTTGTAATTAGGAAAGTTAAATCAGGTACAACCGTATTTGGAAATCCGGCTAGAAAATTAGTATAATACTATTAGAAAAAATATAATAATTATGGAAATCAAAGAATTCATCGAGAATTTTGCTGATCAGTTCGATGAAACTGATGCAAGTTTGCTAAAACCTGAGACGGTATTTCATGAATTGGAAGACTACTCCTCACTCGTGGCCTTGTCAATTATAGCTATGGTAGACGAGGAGTATAGTGTAACATTAAAAAGTAATGATATGAGTGCTGCAGTCACCATTCAAGATTTGTTTAATACGATTCAAACAAAGTTGAAAGAATGAGTTATAATCCATATACACTTGATAGTAAAATAATTCTTATTACGGGTGCTGCTGGCGGTATTGGACGACAAACAGCCATTGATTGTTCTAAAATGGGAGCAAGTCTTGTTTTGACTGATATAAATGAGAATGGGCTGCAAGAGACGCATAATCTTTTGGATTATTCTCAAGGACAGTCACATGCATACTATAAAGCAGATCTTACAAATGAAACTGAAATTATACAATTAGTTGATATTCTCCCTGTCTTGGACGGATTAGTTTGTAACGCAGGGGTGATGAAATTAACGCTAACGCAGTTTCTAACTTTAGAAGAGATAGAGCGTGTGCATAAGATAAACTTAATTGCTCCGATGTTATTGACGAAATACTTGATTAAAAAGAAAAAAGTAAAAAAAGGGACTTCACTTGTTTTTTTAGCTTCTGCTGCTGGAGTATTTCGTGTGTCTATTGCAAATGGAATATATGCAACGACCAAATGCGGTATTGACGCCTTTATGAGAACAGTTGCTTTGGAATTAGGTCCGAAAGGAATTAGAGCTAATAGTGTTAATCCTGGTGTAGTTGAAACGAAACTTATTAATAATGGACAGTTTACAGAGGAGCAGCGTCAAGCGGAATTGAAAAACTATCCATTGAGGAGGTACGGTACTCCATCGGATATTGCTTATGCTGTTGGCTATTTGTTGTCGGATGCTTCTTCTTGGGTGACTGGTACTGCGTTGAAAATAGATGGTGGAATGACACTTAGTTAATTATGTATATGCAAAACTCATTATTGAAACAAAAAGTTTGTATTATTACCGGTGCCGCGCAAGGTATCGGTAAATCTATAGCTGAACGTTTTGCTTCGGATGGTGCAATAGTTTATGCTTGTGACCGTGCTGAAGGAGTTATGGATGAATGGGCGAAGGCTTGTTCTGAAGATAATAATACCCGTGTGCTTCCTTTATATTTTGATGTGACGGATGCTACAGCTGTAAAATCAGCTTTTATGTCCGTATTCAAACAAGAAGGGCGTATTGATGCACTGATTAACAATGCGGGTGTAGTATTTAATAAGAAAATCGGTATGATATTGCGTCCGGAAACAGAACTGATGTTCCGTGTGAATGTAATAGCTGTAATTGAAATGATTCAGCTGGTTTCTCGTTTGATGGCTCGCAATCACAGCGGCTCTATTGTAAACATAGCATCGGTAACGGCTGTACTAGGTTCACCGGGACAGTCTGCTTACTCTGCAACCAAAGGAGCAATCATGGCTTTTACTAAATCTGCAGCTAAAGAATTGGCTCCTCTGGGGATTCGTGTGAATGCTGTTGCACCGGGTATTGTCAAAACGGAACGCTTTTCAGAACTTTATGAGGAAAGTGGTGAAAAAATTGATACTCGTATTCAAAAGATTGCTTTAGGACGCTTGGGAACTCCTGAAGATGTTGCTAATGCTTGTGCTTTTCTTGCTTCAGACCGTTCTTCTTATATTTCAGGTCAGATATTGGGAGTTGATGGCTGTGCTTCCATTTAGAATAAAATAAACCAAATGATATTGAATTTAAATAAGCAGGCGCAGGATGCGTTTGCTGCAGTTGATGCTTTGGGGAATACCTTGAAGTATGGTGAGTTGTTGGATTTTTCCGAGAGCATATCTACCATTCTTCCCAGTCGTTCCTTATTATTCTTATTGACAGAAAATAATGTCGGAGGTATAGCCTGGAGTATAGGTTGTATCAATTCCGGTAATGTCCCTTTGATATTGAATGCACATATTGAAAAGGAACTTCTTCATAATCTACTTGATATTTACCGTCCTTCTTATGTTTGTGTGCCTTCGTTGATGGCAGTTGATCTGCATTATGAAATGGTGTGTGAATATTATGGCTATATCCTCTTGCGTACAGGAATGGGAGATTGTGCGATGCATCCTGATCTATCTCATCTTTTACCTACTTCCGGCTCAACGGGTAGTCCCAAGTTGGTACGGCATAAATATGGTAATATAGAAGCGGCGGCCTTAAATATCTCTACTTTCTTTGGCCTGACTTCCAATGATCGCCCTTTGCTTGTTCTTCCATTATATTATACTATGGGGCTATCAGTGGTATTCAGTCATCTTTATGTTGGAGCTACTGTATTGATAACCAATCAAAGTATGACCGACAAAGCTTTCTGGAATTTTATGAAAGAACAGCATGCCACCAGTTTTACAGGTGTTCCTTATAGTTTTGAGATATTAAATCTGATGCGCTTTTTCCGTATGGACTTGCCTGATTTGACACTGCTTACTCAAGGAGGCGGAAAAATGCCACGTCAGTTGAATTTGAAATTTGCAGAATACTGTCGTGATAACGGGAAACGTTGGATTGCTACTTATGGACAATCAGAGGGTACTGCCCGTATGGCTTATCTTCCACCGGAGTATGCGATTTCAAAGTGTGGCAGTATAGGACGTGCGGTTCCGAATGCAGAATTGTCATTGATAGACAGTGATGGCTCTGTAATAGAATTGCCAAACACGGAGGGTGAGATGTGTTATCGCGGCAAAAATGTAACGATGGGGTATGCTCGTAAACGCGAGGATTTACTATTGGGTGATGAGCGTAATGGTTTTATGCGTACGGGTGATCTTGCCTATCGGGATGAAGACGGGTGCTATTACATTGTAGGCCGTATGGGACGCTTCTTAAAACTGTATGGAATGCGTATCGGATTGGATGAGTGTGAACATATTATTAAAGGTAAATGCCCGATAGAATGTGCCTGTGTGGGTACGGATGAAAAAATGATCGTTTATCTGACCAATAATCAATACGTGACTGCGGTAAAGGAAATATTGGTAGAAAAGACCAAACTTGTGGCGTCGGCTTTTGAGGTGAGAATAATAGATAGTATTCCTAAGAATGAAGCCGGAAAGATATTATATAGTAAGTTGAATTTATAAAAATAGAGAATGTAATGACGAATACTGAAAAATACAATGATGCTTTTGTTGAAGTGTTTGGTGTGGATAGTTCTGTACTGAGTGATGATTTTTCGAAAGAGAACGTAGAATCATGGGACTCTGTTCACCAGTTGAATATCATTGCTTTGTTGGAAGAGTCTTTTGATGTGATGTTCGATCCGGAAGATATTATGGAATTTACTTCTTATGGTAAAGGACGTGAAATTTTGAAAAAGTATGATGTTGAACTTTAACGGGATGCACTATGGCAAGATGGAAAATTAAGAATGTCGGCATGAAGGGAGTAGCTATGGCTGTTCCTGCGAATGTGGTGAAGACATCTGATTTTGACTTTTTCTCTCAAGAAGAGGCGGAAGTGTTTGATAATGCAGTCGGCATAAAAAGTCGTCATATTGCTCCGGATGGTATGTGTGCGTCAGATATGTGCCAAGTAGCTGCGGAAAAGTTGATTGAAGAACTGGCATGGGAGAGGGAGAGTATTGATGTGCTCTTGTTTGAGTCTGTAACGGGTGATTATCGTACTCCTCCTACTTCTTGCATATTGCAAGACAGATTATCGTTGTCGGAGAACTGCTTCTGTATGGATATCCCTATGGGATGCTGTGGATGTATGTATGCAATAACGGTTGCCGGCAATTTGTTGACTTCTGGCGAAGTGAAGCGTGCTTTGTTACTTATTGGTGACACAGCATTACGTATGGGGTCGATGAAAGATAAAAGCCGTGTGCCGCTGTTTGGTGATTGTGGTACAGCTGTAGCTTTGGAATATGACGAGACAGCTAATGATATTGTTGTTGATTTCCATACTTATGGTAAAGGATATGAAGCATTAATGACTCCCCACGGTGGTTTTCGTCATCCTGCTACCCCCGCCTCTTTCGAATATGAAGACTTTGGAAATGGCATTGTACGTGCACCTATTCATACGTTGATAAATGGGATGAATGTATTTTCATTCGCAATATCCCGTCCTCCCAAGTCTGTAGAAGGATTTCTAACAGATTATAATATCAATCGTGATACAGATATTGATTATTTCTTGATTCACCAGGCTAACAAGATGATTGTTGACCGCATCGTTAAGAAGCTAAAACTTCCTCAGGCAAAGGTTCCTTATAATTTGGAAGAATTTGGAAATTTGGGTGGTGCCTCTATTCCTTCATTAATGGTGACACGTATTCGTAAACAATTACAGACGGAAGAAACAGCCTTGTTGATGTCTTCTTTTGGATTGGGATTAAGTTGGGGAACGATGTGGATGAAGACTGCGCCGATGGTGATACCTGAGATTGTAACAATGTAGAAATAAAATGAATATATGTTTTTAAGTAAGTGTAGAATTTGGTTGTATAACAGGCTTGTTTGTTATCATGCTTGGAAATACAGAGTACTTTATGGTATGGATATTGGTGAGGGAACTCTCATTTCAAGAAAGGCCACTATAGATAAAGGAATAAATCCCAAGGGAATTCATATTGGTAAAAAGACAAGGTTGACAGGAGGGGTAATAATGCTGGCGCATGATGCCTGTAGAGGGATGAAAGCCGATACTTGTATCGGTGATTATTGTTTTATTGGCGTCCGGTCTATTATAATGCCAGGAGTAAAAATTGGCAACGAGGTGATTGTTGGTGCTGGATCTGTTGTAACAAAAGATGTTCCAAACAATTGTATTATAGCAGGTAATCCTGCAAAAGTAATAAAAGACCATATTCGCTGCGGAGAGTACGGAGTTTTGATGAAAAATGGATAGTAGAAAATTAAGTGTGACCTTCCGCTTCTTAAGAAAATTAGGGTTGAATTATCCAGAACAGGAATATGGTCAGATTTCTTTATATGATGTATTTAAGAGAGTTTGCAAGACTTACCGTGATGCCTTTTTGCTGAAATATCTAATGAATTCTGTTTTGTTATCTCCTGTTTCTCCCAGAAAGCTTCGTCCATGGGTATTACGAAAAGTTGGTTGCCATGTGGGGAAAGATGTTTTCATTGGTGCTGGAGTATATATAGACGCAGGGCATGCAAATTTGATTTACATAGAGGATCATGTTCACGTTACTGCACGTACTGTATTATTATGCCATAAAAAAGATTTGAAGGACTATTGTGTAGGAGAAGATTATGCAAAGCTTCCATATCGTTTAGGGGAAATCCATCTAAAGCGAGGATGTTCAACGGGAACAGGAACCTTGATAATGCCAGGTGTTACTATTGGTGAAGGTGCTGTTGTTGGAGCCGGTTCATTGGTTACACAAGATATTCCAGCCTGGACTATTGCGGTGGGGCGTCCTGCGAAAGTCGTGAAGCAAATAATGGTTAGAGAAAAATGAATCTATTATCTTTTGATATTGAGGAATGGTATATTGAAAAGCACTTTAAGGGTGGACGAAAAGATAAATATCGTCAGTATGATGAATTGCTAGATTGGATTCTGAATACGCTTGACAAGAGTAATTCCCAAGCAACCTTTTTCTGTGTGGGGCAATTGGCTGTAGAGTTTCCAGAGGTGTTGAAAAGGATTTCTGATAATGGTCATGAAGTAGGTAGTCATTCAAATCGGCATCTGTGGATAAGCAAGATGACTAGACAGGAATTTACAGAAGATACACGCATAGCTGTGCAAGAAATAGAGAATTTGATAGGCAAAAAAGTCAAAAGTTTCCGTGCACCGGCTTTTTCTATTGGAAAAGATAATGACTGGGCATTTGAAGTATTGGCAGAAAATGGGATTGAATATGATTGTTCTGTCTTTCCAGCCGGTCGAGATTTTGGAGGATTTCCCCAGTTTACTTCGACTATACCTTCGTTGGTTAAAAAGAGGGAATATATAATTAAAGAGTTGCCTGTCTGTCCTGCCAGATTAATGAGGAAAGCGGTACCATTTTCGGGTGGCGGCTATTTCAGATTAGTGCCATTGTGGTTACATAAGGAACTTATTAGTCGTATGGATTATGTGATGTTCTATTTTCATATTAATGATTTAATCGAACAGAATTCAAAGTTCATGACTAAGCAGGAGTTTGAAGAATACTTTAAAGAACCTGGTACGTTGAAGAACCGTATAACCCGTTATGTAAAAGCAAATATCGGTAAAGGAGGGGCGTTGAATAAATTGGATACTTTACTGGGGAATTATTCATTCTGTAATGTACAGCAAGCTGCTGAGTCAATAGATTGGAGTAAACAACCGTTAATTGAATTGTAGATTATGTATAAGAACGGATTAAAACGTGCGATAGATTTTCTTATAGTATTGTGTGCTTTGCTTATCATTTGGCCAATCTTACTTATTATTATCATTTTCCTTCATTTTGCAAATAAAGGTGCCGGTGTCTTCTTTACCCAGGCTCGTCCCGGGAAAAATGCCCAGATATTTAAGGCTATTAAATTTAAGACCATGACGGATGAACGGGACGCGGAAGGCAATCTGTTGCCGGATGATGTTCGTCTGACAAAGGTTGGAAAAATAGTTCGTTCTCTTTCCATAGATGAATTGCCGCAGTTAATCAACGTTCTAAAGGGAGATATGGCATTAGTAGGACCTCGTCCTTTGTTAATCAAGTATCTTCCTTTATATTCGGAAGAGCAATACCGCCGTCATGAAGTTCGTCCGGGAATTACGGGTTGGGCACAAGTGAATGGTCGGAATAGCATATCCTGGACTAAGAAATTTGAACTGGATGTTTGGTATGTGGATCATATCTCTTTCTGGCTGGATATAAAAATAATCTTCCTTACAATCAAAAAAGTATTTATTCGTGAAGGAATAAATATGGAAGGAAGTGCAACAACAGAACCATTTAATGGACATAATTAAATGTATATCCATCGGATCATAAACAGTGTATTTACTTCAAATACGTATATTCTTACAAGCGAGGGGAAGTCGGCTTTTTTAATAGACATCGGTGATGTTCAGCCTGTAAAGGAGTTGCTGGATAACGATGGGAAAGTTGTGAAAGCAGTATTCCTGACTCATACTCACTATGATCATATTTATGGGATCAGGGAACTGATAAAAGCATATCCGGATTGCATCATTTATACTTCCTCTTTTGGAAAGGAAGCTCTAGGCTCCGACAAGTTAAATTTCTCACGTTATCATAATGATCCCATTGTATGGACTGAAAATAATATCAGCATACTGGGAGAGGGTGATAAAATAGAAATTACTACTGGAAATGTTTTGGAAGTACTGGAGACGCCGGGACATGATAAAAGTTGCTTAACTTATAAATTGGGTAATGATGTTTTTTCAGGCGATTCATATATTCCCGGTGTGAAAGTAATAGCTTCATTTCCGAACAGCCATAAAACGGATGCCGTAAAATCAAAAGAGCGTATTGTCCGCTTGGCGGATGGACGTAACTTGTACCCCGGACATGGAGATGCTTATATCCATTATAACGGTTGTATTGAACAGGGAGGCAACGGTTGAAGATACGCTTCGATCTGTTCTGGCTCAAACTTATCCTCACATAGAGTGCATTGTTGTTGACGGAGGTTCCGTAGATAATACCGTTTCTGCAATAGAAAAGTATGTTCCTTTGTTTGAAGGACGACTGAAATATATCAGTGAAGCAGATTCCGGTGTTTATGAAGCCATGAACAAAGGATTGCGGATGGCTACGGGAGATGTTGTCGGTTATCTGAATTCTGACGATGTTTTTAAAGATCGGCATGTAATAGAAACAATAGCCCAAACTTTTGAACAGCCGGAGAGTGATGCTGTATTTGGGAATGTGTTGTATAGAAGAAGGAATGGCGAACGATTGCTTCGTAGATATTCGGGTAGTCATTTTAACCCCGGGATGTTGCCCTATGGCATAATGCCTCCCCATCCTTCTTTTTATGCAAGAAAATCGTGTTATATAAAGTCCGGAGGATTTAATACAAATTTCCGGATTGCCGGTGACTATGAATTGTTTTTGCGTTTTTTCCTGAAAGAAAGGATTTGCTACCGGTATCTTGATCTTGACTTAGTAGTGATGCGCCTCGGTGGGATTAGCAATAGGAGTTTTTATAGTGTATTATGTGGGAATAGCATTGAACTTATGAAGGCATGCAGAATTAACGGTATATATACGAATTGGCTTATGCTTTTTTCCCGCTTTTTTATGAAAGTGGGAGGAGTTATCCGATGGTTGATAGTGCCTCATTATATTTGGCGGAAATAGCCATCCCTCTTTTTCGATTTATAGTTTTATAATCACATAATTTTATGGACAAGAGAATTTATCTTTGCCTTGCTCACATGAGCGGCAAGGA
>ERZ826613.3446-NODE-3446-length-13206-cov-12.325603_pt1 | contig 13206 bp, 12 predicted proteins | sample MGYA00519925_ERZ826613 | MGnify/ENA primary metagenome ERZ826613 (study PRJEB31778, sample SAMEA3449236) | human gut metagenome | biome: human gut; feature: human-associated habitat; material: faeces | place: United Kingdom | collected 2010/2012 ... | reverse complement strand
TTTTCGGGAGGAACAACATGAAACTGACCCATTTGGATGAAAACGGTGCAGCGCACATGGTCAACATCGGCGCAAAGCCGGTCACGCAGCGCGAAGCGGTGGCGCAGTCCGTGCTGACCATGCAGCCGGAGACGCTGCGCATGATCCTTGACGGCACAGTGCCCAAGGGCGACGTGTTCGCGTGCGCGCGCATCGCGGGCATTATGGCGGCCAAGCGGACGGCAGAGCTGATCCCGATGTGTCATCCAATCCCGATCGAGAGCGTGGACATCGCCATTGAGGCTGTCTCGGAGACACAGGTGCGCGTTGTCAGCACGCTGCGCTGCTCGCACAAGACCGGTATTGAGATGGAAGCACTCACGGCGGCCTCTGTTGCCGCGCTGACCGTCTACGACATGTGCAAGGCGGTGGACCGCGGTATGCGTATTGATGAGACGCTGCTGCTGCACAAGACCGGCGGCAAGAGCGGCGATTATCACGCGGAAGGAGCGGCGGCACGATGACTTTGCTGGAACAGCTGCAGGTTGCCGCAGAAAATGCGCGCAAGGGACTTCCGGCGGCGCTGACCATAGACGCGGACGGCGTACAGTATACGCGCAATTTCATGCCGCAGGAACGCCTGATTCTGCTCGGCGGCGGCACGATCGCGCAGCCGCTTTGCCGCTATGCGGCCGATCTCGGTTTTGAACTGGTCGTGGCGGACGACCGGCCGTCCTTTGCCAACCATCCGCGCTTTCCGGAAGCAAAGCAGATTGTATGTGATCTGTTTCCGGCGGCAATCGAGAAAATCGGCATCCGAGAGAGCGATTATGTTGCCGTTATCACGCGCGGGCATCGTTATGACGCGGACTGCCTGCGGGAGCTTCTGCGCGGCATGATGCCGCGCTATCTCGGCATGATCGGGTCGAAAAGACGCACGGTCGGTCTGCTGAACATGCTTGAGAAAGAAGGCTTCTCTCGGGCAGATCTCGACCGCATTCATACGCCCATCGGTCTGGACATTGGTGCGCTGACCGTCAAGGAGATCGCGATTTCTATCGTGGCAGAGCTGATAGCGGAACGTCGCCGCACGACCGACCGCCGTTCCAAGAGCAGCATTCTCACCGCAGAGGATATCGACCTGCCGCTGCTGGAAACCGCTGCACGCGGTGATATTCCAAAAACGCTCATGCTCGTGTACGAGACCAGCGGTTCCACGCCGGTAAAATCCGGCTCGTACATGGTGGTCGATGCCAATACGGTTACTGCGGGCACCATCGGCGGCGGCTGCAGTGAGAGCGCCGTTATGCGGCAGGCGTATTACTTGATCGGCACCGGCGAGCACAAGTGCGTCACCATCGATATGAGCAACGACATTGCTGCGCAGGAAGGTATGGTTTGCGGCGGGCAGATGAAGGTGCTGCTGGCAGATTTGGGTACGAAAAAAATCGACATAAAGTGAAAAAGTTGTCGAAAAATACTGGGATAAAATGTCATGTTCTCGCTGGCATTCATAGATCTGAGATGGTATAATAAGGATAAAAAGTAAAGCAGGGGAAGCCATGAGACTCAAAAGACGGATTTTCGGTGTATTTGCGGCAGCACTGGCGGGTGTGCTGCTGTGCGGATGTACGGCTGCCGAGGGTATGCAGGAGCACCGGACGGAAACACCGATAACGATCAAGGTGGGCAGCGACAACTATCCGCCGTTTAATTATACCGATGAAAACGGCAATCCGGCAGGCGTGGATGTGGATTTGGCTAAGGAATCCTTCGGACGGCTGGGGTATGCAGTATCCTTCGTCGGCATTGACTGGGAAGAAAAGAAGAAACTGGTTGAACATGGTGATATTGACTGTATCTGGGGATGTTTTTCCATTGATGGGCGCGAGAACGAATACAACTGGACTGAACCGTATATGATCAGCCGCCAGGTGGTTGCGGTCAACCGCAGCAGCGATATTTACCGGCTGAGCGATCTGGAGGGCAAGACCATTGCCGTGCAGTCCACCACCAAGCCGGAGAGCATTTTCCTCGAGCGAACGGACAGCCGCATTCCGCTTGTGCGTGAAGTATACAGTCTGGAGGATCGCGAACTGCTCTACACCTCCCTCGGCAAGGGCTATGTGGATGCGATCGCGGCCCATGAGACAGGCATCCTGCAATACATGAAGGACAATTCCGTGGAGTTCCGCATCCTTGAAGAGCCGCTGCTGGTCACCGGGCTGGGCATTGCCTTTGCCAAAAACGACAGCCGCGGGCTGGACACCCAGCTGAACGCGGTTCTTGCGCAGATGCGCACAGACGGCACGCTGGAGCGGATCATTGGCCGATACCTTGAAAATGCTTCGCAGTATCTGGAGGTGGACACCATTGGCGCATAAAAACAGAACCCTTTCAGATGCAGGGAGATGGGGGATCTATCTGATCGTCGGTGTGCTTTTTATGGCCGGCATCGTTTTTCTCTCGGATTGGCGGGCACTGCGCACAGCGGAGGGACGTTTCTGCCAGACCCTTGATTTTGTCAAATCGCAGTCCACCAGCTTTGAAAAGTACAACGATATCGTTGCTGCCAAAGCGCTCCGCCGCACGGCGGTATCGGTACATCAGCTGGCACAGGACCCTGCGCTGGACCTCTCCGATCCGCAGTGCCTGAAAAAGCAAACGGAGAAGCTCTGGCTCACAGGGATCTCGGTTCTGGCCCCGGACGGTACGCTCCTGTGCGAATCCACAACAAACGGCATCGGCTATGCTCGGTTTGGAGAGCAGCTCAAAAATGATACCGTTCTGGACGTTTCTTCTCACCCGCAAAAGACCTACCTGAAGCGGGTCCTGCTGGAAGATGGGTCTGCTGTGGATGTTGCGGCACACCAGGCAGAAGACAAAGAGGTGATTCTGCTTGCCTACCGCTATACCCCGGCAGAATTTATCAAGGGAACGGCCTTGTCCATCCAGAGCGTACTGGACGGCTACTCGGTAGAAACCAGCGGCACATTGTTCATCGTGCAGAACAATCAGGTCATTGCCTCCAACCGCCCGGAGTTGATCGGGCAGGATGTTACGGACAGCCCGCTGGTGCGGGAGATCCGCAAAGTCGGAACCGCCGAAACGCTGACCCATACCCATGATTGGAACGGCTCCGGCTGCTTTTTTGGAATGTACTGTCATGGAAGATCCTTTGATCTCTATGCGTATACAGATGAAAGATCGGTCTTTCGTGAATCACTTCCGTTGATCCTGATGGCGCTGGTCGGTTACATCCTGCTTGTAATGATCCTTCAGGTACTGCGCCGCCGTTCTGTGCAGGAGATGGAACAGCAGAAAGAAGAACAGGAGAAGAAGTATCAGGCCCAGCTGGAGGAACAGAACCGCAAGCTGGAGATCGCGCTCCAGCACGAGGGGGCGGCAAACCGTGCCAAGCGGGAGTTCCTGTTCAATATGAGCCACGATATCCGCACCCCCATGAACGCCATCATTGGCTTCACCTCGCTGGCTGCGACCCATATTGATCATAAGGAACAGGTGCTGGACTACCTGAAAAAGATCTCTATCTCCAGCCAACATCTGCTTTCCCTCATCAATGATGTGCTGGATATGAGCCGCATCGAGAGCGGAAAAGTAAAAATTGAAGAAAAAGCGGTGCATCTGCCGGATCTCGTCCACGATGTGCGCTCCATCATCCAGCCCAATGTTTCGGCAAAGCGGCTGTCGCTTTTCATCGACACCATGGATGTGGAGAACGAGGATATCATCACCGACCCGCTGCGGCTGAACCAGATCCTGCTGAACATTTTGTCCAACGCCATCAAGTTCACTCCCACAGGCGGCATGATCAGCATCCGCATTTCCGAGAAAAACGGTGCGCCCAAGGGCCGGGCCTGCTATGAGTTCCGCATCAAGGACAATGGCATCGGCATGAGCGAGGAATTCCAGAAGCACATCTTTGAGGAGTTCACCCGTGAGGAAAACTCCACCGTCAGCGGCATTCAGGGCACCGGCCTGGGCATGTCCATCACCAAGAATATTGTAGACCTGATGGGCGGCACCATCGCCATTGAGAGCGAGCCGGGCAAGGGCAGCGAGTTCATCGTGGATCTCTGCTTCGCACTCAGCGGACAAAAGATAGAGCCCAGGCAGCTCCCGCAGCTGGAAGGGCTGCGCGCATTGGTAGCAGACGACGATACCGACACCTGCCTGAGCGTCAGCACCATGCTGTCCAAGATCGGGATGCGGCCGGAGTGGACGATCTCCGGCAGGGAGGCGGTGATCCGCACCCGGTACGCCATGGAGCAGGGGGATGAATTCAGCGTTTACATCATCGACTGGCTGATCCCCGATATGAACGGCATCGAGGTCGTGCGGCAGATCCGCAAGGTGATCGGGAAAAACTGCCCCATCATCATCCTGACAGCCTACGACTGGGCCGATATCGAAGAAGAAGCCCGCGCTGCCGGAGTGACCGCTTTCTGCGAAAAGCCGCTGTTCCTTTCCGAGCTGCGCAGAGTGTTGGCAGAACCGTTCTGTGCAGAGCCTGCCCACAAGCCATCGCAGTTTAATGCCGCCAAGCTCAAGGGAAAGAAACTTTTGCTGGTGGAGGACAATGCGCTGAACCGTGAGCTTGCGCAGGAGATCTTGAAGGAAGCGGGTTTTGTGGTGGACACTGCCGAGGATGGTGAGATTGCCGTCCAGAAGATGAAGCAGGCGGCCCCCGGGCAGTACGACCTGATCTTAATGGACATCCAGATGCCCAGGATGGACGGCTACGAGGCAACGCGGCAGATCCGTGCCCTGCCGGATGCTGCAAAGGCAGGCATTCCCATCTTTGCAATGACGGCAAATGCCTTTGAGGAAGACCGTCAGAATGCATTGAAGGCCGGGATGGACGGTCACATTGCAAAGCCGCTGGATATCCCGCACCTGCTGCAGGTCCTTACAGACGTACTGAAATAAACAGCGAAAAGCACCCACAGCAAGCGCCGCAGAGGTTTTGAACCTCCGGTGAGCAGCTTGCTGTGGGTGCTTTATTTTTGATGCCTGACAGGCCGCAACAAAGCTTGCGTAATCGGTGAGCAAGGGAGCCGCATCGTGCAGCGAGACGCGGCAGCAGGTGATGATATCCGGCAGGCCGCCGTTTTCCTGCAAAAAGTGGGCGGAAAACTGTGGGGGCAGCCTGCGTTACTGCACTGCACGGATAGCATCTATCGTGATGTTGTACTGTTCTGTCACACGGTCAAACCATTCCTTTGAGCCTTCCAGGGTACCCGCACGCAGCACCTCGGTCAGCTCATAGGTGGGCTGATAGAGATTGGTAAAGCCAAGGTTCTGGCATACCCCCTTGAGCGTGTGTGCCGCACGGAATGCTTCCTCTACATTTTCTTCCTTTAATGACCGCTCCAGCTTTGGATAGCTGTCATCGTCCAAAAACATTCTGGCAAATTTACGGATCATCCCCTCACTGTACAACCGCTTGAGCACATCCTCATAGTCTGCACCCATTTTCTTATAGCATTCCTGGATCGTCATAGTCCCCTGCGCATCCTTTCTTAATTCTTCCGTGGCATTGTGCCGTCATAGTGGTATCTCGTTTTACCTGTGCTTCATCCTTTGATGCAATGCGGCAGGGAATGGTCACAGTAAATGTGGAACCAACACCGATCTTGCTCTCCACTTTTCCAATCTTTCTCCGCCCCAGACGGTTCATTCCGGTTTCATTTTCATTCCGCTGGTTTCAGAAAGGTCATTGCAAGATCATTCTCGTTATGCTGTCAGCAGCTTTTTTGAATATATACCATTATATAGCATGATTGTAACATTATCGCGAATGCGTTTCAAGAGATTTTGCTTGTAAAGGCTACTAGTTTTCTATTATTAGTGCTTGACAAAAAGCCGCCGAAGACACCTCCCAACATGGGAAGAATCCTCGGCGGGAAAGCGGCGCATTCGTGCTGGCCGTCGATCTACCCAGCGGCATCAACACAAAAAAGCACTTTCCCTTATATTTGCATTGTAAATAAGGGAAAGTGCTTTTGTCTTGCTCACTATGAGGTTACTATCGCAAAGGATACAATCAACTCCCAATAGCGAAAAGATAATACGGCAGCCTTCACTTTTTCAGCACTACGCACTCATAGGGGCGCAGCGTGTCGGCGGTGTCGGGGTAGTTACCCAGCAGTTTCTCGGCATCGGTCCAGCCTACGGGCAGGGGCTTGGCAATTTCCCGCTCCCGCAGGTTGCAGAGAACCAGCAGCTCCGTCTCGCCGTCGTACCGGCGATAAGCTAACAAATCCGCGTTGTCGGGGTACAAGAACTCGATTTTTCCCGTACTGATGACCGGCATTTTCTTGCGCAGGGCCACCAGCGTTTTGTAAAAGCTGCGGATGGAATCCGGGGCGTCCATTTGGGCAGCGGCGTTGATGGCCTTGTAGTTGTCGGCAATGCCGATCCACGGCGTACCGGTGGTAAACCCGGCGTTCTCGCTCGCGTCCCACTGCATCGGGGTGCGGGAATCATCCCGGCTGCGCTGTGCAATGATGTCCAGCGTCTCGGCCTCGGTCTTGCCCTGCTCTCGCAGGATCCTGTAATAGTTGCGGCTCTCGATGTCGCGGTACTGCTCGATTTTCGTGAAGTGCGGGTTCTTCATGCCCAGCTCCTCACCCTGATAATGGTGCCGGCAACAGCCGTGACATAGCGAAGTTGTTGAAGGGTCACGGTAGTTTCCTTTCGGCGTGTTTTTTTATCCTACCGCAGAGCCGCCAAAAACGCAACGTATTTTCTTCTTTGAAATACCAAACGAACATTGCCGGCATATCCAAGATACGTTTTACCCGCCCTGCAATTTCCCTTATAATAGCACCGCAGTCTTGAAACGGCTGCAACATTCCCATATCACAAAGGAGGCTTTCCGGTATGGGACAACGGCAAAGTGAGATCATCAAAAATCACATGGAAGTCTACTGGCACGACTATGCGTCGGCCAGCAAGGGCGTTCCCATTACCGAGGCGGGGCTTGTGGAAAAAGCCTCCGTCATTGGACGCACCGGGCTGATGCTGCTGGAATGCGGCACCGGCGCATGGCGTGTCCGAAGCTCCATGAACACCCTTTCGCGGGAGCTGGGAGTCACAACAACAGCGGACATCGGCCTGTTGTCCATTGAGTTCACCTGCTTTGATGGTGACCAGTGTTATACCCAGTCACTCTGTCTGACAAACACGGGCGTGAATACCTCCCGGCTGAACCGACTGGAGCATTTCGTCAACGACTTCGACCGGGAAGGAAAATTTATGACCGGCGAAGAGCTGCACAGCCACCTCGATGAGATCGAGCGCATCCACGGCTTGTATTCGCCCATCGCACTGGGCTTTGCAGCTGCACTGGCCTGCGGCTGCTTCACCTTTCTGCTTGGCGGCGGCATTGTGGAAATGCTGTGTGCCTTCTGCGGTGCAGGCATCGGCAACTTTGTACGGTGCAAGCTGACAAAACACCATTTCACCCTGTTTCTGGGCATTACGGCGTCGGTCTGTTCAGCAAGCCTCGTGTATGCCATCCTGCTGAAGCTGGCAGAGGTGCTGTTTGCCGTATCGGCGCAGCACGAGGCAGGGTATATCTGCTCCATGCTCTTCATCATTCCGGGCTTTCCGTTCATTACCAGCGGCATCGACCTTGCCAAGCTGGATATGCGCTCCGGGCTGGAACGTCTGGCCTACGCCGTCCTCATCATTCTGGTGGCAACCATGACGGCTTGGATCATGGCACTGCTGCTGCATTTGCAGCCGGTGCAGTTCCCTGCCCTGAGCCTGACACTCCCGGAAGAGATCGTGTTCCGGCTGCTGGCAAGTTTTGGCGGTGTGTTCGGCTTTTCGCTCATGTTCAACAGTCCCCGGAACCTGGCAGTCTGCGCCGCCCTTATCGGTGCGGTAACGAACACGTTCCGGCTGGAGCTGGTGAGCCTTGCGGGCTTTCCGCCCGCTATTGCAGCGTTTCTGGGCGCACTGCTGTCCGGATTGCTGGCCTCCTGCCTGAAGAGCGCCGTCGGTTATCCCCGCATCTCCGTCACCGTGCCGTCCATCGTTATCATGGTACCGGGACTGTATTTCTACCGTGCCATCTATAATCTGGGCATCCTGTCTCTGATGGACTCCGCCACATGGTTTGCAGATGCCATTCTCATCATCGTGGCACTGCCGTTAGGGCTGATCTTCGCCCGTATTGTCACTGACAAGACTTTCCGTTATTGCACCTGATGTGCAGCATTTCCATTCTCCCTTATAAAACAAAACGCAGCGAATCTTTTAACGGTTCGCTGCGTTTTGTTTTGCTGTGATGCACTTATAAAGGGAGTTCGTTTACAGGGCGTTTACTCGCCGTAAACGATCTTGGTAGCAGTTTCCACATGGCGTTCCAGCCGGTCGGCAAAGTGTTCCAGCGGCAGAAAAACGCCAAGTTCATCGTAGCGGGTTCCGCCGTCCTTGAGCGTATCCTGTCCATAGTAGACCACGGAACGGGGCAGTGCGTGCTGCAGCTTCATCTGGATATCCCAGACGGTGGAGTAGGCCTCCGCTTCCGTTACCTTCTGCTTCACGGTGTCCGGCAGTTCGTAGATCAGCAGCAGCCCCAAATGCTGGTTGTAGTGGTACTCCACCACATCCATCGAGCCTTCGTCGTAGCCGTGATACTTGCAGTAGCCGCTGGCAAGGTACATTTTTACCTTTTCCTGCTTCTGGAACACCCGGATGAACCGGTCGTATACTTTGCTGCTCACGGCAAATTCGTTGTTCGGCAAAAGAACGCCGGCATCATCCGTCAGGATCACCGGGTTCGGCTGACCATCGGCGTTGAATTTGAACGGGATCAGGGCAGCGTTCCGCAGCAGGTCAAACATACTGTGCTGGCAGATCGCCATCAAAAAGGCAGACAAATCCTTGTTCTCGTAGGCATTGAACAGCGCCGCGGCAAACTGCTGTGCACTCACGGCCGGCGCATCCAGTACGTCTGCCATGTCCAGCGAGTCGTTGAAGGTATCCATCAGGCGGTGGCAGGCTTCTGGATTTTTCAGGATCTCCCCGAACAGTGCCTCTGCCTTTTCTTCTCTTGGAAATATCGTTGCCATCAAAAGACCCTCTTTCTGTTTATTTCCAACTACCTATTATAGATTCATAATGCCCCGCTGTGAAATACTGCTTTCATATTGCTGCTATATGCAGAACACTTTTTACACATTTTCCAAGTGCCTGTATAAACAAAAATAAACCTTCCGGCCGCAGATAGTCAGACAGTTCGCTTTCAGGCACACCATACACGGGCAGAACCCCGTCGATAATTGGTGAATGGTTTGTCTATATAATATACCCACTTACATAGTGTGTCAATATGTTTTTACTTTAAACATAAAATTGCTCTATGCCAGCCTTCTGAAACACGTTTTTTCTTTGGATTCTCTTGACGATGTCCCGCCAATGGAGTAGGATGGTGCTGCAAAAACGAATTGCAAAAGAGGAGATTCAAATGCAAATCAGCCTTTTATTGATGCAGCAGATCGCGCAGCTATTTCTGATTCTGCTGATGGGATATGCCGTTGTGAAAACCGGCCTGTTGAAGGCATCGGACAGTAAGGTGCTGTCTGTGGTCTTTGTCTATCTGGTCATGCCCTGTGTCGTTCTGAACGCCTTTCAGATCAAGGATACACCGGAGATCCGCACCGGGCTGCTTTATTCCATGGGCATCGCCGTTGGAATGCACGTTGTATTTCTGCTTCTGAATACGCTGTTCCGCAAAGTTCTCAAGCTGGACGCCGTGGAGCAGGTCAATGTCATTTACAGCAATGCCGCCGCGCTGGTCATTCCCATCGTGCAGGCCCTGCTGGGTGAGGAATATGTTGTCTACTCCTGCGCCTTTGTCATTGTACAGCTGGTGCTGCTCTGGACCCATGCCAGTGCCTGCCTGCAGGGCTCTGCACAGCTGGAATGGCGCAAGCTCCTTACCAATGTCAATCTGATCGCCATTGCAGCCGGTGCTCTGCTGTACCTGCTGCACGTCTCGCTGCCTGCCCCGATCACCAGCACACTGAGCAGTGTCGGCAATATGATCGGCCCCATGGGAATGCTGCTGGCAGGCATGGCCATTGCGGAAGTGCCCCTGAAAAAGGTTTTCTGCACCCCGCGCAACTATCTGCCGGTATTTCTGCGTCTGCTGGGTGTTCCGCTGGTCATCGTTCTGCTGCTTTGGGCAGTTCACGCATCCCTTTGGATCCCGGACGGCAAGTCCATCCTGATGACGGTCTACCTTTCTGCCATTACCCCCGCCTGTGCAACAGTCACCTCCATGGCACAGCTCTATGACCGGGATGCTTCTCATTCCAGTGCGATCTATGTCCTGAGCACGCTGCTTTCCATCCTGACCATGCCGCTGATGATCGGGTTGTTTGAGCTGTTGCTCTGAAATACGAAAAAAGGCCGTCCGGCACCGTAGCAGGGCTGCCTTTACAACTACAAGGATGTGTCTCTATGAAACTCAAACAATTCATTCAGCAGGAAACGGTCCTCACCGCAGCCGCTGTGCTGGCCGTTGTCTCCGCCTTCTTTGTTCCACCGGATGTGCAGTACCTCGGCTACATCGACCTGCGCACGCTGGCGATCCTGTTTTCCCTGATGACGGTCATGGCCGGGCTGCGGCGGCAGGGCTTTTTTGATGGCCTGGGACGGGCATTGCTGTCCCGTACCCACAGCACCTTTCAGCTGACACTGGTACTGGTCGGGCTGTGCTTTTTCGGAAGCATGTTCATCACCAACGATGTTTCCCTGCTGACCTTCGTTCCCTTTACGTTCGTGGTCCTGAGCCGTCTGGGAGCGGATGTCCGCCGCTCCCTTCTGGTCCCGGTGGTCTGTATGCAGACCATTGCGGCAAACCTTGGCAGTAATGCTGACCCCCATCGGCAACCCGCAGAACCTCTATCTTTACGGAAAAAGCGGCATGAGCATCGGGGGATTTGTGCTTCTTATGCTGCCCTACACCCTGGTCTCTCTGCTCCTGCTGCTGGCTTGGGCAGCGCTGGTCTGCCGGAAAGCCTCTGCCGCCCTCTCCGTGGACGAGCTTGTTTCTTCTTCTGCATCTCAGGGAGATCAGAAGATCATCCTGCTGTATCTGGTTCTGTTTGCCGTTTGCCTGCTGTCCGTGATCCGGGTGCTGCCCTATGGCACTGCCTTTGCCGCTGTACTCGTCTGCGTTCTTTTTGCAGACCCGCACACCTTACGGGCAGTGGACTATTCCCTGCTTTTGACCTTTGTGGCTTTTTTCATCTTCATTGGCAATCTGGGGCGCATTCCGGCCTTTTCCGGCTGGCTGCAGGAGTTTCTGACCGGCCGGGAAGTGCTGGTGGCGGTTCTTGCTTCGCAGGTCACCAGTAATGTTCCCGCCGCCCTGCTGCTGTCCGGGTTCACGGCAGAGACACAAGCCCTCATCATCGGCACCAATCTGGGAGGTCTTGGCACTTTGATCGCATCCATGGCCAGTCTTATTTCCTACCGGCAGATCACACGAGAGCTGCCACAGGGGAAGAAGCAGTATTTCGGGCTGTTCACCCTGTCCAACCTGATCTTCCTTGCGATCCTGCTGGGTGTGTGGTTTTTGCTCCGTTGACCGGGGCAGATGACTTATGGTTTTTCTATAAAGTTAAAAAAGGGGAGTTCCGTCACGGACAAAGGTCCGGGCAGAACTCCCTTTGGTTTTATCGTATGCACCAGCGGATAAACCGCTTTGTTTCTTCTTTCTTCATTTTCTTCGCTTCCTGTTCGTAATCATAATAGCCAAAAGCGTTCCAGCTCCGACACAAGCAGTGCCGGATGATTGATGATCTCGCCATGGCCGAAACCGGGGAAACAGCGGACAATCAGGCTCGGATATGCCGTCCGCAGCCGCTGGATGGCCTTTTTCATGTGCCCTTCTTTTTCTCCGTACCAACAGGCGACCTTTGCATCGGGCTGTACCAAAAAGTCCGTTCGATAGAGATAAAGTCCTGCCTCCCAAGTGGCCCGGACGGATTCCAAACTGATATGATCCGGGATACGGCGGAGCATAGTCTGCATTCCCTGCTCCGTCTGCCCCATAAAGCGCAGTGCCCATGCAGGCATATACTTTTCGTGTGCCGTTCGATATTGCTTTTGCGGCATGACCTTCAAAATCAGTCGATTCAGCACCCCGAAATCCAGATACTCCGGCCCGCTGAGGATCATCCGATCGATCTGAACGGTTGGGGAAGCCTTCAGAAAAACAGCCGGTCCGCAGCCCAGCGACTCTGCAAAAAGCAGATCTAACTGTCCGTCAAGCTCTTTTTCAATATAAGCGGCCAACTTGTCCGCCTGATCCCGAGCAGTCGTGTAGGTCGTTTCACCGGTTCCATCAAAGCCGTCGAAGCTGACGGCATACACGCAGAATTTCCTTTCCAGCAGCGGGATCAAATCCTCAAACTGCTGCCAGCACATAAGATTTCCGTGCAGCAGCATCATGGTCTTTCCCTCTATATTGCCGAATCGTTTGATTTCCATACCAATCTGCCTCCCCGCTATTATCTGACCTTCATGCAAAAATCGCAGCGGTCATTGCCGCGCCCCAGCGTCATGCTTCTCTCCCAGATCAGCTTCGGATGCAGCCCGGTATAGCTGATGTCATCGCTGTCACAAAAACAGCGGCACAGCTCCGGGCAGCCGTATTCTGTGCAGGTGTCGTGATAGGGACACTCCATCATATCCACACGCCAGACGCCGTTGCCGGTCTGCAGCTCTTTTGGGGCAAAGCCCGCCGCCGGGCCGAAAACGCTCCGGGTAGATTTGACGAAAACGCCGGGAACAAGGCGGTAAAACCCCGGTATGTGCAGCAGGGCGGCAAGCTGTTTATGGCTCGTTCTCGCCAAGTGCTCCACATAGCCGTGAACGGTTTGCAGTGCCTCCTCTTTCGGCATGACCCGCTGCAAGGTCTCGTAGGCCGCAATGCCCGGTAAGATTTGCCGCTTGAGGTGGTATTGCTTTTCCTTGCTTGCACCCGCATTTTCAGCCAGCAGCGCACTCAGGCGCATATCGAAAGCTGTGTTCAGTTCCTTTGCCTGCGCAGGAAAGCGTTGCGCCGCAGTCTCCCGAAAATCACGGAAAAGATAGGTTTCCTTCGCCTTCATCGTCCGTCACCCCTTCTTTTTGTACCCGCAGTCGCAGTAGGGTCCGCCGGAGGCAAGGGTATACTGC
>ERZ826613.3442-NODE-3442-length-13210-cov-3.235120_pt1 | contig 13210 bp, 6 predicted proteins | sample MGYA00519925_ERZ826613 | MGnify/ENA primary metagenome ERZ826613 (study PRJEB31778, sample SAMEA3449236) | human gut metagenome | biome: human gut; feature: human-associated habitat; material: faeces | place: United Kingdom | collected 2010/2012 ... | reverse complement strand
CTTAACGCACCCCTTTGCTTGACGTATCGCCGCGATAGCTTTCCATTTCTGCCCCAAAGCTATAAACGAGACACAGACATTTATGATCCTTCGTCTGCTGGTCGGGAAGATTTTCAGCAAAGCGTACCAATAGCTATGCTTAATCCTTACAGGCGTCTGCGGGCCGCCTGCCACTCCGTTATTTAACAGCTTGACCGCACTGTGCATAGAGTGCTCACTCTTTTGCAAGAGCTTCTTACTATCATTTACAGCCTCAGATCCCTATGCCGACCTTTGCACCTGCTTATGCAGGCTGATTATCTACAGTTTGAGATTACTGTCAACTGACGGTTTATTCGCTTGCCGTCAAACGTCAGATGATACCGCCGCCGCTGCTCAATGAGCAGCGGCGGACATTCGGTAATTTCACCTTCCGCCCTGCTGTCCGGACTTAATGGTAGCGATAGCTGGACTTGAACCAACGATCCCATGTGTATGAAACATGTGCTTTAGCCAACTAAGCTATATCGCCATAAGCGACTTATCACCACCCCGGCATGACGCAAGTCATGCCAGAAAAAAGAAAAAACCCATGGATTTTGTCCACAGGTTTTTCCTGATGAAAGGAGGATGTTATGGCATTGTTGGTACAGACGAGAAGAATCGAACTTCTGACTTGCTGTTCCTGTTTTTAAGGTGCGCACCGCTGCTTTACCACTAAGCTACGTCTGTATATAGAACAGAACTATCCTCTATCGCCTCAGGGCGGCACAATGATATGCGTACTACAGTCTGCTTCCGATATTCCACAGTCGAGTTAAACTCGCTGGTCCGATCTCCGTAAACCAGCCATATTACATATCACCGCATTCGAGCGATAATTCTGTTTAATAAAAAACCGGCATGACGCAAGTCATGCCCGAAAGAAAAGCCCTGCACATATAGTGCAGGGTCGTTTCTTAAGCCTGAGCAGGCGCCTCTGCGGCAGCCTCAGCAGCAGCACGAGCGTCAGCTCTTGCCTTTGTCACAGCCTGAGACTCCTCGAAAGTGATGTTCTCGACGAACACTACGGTGTTGTAAATGGGCTTGCCGTCCTTCTCGTAGTTGTTCATGCGCAGAGAGCATTCAGCGCTGATCTTGTCGCCCTTGTGAATGAGTGCGAACGGACTCTTTGCATAGTCCTTGACGTATGCTTCCACCGGAATCATCTGTGCGTCGCGCTTGCCGTCCTTGTTCTTGTAATTGTTTTCAGCGGCGATGGTGAACTTCACCTTGCTGGAGCCGTCCTTGTTTGCGAAAACAGCGGGGTCTGCAGTAAGTCTGCCTCTTAAGATCGCAAAATTATTCATGTTCATGGTTATGTTCTCCTTTTTTGAATAAAATAGTGGGCGGCAGGCACGCCGCCCTAAGTTTGAAGTGTCCAGATAATTTTCGTGTTTTTCAGCAGCTATAGTCGCCAGACATTGAGACAGCTTATTTCAGTCAATTATCTTTTATAGAAAACCCGACAGTTGGCAACAACTGTAAGCGCTTTCCTTTTAAGACAATTCTTATCCCGTATGTCACTATAGTCGCCAGACAGGGAGTGACATGAATCAGACAAAATCGTCTTTAAGAAAACACCGACAGTCTGCAAGGACTGTAGACCTTTCTCTTTTGAAAGAAACCCGACGGTTGGCAACAACCGTATCGTTCTCTCTTAAAGAACAGCTGGCAGACACCTCTGTGTTCTGTCGCATTTCGTTCTCTTTGAAAAAAATCCGGCAGTCGGCAACGACTGCCCGTTTTTCTTTTAATTTTGAAACAGTATGAACTAAAAGCCGATACAAAAGTACACATAATTGAGCATTTTTGAAATGATAGGCTTGACAGTTCGATATCTATATGATATAATAATATAAAAGACATCACTGTTTTGACATCATTGTTTCGACAACATGAAAGGCATATTGCTATGACATCAAAAACAAAACCAAATAAAAAAGATGACCGTTGTCGTTTCACTGCGTCAGTCGATACAGACACCTATAACATGGTGCTGCATTGGGCTAAAAAGCAGGGTATAACCATTAACGAGTTCTTGAAAAATGCGATTGATTTCTATGTCGCATATCAGAACAAGGATTATGATATCCCTACTCTTGAAGTTCAGAGACTGAATCAGCTTGTGGATACGACAGCGGTTTTGTCGTCTAATGTATCAGCTCTCGAAAAAATCATTACGTCCGGATTTGACAGTCTGATTTCTCTCACCAGAGGGGATAATTATCTTCTCGATGAAGACGATGGGGAATTGGACGAAGATATTGATGAAACGAGGTGAGTTGATATATGGGTCTGAAGATAAATTACAACAATCCTTTGCCTGATATATATGAGCGAGAAATGCCTCAGGGTCTTAGTCCTATTGACAAACATGATTGGCGTAAGCATAAAATAGTCGAGCTGCGCAGGTCTGGTCTTTTGACTGTTGATGATAACGGGTCATGTACATTCATAAATGTAGACCAAGAAGTATCTGTTGAAACACCTGCTGTTGCAGTAGATGTTTCTGCAATAGCAAATCAGTCTGATATCGCCATCGCATCGAACGTTGTTGAAAAAAATGAAACACGTAAATCGTCTGTTACGAGAAAATCAGTCAATAAAACTGAATCAAAATTAGAGCGAGTCGAATTTGAAACAACACATCATATCCCTAAATCAGTTATGGACGCTCTTCGTTCTTTGTTCCCTTGTTCGGCGAGCAAGGCTGATTTAGTTTCAGCTGCTGTTTACATTGTAACAAACGGTGCTTGCGAGATATCGGACAAAGCTATGGAGCTTGTCGATAATTATGAGTCTGATGATAAGTTGGTTTCGATCAACGAAAGACTTTCTCATCTTGAGCGAGCGACAAAAATTCAGACGACTTTGCTTCAGTCGATAGAACTTTGTACTTGTTTCAATACTTTCGACAGGCGCTACGGTTCTACTCAACCTAGAAAAAGTCCTAAAAATACCGATTTCAGGGAGCAGGACAATCTTGATATGCTGGAATGCCTGCGTGAACAGGCTGTTGATCAGCAGCGGATAGATGAGCTTGAACGAGGTCGCCAGATATACAATCAGACCAAAGATAAGAATGATTAAGGAGATAACATGGTCGGAATCTTATGTGAGAAACCCAGTGCTGCAAAGAATTTTGCAAAGGCTCTGGGCGGTTCAAAGGGTCGGTTTGCTGATACAGATTATCAGATAGTAAATGCGCTCGGTCATTTATATGAGTTTGCTCAGCCAAATGATATGGTCGATGATTCCAAAGCAAATCGTTACAAATCATGGGACGTGAAGAACCTGCCGTGGAACGAGACAGATTTTTCGTGGAAAAGAGTCAAGAAAAAGAATATCAACGATGTTCTTAAGAATATCAAGACAATTTTGTCCGGTTGTGATGAGATAGTCATTGCAACCGATGTTGATCCCACAGGCGAGGGTGAGCTTCTGGCTTATGAGATAATCGAAGAGTTGAAACTCAACAAGAAACAGATATCCAGAATGTATTTCGATGACGAATCTGTTAATGAAATACAGAAAGCGTTCAAAACTCGTAAGACAATATCGAATTTCTATGAAAACCCTGATTACAAAAAGTCACTGTATCGTGCTAAGTTCGATTTTCTTACGATGCAGTTTACGAGAATTGCGACAACGTGCGGCGACGGTAAGTCGGTTGTACGGCAGGGGAGACTGAAATCTGCAATGGTCAGCATAGTAGGCGACGGTCTTGCTGCTGTTGCTAATTACAAGAAAGTCCCGTTTTATCAGAATCGGTTCAAAGACGAAAATGGCAACGTTTATACGAATCCCGATGAACAGTCATATCCCGATAAACGTCAGGTTCCTTGTACATATACCTCTAGTCAGGTGGTTGTCGATAGGACTGAGCGTAAATCCACTCCGCCAAAAAAGCTGCTGGATCTGGCAAGTTTATCTGCTATACTGGCTCCTAAGGGTTTCAAGGCAAAGCAGGTTCTGGATACATATCAGAAGATGTACGAGGCTCAGATAGTAAGTTATCCCAGAACAGAAGATAAAGTTATTTCGCCTGAACAGTTCAACGACCTGCTTCCGCTTGTGGATAAAATCGCCGATGTGGTAGGTGTGGATAAGAAACTCCTGACTCACAGAATACCGAGAAGCACACATGTTAAGACTGGCGGTGCTCATGGTGCTAACAGACCTGGAACAAACGTTCCAACGAGTCTTGATTCTCTGGCAAGCTACGGCACACCAGCCTCTGCTATTTATGAACTTCTTGCGAAGTCTTATCTTGCAATGCTCGCCGAAGATTATATCTACGATTCTGAGCAGGGTCATCTGGCGAAATATCCTGTGTTTGCAGCTAAAACGTCTATTCCTGTCTCAATGGGCTGGAAAGCCGTTTTTGACGACAAAGACGAAGATGAGCGGGACGATGGCAGACATCTGGGCAAGAATGCTGAACCGTTTGTTTACGAGGGCTTTCCGCCTAAGCCTCCCGTGCCGACTATGAAATGGCTGATGACTCAGCTTCAGAAGCATGATGTAGGCACAGGTGCTACGAGAACGAGCACTTACGCAGATGTAACATCTGAAAAATCAGCATATCCGCTGCTTGTGGATAAAAAAGGCAAGATCACAATGGCAGAGTGCGGCGAAATCAGCTATAAACTTCTGCCTAATACGCATATCGGCAGTCTTGCTCTTACCGAAGAAATGCAGCAGGATATGAGAGATATAGCGGCTGGCAAAACAACAGCTGAAGCGTGTCTTGCAAAAATCGCAGGATACGTCAGAGAAGATTTAAGAACAATGACCGCGAACGGTCAGACAATTCAGAAGAAAGCAGGTAATAACATGGCTACAGATAAGGAAAAGTATGAGGGTATTTGGTCCGTTACAGGAAAGACTATTCGTTTTACACGTGAGTGGGGCTGCCACAGATTCACAGATGAAGAATGTGAAGCTCTTCTCAGCGGCAAGGAAATCAATGTAAACGGTTTGGTCAGCAAGAGTGGAAGTATATACGGCGTCAAAGGCAAGCTCAGCGAGCTTGAGTACAACGGTCATAAGTATGTCGGTTTCGAGAGAACTGGCTTCGCTGATAGTGCAAACGGCGTTCCTAAGGCATGGTGCGGCCATACGTTTACCGATGACGAAAAGACTAAGCTTGAAGCTGGCGAGGTTGTTCATGTCGAGGGATTGGTCAGCAAGAAAACAGGCGGTACGTTCAATGCTGACCTGTCGTACGATAAGAACGAAAAGAAAATCGTTCCGCACTTTTGATTCGGAAATTTCTGCGGTCGTGTTATAAACATGACCGCAGAAAATGTTGTATAAGGAGCACAATATATGGCAGTTAAACAGTCGTACGGCATCAAGACTCCGATGCTGTCCACAGCATTAGATACAGAAATAACGCTTCAGAAAGACGGCGTCGGTCTCAGACCGTTGCCTATAAAATTCGTTATCATTACCGTCGTATCAGGCTGCGTCTGTGTCGGTGCAGTTCAAAGTGATTTGGTTGCTGTTGGTAATATAGTGCAGAAATTCATTTTCGTGTGTCTGTGGATAGCTATGACTGTACTCTTGTTCATGACGGACAAAACAAAACGCATGAATTTGATGAGTATCGTTTCTCTCATAAGTTATCTTACAGTACCGTCAAATCGCAAAATCATTACCCGCCGCAATGTACCCGCAACACCAATGCTTGATATGTGCAATATTAAGGGTATAGACGATACGGGAACGATAAAATTCGCTGATAAGCATTTCGGATATATGTACAGAGTAACTGGAACAGCGTCGGTGCTGTTGTTTGACGAAGATAAAAACAATATAATCAATGCTGTTGATAATTTTTATCGCAAAATTGACCCAAATGTTGAGCTGATATTTATTTCTCTGAAAGAGTCTCAGAAAGTTTATAATCAGGCGGCAGCAGTCAAGACACGTTATAATCGGCTCAATGTTTCCGATCCGGATTTGAAGGATCTTTGCAACAATCAGCTGACAATGCTTAGGGACGTTGTGGGTTCAAAATATCAGTCAATACATCAGTACATGATCGTAAAGGCTGATTCGCTGGAAACCTTAACGGCGGCAAAGATAACGCTTCAGACGGAGCTTGACACATCAGGATTGTTTATCAAGAGATGTATTCCGTTGTACGGCGATGAAATCCTTGATGTGTTGTCAACAAGTTACACATTTAATCCGTACAATGATTCTATTGAAGTGTTGACGCGAAATACAAAGAAAGGCGGTGACGACAAGTGATAAATATTTTCATGAAGAAATCCAAACAGGCGTCTGAATCAGAGGAAACTGCCAAAGATGTTCATGATAGCAAGGCTGTTGTGAAAGATGACAGTTTGAAACGCAGTGAACTCATTGATATCAAGGTGGAAACGCCGGACGATGATGAACCTGAAAAGAAAGGCTTGGCTAAACTTTTCGGTCCTAAAAAACCTCGCAAGGTTTATTCGTATGAAGATAATCCGCATTTACTTGCTCTCCGCCCGCATGAGTGTTATATGTTCTTCTCTGATTATACGAGAATAGACGACAATATGTACTCCTGCATTCTCGCTATGTTTCATAACAACGGTGCGACAGACCGTTTCGGACAGTTCTGGGGGCTTGGTCTGCTTCCTCATAATCTGCCTAAAACAACAAAAGTAATCAGATTCGAACAGGTGAACAGGCTTACAGATGAGTGGGTCAATCAGCATCAGACTCGTTCGGAAAAAGTTGCGGAGGCGAATGCAGGCGAGCAGGGCAGAGGCGGTACAAATACGACCCGGCGTAAGGCAGGCAAAGCGTCAACTGATTTGGAGACGATTGCTGCCGAACTGCTGAATGGTGCGTCCTATCTTCATGTTCATTATCGTCTTCAGGTTTTAGCTCCAAGTCTGAAAGAGCTTGACGCAGCTATAGACCAGATAAGAAAGGACTACATTGACGCTTTTTCGAGTCTGACGTTAGAGCCTTACCAGGGTGAGCAGAAAAAAGAGATGTCCACTTTGCTCAGAGATAACGACACTAAACTGGGTACAGGTTTCTATTATACATCTACTGAGTATGCGGGCAGTTACAGCCTTGTGACGCACGGCATAGAAGACCATGACGGAGAGTTCGTAGGAACGATGACCGGCGATGTTAATAATTCCGCCGTATTGTTCGATATCGACTACTTCCCGAAGCACATTGTTCTTGCCGACGGCGTGTTTGATGACAGGTATCAGGACAGAGTGCGCCGCAGCAATGTCTGGGGTTCAAAGATAGCACAGGCAGCAATTTTGAACAACCATAAGGTTGTTCACTTTCTGTTATCACCTGTGAACATGGACATGGTTTCTCCCAAATTCGAAAGCTTTACAAATTTCGTAAACATGACACAGGGCGACCTTAATATGTTCGAGTTTTTTGGTGATCCAGAGGCTGAATTGACTCTTTTCCCAAAACAGCTTGAAAAGATCAAGATAATGACCGAACAGATATCTCCGCCTACTGAAGACGATAAAACTGTCATTCGTGATTCACTCAGCGAGGCTTTGACGCAGTTCTATAAAGACAGTCATATGTGGATCGACAATGCTCAGTATAATCGTGAGAAGATAAGACTCATCGGCATTCCGCACGAACAGGTTCCTAAACTGGAACAGTTTGTTATGAACTTGGATCAGAAGCACAAAGCTTTGTTAGCGGCGTCGATCGTTGATAACGAACAGGTTCATGCTTACAGCACACTGAAATCCATATTCAGGTCCATGCTTACCAGCAATGGCGACTTGTTTAACACGATTACTAACAGTGTTTTTGATACTGTTACTGAAAAGAACAGAGTCATCTACGATTTCAGTGAACTTCTTCAGCGTGGTTCTGGCATCGCTATGGCTCAGCTGGTGAATGTTGTGTCGTATGCGCTGTCGGGTCTGAACAAAGGTGATTTAGCCATATTTCACGGCTGTGACAATATCACTTCTCAGGAAGTCAAGGGATTTCTCAGACGAGAGTTTGATTTCTTGTACAAACGCGGCGGCAGAACCTGTTTGCTGTATGATGATGTGGCAGCATATATGCAGGATCTTGATTTCAATCAGGCAATAAGAGCTGACTATACTATCACAAGCACAATGACTCCGGCTGACGCAGCGCTTTACGAATCCTCGTTCGGCATTAAACTGCCGAATACGCTGAAATCGCTTATTACTGCACCTAAGTCAGACAATAATTATCTGCACAGAGGTGTTGATAATATCGTGTTCAAGCCTGATTTGTATGTTGGCGTCAAGCATGACCATTGAAAGGGGTGTATGACGTGATAAAAACAAAATTTGCAAAAGTTGTATCAATGGCTCTTGCAATGGTTTTAGCAATAGGTATGTTCACCCCGTCAGGAGTGGGACTGTCAGTTCGGACATACGCTGCGTCGAATGTTCAAACGGATCGTGCCGATGAGGGCAAGAAGAACATATCTGATGATATTGACTTCTGGAATGATATCAATGTCGATCATTCGTTTGCTCATCAGGTGCGTATGGCTACCAACTATGCGAACAGACAGGTTTCTGCCGGTAATACTATAGGCGGTGGCAACGGTGTTGACGATGTTTATGGCAGTTCGTTGGACATGAGTAATATTGCACCTTTTTTCGGATATTCATCTGGAGAGGTTGAGTATGACGAACTGAACAGCCCTGAAAACACCAGGTCGGCGGCAACCGATAGAAAAAACGGTGTTTTTTATTCAGTAGACAGCGTCGCTTCGTCAGTAGTTACAGATCGTACGTCATCTGTTTCATGGTTAAATCTTGGTGCGGGCTATGAGTATTATTCGTATGGCTTGCTTAATCTGACAGGATTGGATTCGGTTGGTACAAGTGCAACTGACCAGACGCGAAATCTATATGGACTCATAGCACAAGGTTCATATCTCGCAGCAAGTTCTGTGAATATGATATTTGAGACATGTTTCAAATATCTTCAGGCTACGAATCCGTTTGTCTTTTTCAAAGATATTAACGTTGATGTAGGTAAGAACGAGCTTTCAGCAATTGACGCAGAAGCGGCTGCTGTTCGTGGTGGTGATTCTGCTGCCGTAAATTCTGTGGCAAGTTTTTTTGGAAAGATATTCAATATGTTCACCAATTTTGCGTGGACGGTATCTATTCCGTTATCTTTGCTGTTTATTATCATTACGTATTTTCTTACGAGACGCGGTCGGTATTATATAGGCAGCAATCTTAAGAAATTCGTTGTCAAAGTAGTGTTCGTTGCTATGGGTATACCGATACTTGGCTCAGCTTATACACAGGTTCTTGACGGGCTTGCTGACACACAATCGGCTTCGGACGAGTTTATTACTCAGGCTGTAAGTTATACATTCGTCGATTTTGCAAGCTGGGTGGCAAGCAGTCGATTGGATCCGCCTGCTGACGCAACATTAGGTATATTCATAGGTTCTCAGAATAGATTGAGTAATTCGGTTGTTGATACGATGACTATCAGGAATCTTAGAAAGACATGCAATGCTATCAATGTGGCGAGCAATGTTTTTAAGTTTTCGGGAACCAATGGTCTGACGACATCGAAAAATTCAGGAATCCTTATCAAAGATTACATATACAGCACCGGCACCGGTGCAAATTTAGCTACGTCTACTGCTTCAACTGCGTCAGAATCGTATTCGAACAGACAGGCCGTAAGCGATTTGCTCAAGTCTTATACAAATGGCACTAAGTATACGGCTACGATGTTTGAGTCAAGTGTCGTTGCATGGATGCAGTCCAAAAAAAGTTCTGTCATATCTTATGGTGATATGTTTGCACTATCAGCAGATAAGTACTCATTTTCGCAGAACGCTGAGCGCAAGATTCATTGGCTTCAGGGAACTGTTGATTCAGGTACCATCAAATATGACCCGACTGACTCAGCTAAGACCAGTACCTATGCTGATGTAGCCAGGGCAAGATTTGCGACCAGTAATGATTTTGCAGGTGTTGGTTATAACATATGGAATAACGGAAAGTTGTGGGGCAGAGCTATACAACATCCGAGTGGAACAGTGATGTATTCCTTCACAGGTATGCCAGCTGGTGATTCCACTTACGGTATTGATTGCTCAAAGCTCACAGGCTTTTCTACTATGTCTATGTATACATATTTGACATCGGAGTTTACGCAGACTGGTATAACAGCCTATGGAGATTCTTCATCAGGTTATACTCAGGAAGCGCATTATGCTATCAATCTTATAGGTGGAAACGCATTAATGCAGTTTGCATTTCTGTCAAATATGGTTGCCGTACTGCTTGGATATTTCTTCCTTGCTGTTGTGTATGTATTCAGGACTGTCTTTGATATATTGTTCAAGGGATTCCAGATCATGGGACATGCCCTGCTTGCAACTGTCGGTTTTTATAAATCGATAGGAACTTGCATATGCATGGTTGTCAATATGATAGCACAGCTTTTCATAACCGTGATTTTCTTTTCATTTATGACAGACGTGCTGTTTATGTGTACGTCCATATTTGATGAGTTTTTCTTTGGCTTATTTGATAAAGTCACTGGTTATCTTACTCTGGGTTCTAGTGATCAGATTGCGTCTGCTTATGCAGCTGATGTTCTTGTGACATTATCGTCTCTCCTTTCTGCTTTTGTCATAGTGTTCTTTGTAAGTTTTGCCATAAAATGGCGTTCTTATATAATGTCCATGATCAACAGCATGGTCGAGAATGTTATCGGCACACTGCTCGGTGTAAATCTCAGCGGTTCTTCCGATGGCGTTATGGGTGGTATGGCTAAGGCTGCGCTCAATGACGCTGTCAATGTTGCAGGTGTTGCGGCAGGCGTCGGCGGCGGTGTTGCACTAGCCGGCGGTGTTCAGGATATGATAAATGACATGGATTCCAGAAACGATATTGATAGTGATAGTGCCGGGCAGATTGTAAACGATAATGCTCAGAGTGCAGTAGACGCGGCTGTTAATCCCTCTGTTGGTTCTGGTTTTGATGGCGGCTCTGGTGCTGAAGAGGGCGACAGAGAAACTAAGGCGATCGGTGAGGACGCTCTTATGAACGGTCTTGACAGTGATTCTGATGGACATGATGTTTATGCAACTGGACATGGTGGTGCTGGTGGTCGCATACGCGGTGAGACTGAGAGTACAGGTCATGCTGATTCCGAGGGTGTATCTGAGGCTGAGGCAGAAACTGATGAACAGGAGTCTGAAGCTCATTACGGCGGTTCGTATGAAAGCTATGGTCCTGAATACTCAGGCAGTGCTTCTGGTTCTGCGTTTGCTGGACCTGTTCCGATGTCTGGTTTCGGAAGCGTCTCCGACATTGCGTCTTCTGATGTGAAAAATAATCTTGAGCTTAGCGGCGATACTTCTGATACAGAGGAGCTTGGCAATAATCGTGCGAATAATGCAGCTGATTCAATCGGCAGCGTATCTACAGCGGCAACTGGTGCAGTTGTTGCAAGCGACAGCTTGACAACAGCTGAGGCAGAGTCTGGTACAGAGTGGACTCAGGATGACGCTGAAAATCAGATTTCGTCTGGTATCAGTTTCGATCCTGCTAGAGGCATTGTTATGACATCTGTAGGTGAGGACGGTACTTCTTCTGACGTTGCAATAGGCATGAACGGTTTGAGTCTTGGCTCAACTGACGCCGACGGCAATAAGACTGTCAATACTATCAGCACTGATGGTATCACCACAGCTTATACTGGCGCAGATGGTTCGGCAGAGACTGTTACCACGACATTCGATGGGCTTAATTCTAACGTTACTGTTGAAAGAACAGACGCTGACGGAAACAGCGAGACTATTACAAGTGGTCTTAATGGTTCTACAGTTGAGCGCGTCGAGACGACAGCTGACGGAAGCACGAAGACTACAACTATCAATCCCGACGGTACTTCTACCGTTGAGACCGATAATGCAGAAACAGGCTATCATTCTGTTAAGACTATTGCGGCTGATGGCTCTGCTGTCGAAACAGAAGATGTCAACGGTGTAACGACTGTTACCGAGACTAATACTGACGGTGTTGTCACCAGTATGACATCCACAAGTACGAATGCTGATGGTAGTGAGAATATGACAGGCTATGAGCTGAATGATGATGGTTCTGTCATCAGAACTGTTCAGGCAGGCGGTATCAAGACTGTGACTACTGAGAGCACGGATGGTACATCTGAACAGGTACAGTCCGTCGTCCTTGATAATGGTACGACAGCTGAAACCACAACAATGTTCGACGCTAATGGTCGTCAGATGGGTGATACAAGCACTGTTATCAAATCGTCTGATGGTAAGAGCGTAATTTCAGAGAGCGTAACTTCTACCGGTTCTGATGAAACAGGCAATTATACGCTCACAACAACCACTTCAGCCGCAGGAACTGTTGATCATAAGGATTATGGCAACGGTCATACTGTTGTTACTGAGACTACTGCGTCTGGTGATGTTGTCACAACAGAGGCTCATGCTGGTACAAACGGCAGTGTTGCTTATACTATCACAGAAACAGACACTTCTTCTGGTGAAACCAAGACAACCAACATTACCAACAGTGGTGCTGGTATGACAGTTACAACTGACGCGGACGGCAATGTGATAGGAAGAGATTCCATTGAAAGAGGCAGAGACGGTTCTATCAGCTATGTGACTGCGTCCGGAGGTTCGTTCTCTATGGCTGAAACAGGCAATGGAGCAGACGCAAGCAGAACAGCAACCGTTACGTATTCGTCCGGTGGTTCTGATATTATTTCCGTTAATAAACAGACTGGCGATACAACTACAACTTCCGTTGATTCTACGGGTAGTACAAGCACAGTAACAGTTAATGCTAAGACGGGTGCGACAACAGTAGACGCTGTTCGTGCTGACGGTTCGACTGTTCAGGCAATGACTGACGCAAACGGCGGTTATACCGAAACCGTAACACAGGCAAATGGTGGTGTACGCACAACTGTTCGTACCGGTTCAGGCGAAGCCGGGGTTGAAAAGACCACGTATTCAGATGGCGCAGGCAATACCTCTTCTGTAAGAATGGAGGGTGATAATGTAGTTTATCGCTCCGGAACATCTTCTGATGGTTCTTCTTACTCTCAGTCTTATGATAAAGCCGCTGATAGCTGGACAACAACTCAGAACCTTGCGTCCGGTGATGCTGTCACAACAGTTAAGCAG
>ERZ826613.3440-NODE-3440-length-13217-cov-10.597402_pt1 | contig 13217 bp, 11 predicted proteins | sample MGYA00519925_ERZ826613 | MGnify/ENA primary metagenome ERZ826613 (study PRJEB31778, sample SAMEA3449236) | human gut metagenome | biome: human gut; feature: human-associated habitat; material: faeces | place: United Kingdom | collected 2010/2012 ... | reverse complement strand
CTTTTGAACTACGGATACCGCATGGAGGCGGAAATTATGTATAAGCGCACCATGCACCTTCTGGGAGAGGACCTGGAGAAAACAGGATGTCTTCATGAGTATTACAATCCATTTAATGGAGAACCGGTTATGAATGGTGGCTTTATTAACTGGAATATACTGGCATTGAATATGGCAGATGAGCTGGAAGGAAAGAAACCAATGTGTCTGCCAGAATTGCTGGAAAAACAGGCAGAAAAGCAATCGTTATAATAAGATTTTTCTGCTGTGAGGTAAGTAAATACAGGAAAAGGATTGCAGAATACGTGGAATTTTGCAGTCCTTTTTTGGTTTGACCGGTAAAAAACATCTTTCTGAAACAAAGTGTGTACAAAAAAATTTAAATAGCTTATACTTAGAATGTGTTTTAAGTTTATTTTGTAAAATGAAACAGATAAAGGAGCAAAAACATGATTCAGAACCCGATTCTTCCGGGATTTTGCCCGGATCCGAGTATCATACGTGTTGGAGAAGATTATTATATTGCAAATTCAAGCTTTGAATGGTGGCCAGGTGTAAAAATCTATCATTCTAAAGATCTGAAGCATTATGAACAACTGCCATCGCCGCTGAACCGAATGAGCCAGCTTAATATGGTTGGTGAGGGTGATTCCTGTGGCGTATGGGCGCCGGATATTTCCTGGGATGGGGAATACTTCTGGCTGATTTATACGGACGTAAAAACCCGTACCGGAGGACTTTTTAACACCCATAATTACCTTGTGAAATCTAAGGACATCCGTGGCGGCTGGTCTGAGCCGGTTTATCTGAACAGCTCAGGTTTTGACCCATCTGTATTTCATGATACAGATGGCAAAATGTATATTGTGAATATGATCAACAATTTCAAGGGAATTCTGGTGCAGCAGTATGATCCTGAGAAGGAATGCCTGGTAGGAGAGGCGAAAAATGTCTTCCCGGGAACCGGACGCGGCTATACAGAAGGTCCACATATTTACCATATTGGAGAATATTATTATCTGCTGATGGCAGAAGGTGGAACCGGATATGAGCATATGGTAACTATGGCGAGATCCCGTTCCATCTGGGGACCATACGAGGAAGATCCAGGCAATCCGGTACTTACCTCTGATGTGGATAATCCAGAGAAACTGCAGAAATGCGGACATGCAGATCTTGTATGCACTCAAAACGGGGAGTGGTACATGGTACATCTTTGCGGCAGACCGCCGAAGGGCAGCAGACAGTGCGTGCTTGGCCGCGAAACCGCAATTCAGAAGATGGTATGGAACGAAGAGGGCTGGCTAAGATTGGCCTGCGGTGGAAGATTTGGACAGTGGGAGACAGAAGAGCCAACTGGAATTCAGGAGTATCTTTTCCCGGAGGAAGAGGGGAAAGATTATGGAAAAGAAGACTTTGATTTAGAAATTGCAGACAGTGCTGGAAATAATGAAACTGCAAAGAATGCGGACATTGCTGAAACTCTTTCGAAAACAAAAGAGTATCTGAATGAGAAGAATGCTGTGGACGAAGAATGTAATAAAAAGTTAAGTATGCCAGTGAAGAAGACCTCTGCGCTCTTAGATGTGCGTTATACTTCCCTGCGCCAGCCCTATGACAGCTACACCAGCCTGACAGAACGCCCCGGCTATCTCCGCCTCTATGGTCAGGAATCCCTGAATTCCTGCTATAACGTAAGTCTTGTGGCACGGAGGCAGCAGGAGCGCCATGTTCAGGTGGAAACCTGTGTGGAGTTTACTCCGACCTGCAGAGAACAAATGGCAGGACTTGCCTATATGTATGACACTGGCAATTTCTACCTTCTGGTAAAGACCAGAGAGGAAGAGTTTGGCTCCCAGACACTTGATTTGAAAAAGTCTGCAAGGCTGCGCCTGATAAAGAGCGATCACTTTGATGTAGAAGATGTGATTCCGGCAATCTCCATCCCGGAAGAAGGCCCTGTATACCTGCGCGTAATCACCACCCAGGAAGGACTTTACGCAAAATTCTTCTACTCCCTGGATGGAAAAGACTATCAGGAACTGGCTGAAGTCCCCACCAACATCCTCACCGATGAGCAAAGCGATGGATTCACCGGCGCTCACTTCGGAATGTACTGTCACGATATGACAGGGGGGAGACGGTATGCGGATTTTGATTATTTTGAGATTGTCAAAACGCGTAAAGAACAATAGAAAAGGCATTTAGCCACTTTTTCAAACACGCTCTGGAGAGATTAAAAATTCATACATTTTCTTAATAAAGTAACGTTGCAAACCCCATGTTTTCTGACGTATTATGATAGTAGAAAGCATGGGGGATTTTTATTTATACGGGCAGTAAATCAAAGTCTGCATCCTCATAAAATGTCAGATGTGGCAGTGATATCGAGACAAATCCGCAGCGCGTATTTGGAGTTTTGAAAGAGAGATATATAAAATATAAGAGATCTAAAATGGAGAAGGAGACAAGAAAAATGAAATTAAATTATGCAAAAACAATAGAAAAATGGGGCATTTTTGAAGTGACTGTAAGCGGTCCAAAGGAAGGAAATCCATTTTGTGACCAGTGGATTAAAGGTACTTTTTGTTGTAAAAATGAGAAGAAAACGGTAGATGGGTTTTATGATGGAGATGGTACTTATAGAGTAAGATTTATGCCGTCTTTTACAGACGAGTATACCTTTGAAATTGAGGCTTCCTTTGATATTAACGCGGGGGAAGAAGTGCCGGATGAAGAAGCGCCTGAACATAAGCTAGGAACTGCTGATGGTGGGAAGGCAGCAGAAAAATGTGCTGTCAGAAATATACTGACCGGAAGTTTTACTGTAACTTCTCCTTCAGCAGACAACCATGGTCCGGTTCGTGTTGCAGGTACCTATTATCTTGCCTATGAGGATGGAACACCCTATCACTGCATTGGAACTACATGTTATGTATGGAATCTGCAGAACGAAGAATTGCAGAAGCAGACACTGAAAACTCTGGAAGAAAATGCTTTTAATAAGATCCGCTTCTGTATTTTTCCCAAGCACTATGACTACAACCTTCATGAGCCAATTACCTATCCTTATGAGGGAACACCCTGCGACAGCTCTGTGTTAAATGAGAATAATTTCGCGGAATATAATGGCTGTGCTCCGGGCAATGACTGGGACTTTACCAGATTCAATCCAGCCCATTTCCAGCATATTGAAAAGTGTATTCAGGCACTTATGAATCTGGGAATTGAGGCTGATCTGATTGTTATGCATCCATACGACAGATGGGGATTCTCCATGATGAAAGCAGAGGATGATGACCGTTACTGGAAGTATGTGCTGGCACGTTTTTCCGCATACCGAAATGTATGGTGGTCCCTGGCTAATGAGTATGATCTGATGCATGAGAAGACTCTTTCTGATTGGGAAAGATATGCCGGCATTATCTGTGAGAAGGATCCTTACCATCATCTCAGATCCATTCATAACTGTAAGGCATATTACGATTATAACCTGCCTTGGATTACCCACTGCAGCATCCAGAGAACAGAGACATACCGTTCCTCCGAGCTGGTAAATGAGTGGCGTGAGAAATATCATAAGCCTGTAATTCTGGATGAAATCTGCTATGAGGGCAACATTCAGTTTGGCTGGGGAAATATCAGCGGTGAGGAAATGACGAGAAGATTCTGGGAGGCATTCTGCCGCGGAGGATATCCGGGACACGGTGAAACATATCTCAGTCAGGATCGTATTCTCTGGTGGTCTCATGGCGGCGTTCTTCACGGAACCTCACCGGAGCGTATCAGATTTCTTGCAAAAATCATGGAAGAAACACCGGGACTTGGTGTGGAACCTATGCCCTGCAAATGGGATGAGGTTGCTTGCCGTGCTGCCGGTTTCCCGGCAAGGAAAGATTATTTTATTTACTATTATTCCTTTATGCGGCCGGGCTTCCGAGACTTCTACTTTGATGATACTACAGAGTATCAGGTGGAAATAATCGATACCTGGGAAATGACTATTACCGATGGTGGAGTTCATAAAGGAAAGTTCCGAGTAAAGCTGCCGGGGAAAGAGTATATGGCGGTGAGATTGCGAGTAGCGAAGTAATAACCATATTCATACAAAAAGCTCAGTTGTGTATGCAGCTGGGCTTTTTGAGCATAAATATCTTGAATCGTTTTTCAGAATTTGTTATGATTCATAGCAGAATTTAAATGAAATAAACAGAATTATTTTAACGCAAGGGAGGAGATTTTTTGGAAGAAACAAACATCAGTCAGGAGCAAAATCCCCTGGGAGCAGCTCCAGTGGGAGGACTGATATTGAAATTTGCAATTCCGGCAATTATCAGTATGCTGGTCAGTGCAATGTACAATATTGTGGATCAGATTTTCATCGGCCAGGGCGTTGGGATGCTGGGAAATGCTGCTACTAATGTTGCATTTCCTGTAACAACTATTGCAACGGCATTGGCACTGCTTCTGGGAATTGGAGGCGCCTCCAATTATAACCTGGAAATGGGTGCCGGAAGAGAGCAGAGGGCAAGTTCCATAGCAGGAACTGCGCTTTCCACACTGGTGATTACAGGTGCAGTTCTTGCATTGGTAGTGCTTCTGTTTTTACGTCCGCTGCTAGGTCTATTTGGAGCAACAACAGATGTTATGCCTTATGCTGTAGACTACCTTGGAATAACTGCAGTAGGACTTCCGTTCTATGTTTTGTCCATTGGAGGAAATCATATTGTCCGTGCAGACAGAAGCCCAACATATTCTATGACCTGTGTTCTTACAGGTGCGGTTATCAACACAATTCTGGATCCTCTTTTCATTTTTGGATTCGGATGGGGAATCAAGGGGGCTGCCTGGGCAACTGTGATCGGGCAGGTGGTTTCCGGTATTCTTGTGATTATATATTTTGGAAAATTTCGTAAAATGTATCTGGAGATACGCATGTTAAAGCCATCTTCAGAGTGCCTGAAAGCCATTATTTCTCTCGGAATGGCATCCTGTATCAATCAGATTGCCATGGCAATTGTACAGATTGTGATGAATAATATTTTACGTTATTATGGCGGATTATCTGTTTATGGAAGTGATATCCCCATTGCCTGTGTAGGCGTTATTTCAAAAGTAAACCAGGTGTTTATGGCGATTTGTATTGGAATTTCACAGGGTTGTCAGCCAATTTGGGGCTTTAATTATGGGGCGAAAAAATATGACAGGGTAAGGCTTGCATACCGCTATTCTGTGACTGCATGTACTGCGATTGCAACCGTATTTTTCCTTTGTTTCCAGTTATTTCCCCACCAGATTGTAAGCATTTTCGGAACCGGAAGTGACCTTTATTTCCAGTTCGCAGAACGTTATCTGAAGATATTTATGTTTATGACTTTTGCAAATGGAATTCAGCCAATGTCCTCAGGATTTTTTACATCTATCGGAAAAGCAAAGCTTGGAATCGTCATGTCCCTGACCAGACAGGTGCTGTTTCTTATGCCTCTGATCGTTGTTTTCTCATTGATAATGGGAATTGACGGAGTTATGTATGCAGGACCGATCGCAGATGCAGCGGCGTTTGTATTGGCAATATTGTTCGCAAGAAGAGAGCTTGTGGCTATGAAGAAATAAAGATGTTTTACTATGAAGGTTCCGGACAGCAGCCATGAATGAGCCATGTTTGCATGAACAAATTCATGGCTCATCTATGGCTGTCGTCCGGGTTGGAGCGTGTAAAAAAATCATTCCCGCAAGCTGCACGCTCCACTTTTGTGGATATTTTACCCGATTAATTGCTCAAATTTTGCCATTTCCATGGGCTTATAATAATAATATCCCTGCAGTTCATCGCATCCCTCAACTACCAGGAAGTCTACCATTTCTTTGGTTTCTACCCCTTCACATACAATAAACTTATTAGTCCTTTTCAGCAGATGGAAAATCTCCTGCAGCACGATTTTTCCATTCTCTGTGAGCTTATCTGACAGGAATTTCTTGTCGATTTTTACCTCGTCAAACAGGATATCCTTTAATGTATTTAAGGAAGAATATCCAGAGCCGAAATCATCCATAGAGATTCGAATGTTTTTTTCATGGAAGAAGCGGATCATGTGATTAACCGCTTCAATATTATGAATATAAGTAGTTTCCGTAATCTCAAAAATTAAATATTGAGAGGGAATTTCATATTTCTGGATTAAATGCGAAACCTTTTCTGTGAATGTGTGGATTTTCCGAAAATGAACCGGAGATACATTCAGGGACAGAGACAACAGCTTAAGCCCTTTTTCCCGTCTGTCTGCCAGCCATTGAAATGCTGTTTCATAAACATAATAATCCAGAGCTTCAATCTCCCCGGTTTCTTCCAAAATAGGAAGAAAACTGTCTGGAAACCACAGGTCTCCATTTGCTCTCTGCCAACGGACAAGTACTTCTGCACTGGCAATTTTCTGCTCCCTTCCGCTGATTTTTGGTTGGAAATAAATTTGAAATTCTTTCTTCCCAAGTGCTTCCTTAAAGGAGTGAATAGTGTCTGCACGTTTCTGTTCAGCAAGAGCAATTTCTCTTGTATATTCGCACACACCGCAAAGCTTATCCTTCGCCTTTATGCGGACGATATTGGAGTGCGAAATAATTTCTTCGCCTGGAATTTCCATGTTTTCCAGATAATAAATACCAGTGTTCAGGGAAAGATAATTTACAGGATAAGCAGCCAGAACTTCTTTTGTAGTCTGCTTGTTAGACTCAATAATTCGGTTTTTAACAGCTGTATGCTCCTCTCCGGTAATGTCAATAACAACTACAAAGATATCTGAATGATACCTGTTTACAAACAAGGTTTGTGGAAAAAGTTCCATCTTTTTCAGAATAAAATTCAGAATATTAGTCCCGGTTTCATACCCCCAATAGTCATTAATAAGGTGAAAATTGCTTACATCTGTCATTAGAAAAGCATACTTTTTTTCACCGTTGATATTATTTAAAATAGTAAATAGTTTCTCTTTCAAAGACTCTGTAGAGATACTTTCTGCCAGTGGATTCCGGTAAAACTCCTGTGGCTTTTTTGCCATTTGTTCCTTTTTATAACGCTTGTCCTGATACATTTTCTGATCGGCAATCTGTAGAAGATCCATGATCAGGTAGTAGTGATTTTTGCAGCTGATATCGTATCCGACTGCATAGCTGATAGGATGGTCAGCTGTTTGATTATACACATCCAGCATGGATTGGAGCTGAATATTCATCTGCTCCAGCTGAGACCAGGTGGCGTGATTTTGCACGATCACGAACTCATCGCCGCCGAATCTGGCGAGAAAACTATCCTCAGTGAGTATTCGTGTCAGGTAAGAAGCAAAGGTCTGAATAAACACATCCCCCTGTTCATGACCATATGTATCGTTGATCTTTTTCAGATTGTTCAGGTCGAACATCATGACACCTACATTCAAGGTGTCGTCTGCATTCTGAAGCTGCTGCAGCTTCTTTTCCAAGGATTTTTTATCGTGGACACCTGCTACGTCAAAGCCGGAACTTCGGATCATATTTCTGATATAATCCCCTAAAGTAAGGGAAACAGCACATCCTACAAGGGATAAAATAATCAGAAAAGCAAAGGTTTTCTGACTTATTCCGCGTCTGTGACGGGTAATTAATGCAGTCAAAAATACAATATAAAATGTTGTCTGCAGGTAGCAGAGTTTCATAATTGTTTTGTTTCTTTCCATACATTTCTCCAGTATATAGTGCCTGATATTTCACTTGTAACTATTTGGAAGACAGCATTTTGCGGAGGGCGTAACTGTGAAGATACTGAACAGTTACTCTCTGTTTTTTAATTAGCCTGCGTATACAATAATTTTCTTGGCAAGCTCCTTATCCAGGCCGATTTTGCTGCCCTTTACCATAACCACATAATACCCGTGTAATTCTGATAAAATCGTAACCTGCGTTCCTGGGACAAAGCCCAGGGATTCCAGATAATGCCGCTGTTTTTCCAGTCCGCACACCTTATTAATGATATAAAAATGGTTAAACTCAGTTAAACTTAAAGGCATTGTGACGACCTCCTTTAAATAACGTTAGCAAAGACTAACATAGTATAACACGCATTTCATACAGATGGTATAGAAAATACATTTTTGAGAAATTTTTTCAGTTGATATCTACAGAAAAAGGAGTGAGTAATACTGGAAATAAGTATTTTCAGAAGTAAGGAAAATCAGACGTTTATTTTACGTGAGTCATCAATCATTGGTTCTGTTCTGATCTTTGCGGGATTGGTAGTCTCACAGAAGAAGACGAGGGAGAAGATGCAGACTGTGGGAACACCACAGGCGCGGAACAGCTGATTTCCATATATGGCAATGTCACCGGTAGGCGACATATCCGCTTGGTGAACCAAGCTCACAAAAAAGACTGATATAAACAATACTTTACTTCAGGAGGTTGTTGTTGGAGTCCGGTATGTTATATCAGTCTTTTTTTATAAATACAGCCGATTAACCGCTCAGGTCAAATCTGTGTCAGCAATTAATGGCAGGAATGGCTTCCACAGCCATGATCGCCGCAGCTGTGTCCTTCTCCATGATGGTCGTGATGATTACAGTGCACATCAGGATCATAGCCAAGATTTCCTGCAAGCAGTGCGTTTACAGCTTCGTCTGCATTTCCTGAAACTCCGCCGAAAAGACGGATTCCAGCCTGAGCAAGTGCATTCTGGGCGCCGCCGCCAATACCGCCGCAGATCAGGGTATCTACGCCATGTGCGACCAGGAATCCAGCCAGTGCGCCGTGACCGCTTCCATTGGTATCGACTACTTCGGCACTTACAACCTTGTCATCTGCAATGTCATAGATCTTGAATGCTTCTGTGTGTCCAAAGTGCTGAAAAATTTCTCCATTTTCATAAGTAACTGCAATCTTCATAATGATATCTCCTTCATTTTGTAAATTTGATTTAGGAAGTGAACTATTAGATCGGTCAGCGGCTGGCAATTCCTGTGAAAGGTCTAAGCTGGTAAGCAGAGTCTGTTTAGATTCCTTTCGGCAGCAGCATTTCCCGCAGCGCGTATGCTCCCGTCCTTCGCAGAGCCGGTAATTTCCCCCGGCTATGACAAGGCGCTGTCCAAGGACGATACACCGGGCAATTTTTTCCCGGGCAGTTTCATAAATTTCTGTGACAGTTGTCCGGGAAATGTCCATCTGGGCAGCACATTGTTCATGAGTTTTCTTCTCCAGATCTACAAGACGGATGACTTCATATTCATCCAGAGTCAGAGTGACAGAGTCCGACTCTCTGGGACATTCTTCCGGGGAAAAAGTTTCATATTGTGGTGCCTGGCAGATTCTGCGGCATCTGGGCGGTCTGGGCATATATGTCACCTCCCTGTTTTCGACATATGTCGATTATAAACCAGAAGAAGAGAAAATTCAATACTAGAGTGTGTTTGAAAAATCATTCCCGCAATCTGCACGCCCCACTTTGCGGGAGATTTCACCCGAATTCGGTTGCCGTAGCCCGCTACGGCGCCCTCATCCGAGCGAAATCTCCCACAAATTGTGACGCACATCTTGCAGAAAGCCTTTTTCAAACACGCTCTAGTTGACAATTTTTTTTATTTGGAGTACAGTCCAAGAAGAAATAAAATCGTTATTGCTCAAAAGTAATGTTTTTCTGGAATTTCGGGCACAATTGGAGCAGTAATGTAAAATTAACAGAAGAGGTATGAATATGCTGAAAGTAAAGAACCTGACTTTTGAAGTGAATGAAGAAGGGAAAAAGCGCTGTCTGGTAAATCACATCAGTTTTGACGTTCAGGATGGGGAAATGCTGGTAATCACTGGACCAAATGGCGGTGGAAAATCCACCCTGGCCAAGGTACTGGCTGGCATTGAGAAAGCAAACAGCGGAGAAATTTATCTGGATGATGAGAACATTACAGGATACGATATTGATCATCGTGCAAATGCGGGAATTGGCTATGCATTTCAGCAGCCACCCCGCTTTAAAGGTATGACCGTGGCAAGAATGTTATCTCTTGCAGCAGGAAAGAATTTAACGGAAAAAGAGAGCTGTGACCTTCTCTCTGCTGTAGGACTTTGTTCCGAAGATTACTTAAACCGTCAACTGGATGGAACCCTTTCCGGCGGTGAGATGAAGCGAATTGAGATTGCCACAGTTTTGGCGAAATCTCATAAAGTAAGCATTTTCGATGAACCTGAAGCAGGAATCGACCTGTGGAGCTTTTCCATGCTGATCAAGCGCTTTGAGGAGATTCATCGTGAGAAAAAGGAGTGCCTGATCCTGATTTCCCATCAGGAAAAAATCATCAATATGGCAGATAAGATCATGGTAATTGAAGACGGTGAAGTAAAGAGATATGGTACCAAAGAAGACGTTTTCCCAACCTTATTTCAGCAGGAAAAATGTCAGAAATGTCTGAATGAAGGAGGAAAATGTTGATGGTTAAAGTAGAAGAAACAACCCAGGGTGTGCTGGATAAGATCAGCGAAGGCTTTGCGCAGAAAGGTGCTTTTAATCTCCGTCAGAATGGTATTTCCATCTGTCACGGCGACAGCGAACATATCAAAATAAAGAAAAAAGAGGACAAGCCGGGAATCGATATTTTCATTGACGGGGAGACAAAGGGAGAAAAGGTTTTCATTCCGGTAGTGGTAAGTGTATCTGGAATGACCGATCTGGTTTACAATGATTTTTATGTGGCAGACGGTGCAGATGTTGACATTGTTGCAGGCTGCGGAATCCACAATAGTGGCTGCAATGACAGTCGTCACGATGGTATTCATACCTTCCATGTGGGTAAAAATGCCAATGTACATTACGAGGAAAAACACTACGGAGAGGGGAATGGAACCGGAAGCAGAGTGCTGAATCCGGTAACCAATATTGAGCTTGGTGAGAACTCCGTATTTACGTTGGATACCGTTCAGATCAAGGGTGTTGACTCCACAATCCGTACCACAAATGTTTCAATGGATGCAGATTCCAAGCTGTTTGTTCTGGAACGTCTGATGACAGATGGGGAGCAGAAAGCGGAGTCTGATATTGAAGTCTGTATGAACGGAGCAGGATCTTCTGCACAGATTATTTCCCGTTCTGTTGGAAAGGGAAATTCTTCCCAGGTTTTCCATCCGAAGGCTGTTGGAAAGAACAAATGTCACGCACATATCCAGTGTGATTCCATTATTATGGATCATGCTGAGGTGGGCTCCATCCCGGAAATCCAGGCGAAACATGTGGATGCTGCAATTGTTCACGAGGCAGCTATTGGAAGAATTAACGATGAGCAGCTTCTGAAGCTAAGAACTCTTGGAATGACGGAAGCTGAGGCGGAAAATGTAATCATTGAGAATTTCCTGAGTTGAGAAAAACTTAAACAGAAAAATAATTATTCAGTAGGTATGTACTATTTCGCGGAGGGTGTAACTGTGAAGGTACTGAATAGTTATACAGAGAATATAGAATCTTCAGGTTGGTTTGGAAGATTTATGAAAAATGCCAGGCTGCATCGTTCAAAGACGCTGACCTGGCATTTGGCATTATCTAATTTTTACGGATTTTTTGGAACTCCATTTGGAATAATATTTTTTGCCACTTACAACTTTGTAGGTGCGGATCCGTACATAATATTTTTTCTTTGAAACCAGTTTCTTTAAGGTTGCGCGTGTAGCAGAACCTTTTACGGTAAGGGTTTTCGCCTTTTTCATGCTGCTGTTCTGACTGTAGCTGATCTGATAGCCGCTGATGGATTTGGCCTTTTTCCAGGTAACAGTGGCTTGTTTTGCTGTTTTTGATTTTACAGAACGCAGGCTTGTTTTTGCAGGAATTACAGTTATGGTAACTGTTTTCGATGCAGCAGCGTACCGGGTTCCGGCTGCCACGGTAATGGTAACATTGGCTTTACCTGGGTTAACTGGAATTACTTTTGTTCCGGAAATCTTTACTACTTTTGTGTTAGAAGACTTCAGGGAAACTTTTCCATCTGATTCAATGCTGGTGATAATGTTTGCTTTCTTTTTGCTTTTTGTAAGCGTTATGTCAGAGGCATTGATTACAGCTGGAACAGGGGTGATTGCAGTGTCATTGTTGGAGCTGTTGTTCTGATTATTGTTGTTATTATTGGTGTTGTTATTGTTTTGACCGTTATTGTTCTGGTCATTATTACCAGATGTACTTCCGTTGTTATTATTGTTGTTTCCTGGTGTGCTGCTGTTCTGGTTGCCTTTATCGGAATCGTTTTTACCGGAGTTATCTTTACCGGAATCATCTTTACCGGAATCATCTTTACCAGGATTATCTTTTCCTGAGTCCGAGTCATCCTTGCCAGGAGCAACTGTGATCGTAAAGATTGTGTTAATAATGCCGGTGTAATTTCCGGATCCTGTAATAGTTACAGTGGCAGTACCTTCCTTCACATTATCTTTATAAGAAACTGTGAAATCAGTGCCTGCCGCAAGCGTCTTGTCTCCGTATGTAACGGTAACATCCGGGCATTTCTCTGTTCCGTCACTGGTGTAAGAATACTGGGAAAGAGAAGCGGAATAGCGGCTGCTATCCAATGGTTTAATGGTAAAGTCTTTCGTAACAGAACCAGTGTAATTTCCAGTTCCAGTGAGAATTGCAGAAGCAGTACCTGCATCCCAGTTGTTTCTGTAGGAAACGTAATAATCCTGGTTCAGGGTTAATTCCTTGTCCTCGCTTTTTACTGTGGCGGTTGGGCGTAAAGAGGAGCCTGTGTAGGTAAGGCTTTCATCGGAAAGCGTAACCGTGCAGCTGCTGATGTTAGCTCTGTTTATAGTAAAGGATTTAGTTACATACCCCTGGTAATTTCCAATTCCATCAATTCCAACCCACGGAGAATTGTAATAACTGCTTGGTTCAATGTTGTTGTGGTATGTTACAGTGAAATCCCTGTCTTTTACCAGGGTTTTACCACTGTGGGTAACTGTCACTTCAGGAGTTACCTCGGAACCAGCGTAATATGCCGGGGCAATGGAGAATCTGGCATTTGCCATGATCTACAATACAATCACTGGAAATACAGATGCAGTAGAGGAAAATGGAGAGGCAGTCCGTTTGTACCAGAATTTCTGGAGATTCACAAAGGAAAATGTGAAAAGGACACAAATTTAGTTTTTCATTTAAGATAAATGTGAAAAAGGTTGAATGAAAAAGTAACTTCCACCATACATTGACACAGGTAAAATAAGACTTT
>ERZ826613.3438-NODE-3438-length-13220-cov-7.930194_pt1 | contig 13220 bp, 12 predicted proteins | sample MGYA00519925_ERZ826613 | MGnify/ENA primary metagenome ERZ826613 (study PRJEB31778, sample SAMEA3449236) | human gut metagenome | biome: human gut; feature: human-associated habitat; material: faeces | place: United Kingdom | collected 2010/2012 ... | reverse complement strand
AGATGAGCAGCGCGCCCACCACATACATCACGCACTGCTGCGGTGTGACCGCGCGAATGCCGTCAAGCAAAAACTCCATGCTGTAAACACTCCTTATACTCAGTCGGTTTTGGTAGCCGGGCAAAAGAAAAAAGACCTCTACCGCGGGCGCCGCCCGGGGTAAAAGTCTTGCCATTTCGCAAGCAGACCGGGGAAAATTTCCCGCGATGACGATCTGCTCAACGCCCGTGGGCGCCGGCTACTCCCTTTTTTCCGTGCTGCAAAAGGTATCACATTTTTTTTGCGCTGTCAAGCGCTCACGGGCGTATTTTGCCGTAGTTTACAAGTTTTTACTCCAAATTTACATCTTTTTCTGCCCTGAGAGCGCCGCGGTGGGGTTGACAAAGCCCAAAAAAGCCGATATATTACTACTGCATTATGAAATATGCGTGGATGAGGACAAGTAAGCCCCTCCCCCGCGGCAAAGAGAACCGCCGTTTTGGTGAAAGGCGGGACGCGGCAGGGCCGAATATCACCTCGGAGCAGCCGGACTGAACTTTAAGTAAGGCCGGACGGGTGCGACCGTTATATCGCAGCATTTGAGCGGCTGTGCAAGACACAGCAAGAAGAGTGGTACCGCAGAGGTCAGCGCCTTTGTCTCTTTATGGGACAGGGCGCGTATTTTTTTGGTAAAGAGGGGATTTTATCCCCCCTTTAGAATCCCCCTACGCCAGAGACGTCGGTCACTGGCGTCGCCGCCCAAGGCGGCTGGGTCAAGGAATTTTTGCCACGTACACGTCGCGGCAAAAATCAGATAAGTGATCTGAAAATTCATATAAATGTAAGGAGACGCAACATGGATTACAAAAGCACGCTGAATATGCCTAAGTCCGGCTTCCCGATGCGCGCGGGTCTTCCCAAGCGCGAGCCTGAGATGCTCAAGCACTGGGAGGAAATGGACCTCTACAACCTCATGCTCAAAAAGAATGAGGGCAAGCCCCGCTTCGCCCTGCACGATGGCCCTCCGTTCTCCAACGGCGGATTGCACATGGGTCACGCGCTCAACAAGTCCCTGAAGGACTTCATCACCCGTTCCTACGCGATGCGCGGCTACTACACGCCCTATATCCCCGGCTGGGACAACCACGGCATGCCCATCGAGAGCGCCATCATCAAGCAGAACAAGCTCAACCACAAGGCCATGCCCGTTTCCGAGTTTCGCTCCGCCTGCCACGAGTTCGCCCAGCACTATATCGACGTGCAGATGGAGGGCTTCAAGCGCATCGGTGTGCTCGGCGACTGGGAGCACCCCTACAAGACCATGGATCCCGGCTTCGAGGCTGAGGAGGTCAAGGTCTTTGGCGAGATGTACAAGAAGGGCTACATCTACAAGGGCTTAAAGCCCGTTTACTGGTGCTATCACGACGAGACCGCCCTGGCTGAGGCGGAGATCGAGTATCAGGACGATCCCTGCACGACCGTGTACGTCAAGTTCCCGATGCACGACGATCTCGGCAAGCTGAGCCATCTCGACAAGTCCAAGCTCAACTTCGTCATTTGGACGACCACGATCTGGACGCTGCCCGGTAACCTTGCCATCGCCCTGCACCCCGACGAAAGCTACGCCATCGTGAAGAACGAGGATAACGGCGAGATGTACATCGTCGCCGAGGCGCTCGTGGAGAAGGTCATGGCCGTCGGCAAGATCGAGCACTATTCGATCGTCGAGACCCACCCCGGTAACTTCTATGAAAATATGCTCGCCCAGCACCCGTTCCTGCCCAAGACCTCCCGTCTGGTTCTCGCCGACTATGTCACAATGGATTCCGGTACCGGCTGCGTCCACACCGCGCCCGGCTTTGGCGCGGACGACTATCAGACCTGCCGCCGCTACGGCATGGACATGGTCGTGCCCGTCAACGATCAGGGCCGCCACACCGACTATGCCGGAAAATATGAGGGTATGCTCGTTGAAGAGTCCAACCCCGTTATCCTGAACGACATGAAGGAGGCCGGTTCCCTCTTCGCCAGCGAGGAGATCGTGCATAGCTATCCGCACTGCTGGCGCTGCAAGCACCCCATCATCTTCCGCGCCACCCCGCAGTGGTTCTGCTCCGTCGACTCCTTTAAGGATGAGGCCTGCGCCGCGTGCGACGACGTGCGCTGGGTCCCGGGTTGGGGCATCGACCGCATGAAGAGCATGATCCGTGAGCGCGCCGACTGGTGCATCTCCCGCCAGCGCCGCTGGGGCCTGCCCATCCCCGTGTTCTACTGCAAGGACTGCGGCAAGCCCATCTGCACCGACGAGACCATCAAGGCCGTCTCTGACCTCTTTGCCGAAAAGGGCTCCAACGCCTGGTTCGATATGGATGCCGCCGACATCCTGCCCAAGGGCTTCACCTGCCCGCACTGCGGCAAGAACGCCGGCTTTACCAAAGAGGAGGACACGCTTGACGGCTGGTTCGACTCCGGCTCCACGCACTTCGCGTCCATGAAGAAGGATCAGGGCTTCTGGCCCGCCACGATGTACCTCGAGGGTCTCGATCAGTACCGCGGCTGGTTCCAGTCTTCGCTGCTGACCGCTGTCGGCGCCTTCGGCCAGGGCGCGCCCTTTAAGGAGTGCGTCACCCACGGCTGGACGGTCGACGGCGAGGGCAAGGCCATGCACAAGAGCCTTGGCAACGGCGTCGACCCCGCGGACGTGTTTAACGAGAACGGCGCGGACATTCTGCGCCTGTGGGCCGCCAGCGCAGACTATCACGCGGACGTCCGCTGCTCGAAGGAGATCTTCAAGCAGCTCAGCCAGAACTACCTCAAGTTCCGCAACACCTGTAAGTTCATGCTCGACAACCTTGTCGACTTTGACCCCGAAAAACTGACCAAGCCCGAGGATATGCCCGTGCTCGACCGCTGGCTCCTCACGAAGCTCAACGAGCTCATCGAGAAGGCCGAGCAGTCCTACTGCGACTATGAGTTCCACATCATCACCCATGCGGTGAATGACTTCTGCGTGAACACGCTTTCGAGCTTCTATCTCGATATCGTCAAGGACCGCCTGTACTGTGAGGGCGCGGAGAGCGCCACCCGCCGCAGCGCGCAGACCGCCCTCTACCTCACGCTCCACACGCTTTCCAAGCTCTTCGCGCCGATCCTCGCTTTCACCTGCGACGAGATCTGGCTCGCCATGCCGCACACCGGCGATGACGACGCGCGCAACGTGGTCCTCAACGAGATGAACAAGCCCTTCACCGCCTACGCCCTCGACAGCGAGACCATGGCGCGCTGGGAGCACATCATCGCGGTGCGCACCGTCGTCAACGGCGCGCTCGAAGAGGCACGCGCGGCCAAGGTCATCGGCAAGAGCCTGGAGGCCGACGTGCACCTGACCGTGCCCGAGAGCGACCGCTTCTTCGCCGACGAGAGCCCTGAGGCGCTGGCCGACATCTTCATCGTTTCCAAGGTGGAGCTGGCCATCGGCGACGCGCTCGCCGTCAAGGTCGATAACGCCGCCGGCACAAAGTGCCCGCGCTGCTGGAAGCACTCGCTCGAGGCAAACGCCGAGGGTCTCTGCCCCCGCTGCGCCGAGGTCGTCAAGCACCTGCACCTGACCGAGCTTCTGTAAAAACCGCTGCGGGCGGCCATCTGGCTGCCCGCGCCGTGCTTTTCATCCGTTTCCACCCCACCCGCATGATTTCAGAAAGGAACCCGACCCATGCACTTTGACACCAAAAAGCTCACCCGCTGCGCCCTCATCGCGGCCATCTACGTCGCGCTGACGATGCTCTCCAACGCCCTGAACCTTGCCTACGGCCCCATCCAGCTCCGCTTTTCCGAGTCGATGACGGTCCTGCCGTTTTTGATGCCCGAGGCGAGCTGGGGATTGTTCATCGGCTGCGTGCTCTCGAACATCCTGAGCCCTTACGGCCCGCTCGACATGATCGTCGGCTCGGCGGCCACGCTGCTCGCAGCGCTTCTCACCGCCCGCTGCCGCAATAAGTGGACCGCGGCGCTGCCGCCCGTGCTCTGCAACGCCATCCTCATCGGCGCGCTCATCGCTTGGGAGGAAGCAGGCGTCGGCAACGGCTTCCCGCCCGCGTTCTTCTATAACGCCCTCACCGTCGGCCTCGGCGAAGCTGTCGCCTGCTATGTCCTCGGCATCCCCCTCCTCGGCGTGATGCAGAAGCACCTCAAGCTCAACTGAGTCAAAAAAGCGGCTTCGCCGCTTTTTTGAAAAGGTTTACCGCGCTTCGACCCTGTGGACCCAACAAAATTTTCAACATAATAAAAAAAGAGGACTTCCATTAGACGGGTGCTCATAAGACAGTAATTCTAAAAAATCACTATTATACGGCATCTGTCTGACAGGGTTGGAAAACAAACGAACATACGGCATTCAGTTTCGGCTGAGTGCCGTTGTTTCTTTACGGGGCCTAAATGTGTGCTTGTAACGCATTTAGCCCCCCGTTTTTCTATGCAGACATGAAATTATATTACCCCTGCCAGAATCGGCTGAAAAAAACACTTGCAAATGCTTGGTTTTTACCCCTCTAAATGCGTACATCAAGCATTGAAATTCTCAAGGCATCCTCTGTTCACAAAAAAGATACACTTTAATATGATGAATTTCGGTGAGCCTATTGAAAAATGTCACATTTTCGTGCTATAATGTGTGTACACACAGCGGGTGCTGCTTGGATACTGGGGGATTGAGTATGAAACAAGGACAAAATAATGATTTCTTTGAAAAAGTAAAAAACATATCACACAATGCTACGAAAGCGGTAGCTGATATTGCAGAAAACACTCGTGACGCCGTTGTATCGACCACCGAAAAGGTGAATACGGCAATAGATGAGAAAAAAGCTGCTGCCGAAAACGCACGAAAAGAAAGATTTGATACAGCAATACTTCCCTTGGCGGGCACAGAGGCAGAAACTTTTATTTATGCTCTTGGGGATTCGCCCGTTAAACTCACAGACGGAAAGGTGAAGCAAATCAAAGAAACATTTCCTGTCCCTCGTGAACAAAACATCTTGTGGGCAGATGCTGAATTTGATCTCCGTCCAAGCGGAATCGTTGTCACGGATAAAGGTGTTTTCATCCGCACAAATGTTTCAATGCTCGATGGCAAAATCGGTGTAAGCAATTTTGCTCTTGATGATTTGGAAGGCGACGAGCAGCAAGCCTATTTACAGCATCAAACACAGTATCACAGCGGAAAAGCAGTTTTGCTCTTTTACAGTTGGAACGATTTTGATGCAAGTTGGTTTGTTGGCAAGTCTGAAATGGAGAACAAGGCTTTATTGGTCGAGCCTCAGTGTTCTAAACATTTTGTTGAAGTCTGCCGAACACACGCTGTACAAATCGTTTCTGATGGCACTATGCCAACAGATTTGGGCGAAGTAAATTCTGCTCTCGATGAAAAAGTTATCAAGGCAAGCGTTGCTGCCGGAGCTGCGGTTGAATCATCACAGATTGCAATTTTTGCAGAACACAAGTCCAGCATTAACACACCTGCCGGACACGGGGAAATGGCAGAAGAAGCTATCACTATGTTGGACAAGTTGCATGGTTTCGATGCAAAAGTAATTGGTCGTGATAATGCCAAAGATGGAGCTGATCGACAAATTGGAGATATATTCATCCAGACCAAATATTATAACTCTGCAAGAGGTTCGCTTGAAGCGTGTTTTAATCCTGAAACTGGGCAGTATCGGTATATGAGCGACGGAAAGCCTATGCAGCTTGAAGTACCAAAAGACCAATATCAAAAAGTTCTGGATGGTTTCAGAAAGAAAATAGAAAACGGCAAAGTACCCGGTGTTACAGATCCAAACGAAGCATCAAATATTGTTCGCAAAGGCAGACTGACTTATCAGCAAGCAGTTAATTTAACAAAACCCGGAACAATAGAATCTCTTTCCTATGATGCTTTGACTGGCGCTGTGACTTGTTCTTGTTCGTTGGGAATCACTTTTGTAGTTACTGTGTTTTTGACTTGGAGAAAAACAGGTGACATAACACAAGCGATTCAAGCAGGAGCATCCGCTGGATTACAGGTGTTTGGTATTTCCTTTGTTCAGCACATGGTAGTTTCTCAAATCGCACGAACAGGATTGGCAAATTCCTTGTTGGCTCCGAGCCAATATGTTGTTGGTAAATTAGGATACCAAGCATCCGCAACGATTGTAAATGGTATTCGTGCGCTTTCTGGTAAAAGTGCCATCTACGGTGCGGCTGCATCCAAACATCTTGCTAAGATTTTGAGAAGTAATGTACTTACGTCCGTTCTCTCTCTTGCAGTATTCTCAATTCCCGAAACATATAATGTCGCTTCACGCAAAATATCGGGAGCTCAATATGCAAAGAATATGAGTGTCCTTGCCGGATCCATTGCTGCTGGTGCAGGCGGAGCAATCGCTGCCGGTGTTGTTGCAGCCAAAGTTGCAGGAGCAGCGGGAACCGCCGTTGCGCCTGGTGTTGGCACTGTAGTTGGTATTGCTAGTGGTTTTGTTGGTGGTGCTGTGGGCGCAAAGGTCGTGAAGGTTGCTGGGGATGTTCTTCACGAAGATGATGTTGAAACTCTTGGCAGATTGTTTAATGCCTATGTGTCGTTGATGATTGGTGAATATCTGCTTGATGAAGTTGAGATAGATTGCTTGATTTCTCGTCTCAACGAAATCAAACAGAAAGAGTTCAAGACATTGTTTGAAAGCCTTGAAAAGTCAAGTGAACAAGAATGTGTTGTTAGGGAATTTCTGAATCCACATTTTGAAGCTGTGGTTGCTGAAAGAACACGATTTTTACTTCCGACCCCCGAGTGTGTTATTGAAGCAATGGCTGAACTGATTGAGGACGGTGCAGAGGAGCAGACAGATGCCAGATAACAGAAATCGCAAACGACCGATACAAGTAAAGTTCTTCGTAGATGAAAAAGAGCAAGCTCTGATAAAACAGAAAATGGAACAGGCGGGCATAGAGAATATGAGTGCCTATATTCGTAAAATGGTAATCGACGGGTATGTAGTTAAATTGGATATGCCCGAACTTCGTGAGCTGACTTCCAAGATGAAACGCATCTCAAACAGCGAAAACCAAATTGCCAAGCGTGTCAATTCCACCGGCAATATCTACGAGGCAGATATTGAAGAAATCAAAAAGAACCAGGAAGAAATCTACGAGGGAATCCGAAAAATTCTCACATCACTTTCCAGGATAAAGTGATATTTAGCTCCGCAGGAGCGTAGCCGATTTTGAAAAAAATCGTTGAAGGGTTTGGGATGTTTCCCAACAAGTTTTTGCAAAGGGCAGCCTCGCTGAAATTTGCAAAAAGCACGAGTGTGTCCACACGTGCATTGCTTGCCAAGTTTGTTTCAACATATTGGCAAGTATGCAAAGTGGGGACCGCCGTGCCCTGCTTGCCAAGTCTAAAATCGCAGAGTGTAACTACACCTGCTGTGCTTGCTATTCTTTGAAATTCAAAAAACAAATATGGAGGTGTTGATATAATGGCAGAAAGAATCACAATTGATGTTGGAGATGCGCCTGCCAAGCCAACCGCTTTTGAGGCTCTGGAAAAAATTGGGCGGTTAGCGGTTAAGATGCAAGAGCAAGATGCAAAATTCCAACGCCTTGCGCAGCATCTAACTGTTCCTGACACCAGCTTTAAGGTTGACACAGATTCCATATACAGATCTATTGCAGAGTACAAGGTTGATCCAATAATTCCAGAAGGCTATTTTGAAAGAACACAAGAGTATCAGCAAAAAAGTCTTGAGGTGTTACAATCAATTAATGAGAATACAGCCAATCTATATTCGATTGTGGAATTGATTAATCAGAACGTAGATAAACAAGACGAGCTGATTGCTCTGTTATCTGAAGTGCTCTCCTTGGCAAAAGCAAAAAGCAAAAAAGAGGCAGATAACTTGTTCAAAAAAATCATGGAAAAAATCAATGACACTACTGACAATGTTGATTCGATGATAAAAATTGTAGGGTGGGCAACCACGATATACAATATGGTTCTCCCTTTACTTCCATAATCGCAAGTGCCATTTCCCAAATGAAAATCGGCGGCAACCGCCGCCTTGTCTGCCCAAAAGCGAAACGGACGGATGCTGTCAATGGCGGCGAAGCCGTTCATCTTGACCATTGACAGCGTTCGGCGGTTTTGCTACCCACGGGAGATTTTTGAAAGAAGCGAATGAAAGAAAAGGAGGTTCGACACGATGGATGAAAAACGCAAAGAGGAAGAAGCTCGTGAGCTTACTCCCGATGAAATTGACGAGATGATTTTTCAAGAACAGATTGCAAGTGGAGAGTATGACGAGGAAGTTCTTGAATACTATTTCTCCAATCCCGATCCGTATGCCAAGGTCGAGCCTCGTCCCGACGATGCACCTAAACGCAATTTCTCTTTTGACGAGAACGGCAACATCGCTGTAAAAAATCTTTCTGCGTTTTGGCTGCCCGATGTAAAAATCGTTGAGAATATTGGCGGCACAGAATACACAGTAACAGGCAGCTACGAGGGCACGGAAACACTCGACAAAAAGCTCAAACGCATTATGGAGCAGAACGCTGCCGATGATGAATCTGATATCACGGAGGATGGCGAATGAACAACGACACCTCTTTTGATATAAATACAAATTCCAATCCTGTACAGACAGTTGCCCAACCGAAGGAGGATAACGAAATGTTAAGGGCAACCGACAAAATCACAGCACTCTATTGCAGATTGTCCGTAGAGGACACCAAGGATGAAAAGAAAAACGGCAAAGAAGATTTGTCGAATTCCATCCAAAATCAAAAAGCCATGTTACTCCAATACGCACGAGATCACCGCTTCCCCTCTCCGACGTTTTTCATCGACGATGGATACAGCGGTGTGACCTATGACCGACCAGGCTTTCAGAAAATGCTTGACGAAATTGAAGCGGGTCATGTGGGTACGGTCATTACGAAAGATCTATCAAGGCTTGGTCGTAACTCCGCCTTGACAGGACTGTACATCAACTACACATTCCCTCAGAATGATGTTCGCTACATCGCTGTCAACGACCACTTTGACAGTATCAATCCCAACAGCACCGACAGCGACATTGCCGGTATCAAAAACTGGTTCAACGAATTTTTTGCAAAAGACACGAGCCGAAAGATTCGTGCGGTGCAAAAAGCAAAGGGAGAGCGTGGAGAGAGATTGACCGTCCATGTTCCGTATGGCTACATGAAGAATCCCGATAATCCGAAAGAATGGATTATTGACGAGGACGCTGCACAGGTGGTCAAAAAGATTTTCACGCTCTGTATGAACGGGCGTGGACCGAGCCAAATCGCAGAACAACTTGAACAGGACAAAACACTCACGCCTACCGCATACAAAACCAAACAAGGTGTGAAAACACCGCACACCGAGCCGGAGAATCCTTATCGCTGGCACGAAAGCACCGTGGTCAATATTCTTGAAAGAAAAGAGTATATCGGCGCAACGGTCAATTTCAAGACCTACACCAACTCCATTTGGGATAAGAAGCAGAGAGAGAATCCCGAAGAAAATCAGAAGATTTTCTACAACACCCAACCTGCCATCATTAAGCAAGAAGTCTTTGACAAGGTGCAGGAGATTCGTCAGCAGCGGCATCGGAGAACAGCAACGGGCAAGAGTAGTCCCTTTTCGGGTTTGGTATTCTGTGCTGATTGCAAACAGAAGCTCTACTATTCCACCACCAACTACTTTGAAAAGCGACAGGACTTCTTCATCTGCTCCACCCACCGAGCCAACAAGGACAAGTGTAGCGGTCACTACATTCGTGCCGTAGTTCTGGAGGATGTGGTCTGGAAACACATGAAAGAGGTTATCTCGTATGTGAGCCGATATGAGGCGCATTTTAGGGCGGAAATGGAGCAAAAACTCCGTCTACAGAGCGAGGAAACCATAAGGGTATATAAGAAGCGTCTGACGCAGGCAGAAAAGCGTATAGGGGAGCTTGATCGCCTGTTTATCAAAATCTACGAGGACAACGCCAAGGGCAAGCTGAATGATGACCGCTTTGCCATGATGAGCAAGACCTACGAGGATGAGCAGACGCAGCTTAAGGCTGAAATCGTAAATCTGCAAAAAGAAGTCGAAGTACAGGAACGACAGATAGAAAACCTTGAACAGTTTATTCAGCGGGCACGCAGATACACTGACCTTACAGAACTCACGCCATACGCCCTCAGAGAGCTTGTGAAGGCGGTTTATGTGGAGGCACCGGACAAGTCCAGCGGCAAGCGCAAACAGAAGGTACATATCGAATATGACCTTGTTGGCGACATCCCCGTGGATGAACTGATAAAAGCGGAACAGGCATGACCGAAATCATGCCTGTTCCAAGAAATTCGCATATTACTGTTTTACGACCACCGATCATTCGGAAGTCCTCTTTTTTATTTAAGAAAGCACCAAAAAGCGTCGCAGACTTTGCGCCGCGCACGGCGCAAATAATTTCAATCGTAAATTCCAACGACATGTGCGTTGGAATTTACACTTCTCAGGCCGCAAACGTGCGCGCCTACGGCGCGTGCGCTGCCGCGGCCTGCAACGCTCCCACTCAAAAAAGCGGCCCAAAGGCCACTTTTTTGAAGGCGTTAGCCTTCATACGGGTGGTTGCTCTCAATATAGATCCCGCGGCTGTTCGACCAGCCGACGTTGAAGTTCAGCACCTTGCCGAGGTCGCGCAGCTTGTAGTACGTGTAGCCGCCGCCCTGATCGTCGGTCAGCAGGATCGCAGTGAAGGGAATGCTCTCGCCATAGATCACGGTTTTGGCGTCGGCCTTCTGGTAGCGGCGGTCGCCGGAAAACGGCGCTTTCAGCTCCGTGCCGTTGGGAACGTAGGACGCATCGGGGACAATGACGACATTGCCGTCCCAATCCACACTGAACTGTGCCTTCGTGCCGTTCAGGAGAGACGCAATATCGCGCAGACGGACATAATTCGTCTCGCCGCCGTTGCTGCCGGGCAGCGCGTAGGTCTGGAGCGTGACGTCGCGGCCGTCGAGCTCGATGGTCTGGCGGCGCATATAGGCCTTGCCGCTCGCAGGAATGCTCTCCTGTGTCACAGTGCCGAGCGGACGCTGGTGCAGGCTCTCGGTTTCAGAGGTCGTGAAGCGGTACGTGCCCGCATTCAGCGTGAGGTAGTCGACCGTGACGACGTTTTCCTCCACCGTGATGCCGGCAGCGGCGTTGTAGTCCACAAGCGCTGCGGGGAAAGCGAAGCGGTAGGTCATCACCATGTCCTCAAGCAGCGCGTCGATCTGTGCGTCAGAGTAGTCGGGCAGCTCGGCGGCGAGCGCCTTTTTGATTGCGGCGCGGCGGTCGGCCTGGGTGTTCTGCACCGTCAGCGTAAGCCCGCCGTCAGATGCAACGGAAAGCGTGACCGTGCCGGGCGTGGCGGCCTTGCTCACCTCGGCGATCTCCGCGGAGACCTCGGCAAAGATCGCATTGAACTCATCGGCGTCGGCAAACGACTCGCTCGCCTGGTCGCCGTAGTAGCTGTGGCCGTTGTAGCGGAAGTAGGAAAAGCCGTTCTGGGTCATCTCGGCGCGCATATTCATCGCGTTGACCATTTCCTCGGAGAAGCCGAATTTGGCCTCGACCGTGCCGCTGCCGTCAAACTGAAACGTCGTATCGGCGACCTGGCACATGCAGCCGCTCAAAAGGACAGTCAGCATGCTCACTACCAGCGCCGCGACGAAAAACTTTTTCATGGTGTATCGCTCCTTTGGTAAACTCTACCGATAATTTTACACGAATTTCCGCCCGATTGCAAGCAATGCGGCCGACTTTACACTGGAAAAACATGGAAAATCTGATTTTTTCGCGCAAAGGGGGCGGTATTTTTGAAAAATTGCTTGACTTTACGGAAAAGTTTTATATAATAGTAGAGCTTGTAATATGCATTGCAAGCAAATCCTTGCTCACATGAACCCGTGTGGGCCATCAGTCCAAAAGGAGGTGCAACCAAGAATGGCTAAGATTTCCGCAAACTATGAGGTCGTTTTCATCATGGACGGCAGACTGCCCGAAGAGCAGGTCGCCGCTCTGACCGAAAAGTTCAAGACCCTCGTGGAGCAGAACAGCACGGCTATGGAGGTTGAGGAGTGGGGCAAGCGCAAGCTGGCCTACGCCATCAACTACATCACCGAAGGCTACTATGTTCTGATCTCCTTCACGAGCGCGCCCGATTTCCCCAAGGAATTGGACCGTATCCTCGGCATTACCGATGGTATCATCCGCTCCATGATCGTCTGCAAGGGCGAATAAGGAGGGCAGCGCTATGTTGAACCGTATCGTCATCATGGGCCGACTCACCCGTGATCCCGAGCTGCGCCGCACGCAGAACGGCACGGCGGTGACGTCCTTCTCTGTCGCGGTCGACCGCGACTTCAAGAGCCGTGAGAGCGGCGAGAAGGCCACCGATTTCATCGACGTAGTCGCTTGGCGCCAGACCGCTGAATTTGTCTGCCAGTATTTCACCAAGGGCCGCATGGCCGTGGTCGAGGGCAGATTACAGATCCGCGACTGGAAAGACAAGGATGGCAACAACCGCCGCAGCGCGGAAGTGGTTGCCGATAACATTTATTTCGGCGACAGCAAGCGCGACAGCCAGTCGGGCGGCGATTACGCGCCCCCCGCTTACGGCTCTCCCGCTGAGAGCTACACCGCTCCTGCGAGCGGCGGCTTTGCCGAAATTGAAGAGGACGGCGAGCTGCCGTTCTAATGTGGGTACGAAAGCCCCAATTCTGATAAGGAGGAATCATCCATGGCTATGGAACGCGAAAACAGAGCCCCTCGCGCCGGCGGCCCGAACCGCAAGCGCAAAAAGGTGTGCCAGTTCTGCGTTGACAAGTGCGAGTATATCGACTATAAGGACGCCGCCAAGCTGCGCCGCTTCATCTCCGAGCGTTCGAAGATCCTGCCCCGCAGAACCACCGGTACCTGCGCGATGCATCAGCGTCAGCTGACCGAGGCCATCAAGCGCGCCCGTCAGATCGCTCTGCTCCCCTTCGTCACCGAATAAGGAACAAAGATTTGAAAAGAGCCGTCCGAAAGGACAGCTCTTTTTTTTGCGCGCCGCAAAGGGGTGCACTACTTTCCGCGCACGGCGCGGAGGGATATGCCGCCTGCGGGCGGCAGGGGCAAAGGGGCCATTCTCTTTCGCAAAAGAGAATGGCCCCTTTGGAACCCCAAGAGA
>ERZ826613.3437-NODE-3437-length-13221-cov-3.500000_pt1 | contig 13221 bp, 10 predicted proteins | sample MGYA00519925_ERZ826613 | MGnify/ENA primary metagenome ERZ826613 (study PRJEB31778, sample SAMEA3449236) | human gut metagenome | biome: human gut; feature: human-associated habitat; material: faeces | place: United Kingdom | collected 2010/2012 ... | reverse complement strand
TGAAAACGCGAAATGGTATGTGATCCACACCTACTCCGGCTACGAGAACGCCGTGAAGGCGGCCATCGAGAAATCCGTGGTCAACCGCGGCATGTCCGATATGGTCCTCAAGATGGAGATTCCTATGGAAACCGTCACCGAGGTCACCGAGTCCGGCGTCATGAAGGAAGTGGAGCGCAAGGTATTTCCCGGCTACGTCCTCATCAAGATGATCCTGACAGATGACACCTGGCATCTGATCCGCAACATCCGAGGCGTCACCGGCTTCGTGGGCGAGGCCAACAAGGCCATCCCCCTGACGGAGGACGAGGTGGCGGCCCTGGGCGTGGAAAAGCACGAGATCGTGGTGCTGTACAACGTGGGCGACACCGTGAAGATCACGGACGGCCCCCTGGCCAGCTTCACCGGTACCGTGGAGGAGATCGACCCCGAGAAGAACAAAGTTCGGGTGGTGGTCTCCATGTTCGGCAGAGAAACTCCCATCGAGCTGGAGCTCGATCAGGTGGAGGTTCTGCACTGAGGCGCAGCAGTCTCTGCGCGGCAGGCCGGAGCATTCCCTCCGGCGCAAGTGGGAGAGACGGTGTCCGTCTCGCCAAAAGCGGTTTCCGGTATCGACCGGCCGCTACCACATTTTTATGAAGGAGGTGCCTATCCATGGCACAGAAAGTTGTTGGTTATGTAAAGCTGCAGATTCCTGCAGGCAAAGCGACCCCCGCACCCCCTGTCGGCCCCGCTCTGGGCCAGCACGGTGTCAACATTCAGGCATTCACCAAGGAGTTCAACGAGCGCACCAAGAATGACATGGGCCTCATCATCCCCGTGGTCATTACCGTCTACTCCGATCGTTCCTTCAGCTTCATCACCAAGACGCCTCCCGCGGCTGTGCTGATTAAGAAGGAGTGCAACATCGAGTCCGGCTCCGGTGTGCCCAACAAGACCAAGGTGGCCACCATCTCCAAGGCCTCCGTCCAGAAGATCGCCGAGCTGAAGATGCGCGATCTGAACGCCGCTTCCCTGGAAGCAGCCATGAGCATGATCGCCGGCACCGCCCGTTCCATGGGCGTCGTCGTGGGCGAATAAGGAGGGTGTAAGAGATGTTTAGAGGTAAGAAGTATAAAGAAAGCGCCAAGCAGATCGACCGCGGGACCTTGTATGATCCCAAGGAGGGTCTGGAGCTGGTCTGCAAGACCGCATCCGCCAAGTTCGACGAGACCGTCGAGCTGCATGTGAAGCTGGGTGTCGACTCCCGCCACGCTGACCAGCAGGTCCGCGGCGCCATCGTCCTGCCCAACGGCACCGGCAAGACCGCCCGCGTCCTGGTGTTTGCCAAGGGCGACAAGGCCGACGCTGCCCGCGAGGCCGGCGCCGACTTCGTTGGCGATATGGATATGGTCGAGAAGATCCAGAAGGAAAACTGGTTCGGCTTCGACGTGGTGGTCGCTTCCCCCGACATGATGGGCGTTGTGGGCCGTCTGGGTAAGCTGCTGGGCCCCAAGGGCCTGATGCCCTCCCCCAAGGCCGGCACCGTCACTCCCGATGTCGCCAAGGCCGTGAAGGAAGTCAAGGCCGGTAAGGTGGAGTATCGTCTGGACAAGACCAACATCATCCACTGCCCCATCGGCAAGGTTTCCTTCGGCGCGGACAAGCTGTATGAGAACTATACCGCTCTGCTGGGCGCCATCATCAAGGCCAAGCCCGCCGCCGCCAAGGGCCAGTATATCAAGTCCTGCGTGGCCGCTTCCACCATGGGCCCCGGCGTCAAGATGAACGCCAACAAGCAGCTGTAAAAAACCGGCTGAAACATTTGATATCTTCGGCTTGACAAACCGTCACGCCCCTGATATAATACCAGATGCGTTCCAAAGACAGCAGGTGGCGCAAGCCGTAAGTCCTGCCGAGGATGGCAAATCGTTTCCGATTGCTTTACACCGTCCTTGTGTCCTTGGATACAGGGACGGTTTTCTTTTTGAACGCACCGACAAATTTTCCGGAGGTGAAATCAAAGAATGCCCAACGCAAAAGTTCTGTCTGAAAAGCAGGCCATCGTGGCGGCGCTGACCGAGAAGCTGCAGAATGCAGCCGCCGGTGTCATCGTTGATTACAAGGGCATCACCGTGGCAGAGGACACCGCTCTGCGCGCGGACTGCCGCGAGAACAACGTGGAATACGCTGTCATCAAGAACACCCTGCTGCGCTTTGCATTCAACAACGTGGGTCTCAACGAGCTGGATGATCAGCTCAACGGCACCACGTCCCTGGCCGTGTGCATGGACGATCCCGTCGCCCCTGCCCGCGTCATCGCTGACTATGCAAAGAAGCTCAATGGCAAGTTCGAGATCAAGGGCGGCTTCATGGAAGGCAAGGTCGTCTCCCTGGAGACCGTGAATGCTCTGGCTTCCATCCCCGCTCTGCCCGTGCTGCAGGCCCAGGTTCTGGGCACCATGCTGGCCCCCATCTCTGCTCTGGCCTGCGTGCTGAAGCAGATCGCCGAGAAGGACGGCGCTCCCGCCGAGGAAGCCGCCGCCGAATAAATTCCGGCACCACCCCGGGGCCTCTCCGCCCCACCCAAATCAAACAAATATCTTACAATTAGGAGGCTTATCAAAATGTCCGAGAAGATTACTGCTATGATCGAGGAAATCAAGGGCCTGACCGTTCTGGAGCTGTCCGAGCTGGTCCACGCTCTGGAGGAAGAGTTCGGCGTGTCCGCCGCCGCTATGGCCGCTCCCGCTGCCGGCGCTGCCGCTCCCGCTGCTGAGGAGAAGACCGACTTTGACGTCATCCTGACCGGCTTCGACGCCGCTCAGAAGATCAAGGTCATCAAGGTCGTCCGCGAGGTCATGGGTCTGGGTCTGGCCGAGGCCAAGGCTGCCGTCGAGGGCGCCCCCACCACCATGAAGGAAGGCCTGTCCAAGGAGGACGCCGAGGCTCTGAAGAAGCAGGTCGAGGAAGTCGGCGGCAAGGTCGAGCTGAAGTAAGTTTCACCCAAATAAAAAATGCTGCAAGCGCTGCGCTTGCAGCATTTTTTCGCGCTTTTTGTGGATTCTGGCGGATAAAATGCCGCGGAATTTTTCCGCTTGTGAAACTCGGCGGGGTCTGATATAATAGCCGTGTATAACTTCAGAAATCCTGCATAAAAGAAACAGAGGTGACGTCTTATCAAGACACAGAAAAAACCGGGGCTTTTCCGGCACCTGGGCCCTGTCCTGGGCCGCTATAAGGGCTGGACGGCAGCCGCCCTGATATTCGGCATCACCGAGGTGGTGCTGGAGCTGCTGATCCCCATGCTCATGTCCACCATCGTGGACGGCGGCCTGTACCGGGAGAGCACCTTCATGCTCCAGGGGCTGTTTTCCCCGGAGCTCATCGCCAACCGCAACTGCTTCGTGCTGACGGTGGGGGCCATTATGGTGGGCGTGGCCTGCCTGTCCATGGCCATGGGCGTGCTGGCGGCCCGCTGCTCCGCCATTGCCACCCAGGGCTTCGCCCGGAATATGCGCGGCACCCTGCTGGGGAAGATTGAGAGCTTTTCCTTTGCCAACATCGACCATATCTCCACCCCTCAGCTGATCACCCGGGCCACCACGGATATCAACACCCTGCGGGACACCATGCGTCAGTCCCTGGTGACCCTGTACCGGGCGCCGGTGATGGTGATCCTGGCCACGGTCATGAGCTTCATCGTCTCCCCGGGTCTTGCGCCCCTGCTGCTGATCTGCATCCCCCTGCTGGTGGTGCTGATGGTGATCCTGCTGAAGGTGGGCCAGCCCCGCTTCAAGCGGATGCTGAAGATGATGGACGGCATGAACCAGGCCGTCCGGGAGAATCTGGTGGCCAGCCGGGTGGTGAAGGCCTTCGTCCGGGGCGGCTACGAGTCCAAGCGCTTTGACAAAACCACCGACGATCTGCGGCAGGCCCAGCTGGGCGCAGGGAGACTGTTTACCCTGTCCGGCCCCATTACCATGGGCATTATGTGGACGTGCAGCGTGCTGATCCTGTTTTTCGGCGGCCGGGAGATCATTTTCCGGACCACCGGCCTGCTGACCGGCCAGCTGGTGAGCCTGGTGAACTACGCCGGCATGGCCGTGAACTCCCTGTCCATGATCAGCTGGCTGGTCATGTCCCTGTCCCGGGCCCAGGCCTCCCTGGTCCGCATCAACGAGGTGCTGGACGAGGAGATCGACATCACCGACGGCCCCTCCGACGCCGCAGTGGAAAGCGGCAGCATCGACTTCGAGGACGTGTGCTTCAGCTATACCCGGGACCCCGACAAGCTGGCCCTGCGCCATGTGACCCTGCACATCGCCTCCGGCGAGACCATCGGCGTCATCGGCGGCACCGGCGAGGGCAAGTCCACCCTGGTGAGCCTGATCCCCCGGTTTTACGACGCCCTGTCCGGCACCGTGAAGGTGGACGGCCGGGACGTCCGGGAGTATACCCTGGAAAATCTGCGCAGCGGCGTGTCCATGGTGCTGCAGAACGGCTCCCTGTTCTCCGGCACCATCGCCGACAACCTCCGCTGGGCAGACCCCAACGCCACCCTGGCCCAGATGCAGGCCGCCTGCGCCATCGCCCGGGCCGACGAGTACATCGACCGCTTCCCCGACGGCTATGACACGGTGCTGGAGCAGAACGCCGCCAACCTGTCCGGCGGCCAGCGCCAGCGGCTGCTGATCGCCCGGGCCATCCTGAAAAAGCCCAGGATCCTGATCCTGGACGACTCCACCTCCGCCGTGGACATGGCCACCGACGAGCACATCCGCCGCTGTCTGCGGACGGCCCTGCCCGGCGCCACCAAGGTCATCATTGCCCAGCGCATCAACTCCATCATGTCCTGCGACCGCATTGTGGTGCTGGACCAGGGGCGTCTGGCGGACATGGGCACCCATCAGGAGCTGCTGTCCCGCAGCCATATTTACCGTGACGTGTACGAGAGCCAGATGAGAGAGGGGGCGGTGGATCATGCCGCGAGTTGACCTGCAGAAATATAATAAAAAGGTAGAGAACCCCTTCGCCATCCTGTGGCGGCTGGTGTGCTACTTCAAGCACTGCCGCCTGCTGCTGACGGCGGCCATGCTGTCGATTCTGGCCTATGTGGCCGCCACCATCGGGGCTGCCTACTGCATGAAGCCCCTGACAAACCTGCTGGAGGCCAGCGGTGCGGCTCCCAACGAGACGTATGCCAAGTACATCAGCCTGATCCTGGGCCTGGCGGGCCTGTATCTGCTGTCGGCCCTGACCAACTATCTGCTGAACCGCCTGATGCTGGAGTGCAGCGCCATCATCATGAAGCAGCTGCGCACGGAGCTGTTCGACACCATGCAGCGCCAGCCGGTGCGGTTCTTCGACGAAAACAAGACCGGCGCTCTGATGAGCTACTACACCAGCGACATCGAGGCCACCAACGAGCTGCTGCAGCACAGCATCACCCAGCTGGCCATCTCCATCACCTCCCTGGTGGGCACCGTTGCCATGATGCTGGCCCTGTCCATGCGGCTGTTTGCCATCATGGTGGTGCTGGGGGCCATCGTGGTGCTGGTGGTGCGGGTCACCACCAAAATCAGCAAGCGCACCTACGCCAGCCAGCAGCGCCTTACCGCCGCCGTCAGCGGCTATATGGAGGAGATGATTACCGGCCAGCGTGACGTGAAGGTGTTCACCCACGAAAAGGAGGTCATGGAGCAGTTCGACGTCATCAACCAGGACCTGTGCAAGGCCTCCACCACCGCCACCACCGTCACCTCCATGGTGGGCCCCATTCTCAACAACCTGTCCCACATCTTCTATGCCATCACCTGCGCGGTGGGCGTCCTGTGGCTGACAGGGGAGGGGGCCGGCGGCATCCTCATCGGCTTTTTGCAGTATGTCCGCACCTTTGCCGACCGCGTCAGCCAGATCTCCGAGCAGTTTAACGCTCTGATGATGGCCCTGGCCGGTGCCGAGCGGATTTTTGGCATCCTGGACCTGCCTCCCGAGGAGGACCAGGGCCAGGTGACCCTGGAGCAGAAGGGCGACGACTACCACTGGCGTATGCCGGACGGCACCCTGGTGCCCCTGCGGGGCGATGTACGCTTTTCCCATGTGGACTTTGCCTATGTGCCGGAAAAGCCGGTGCTGCGGGACCTGTCCCTGTACGCCAAGCCCGGCCAGAAGATCGCCTTCGTCGGCTCCACCGGCGCGGGAAAAACCACCATTACCAATCTCATCAACCGGTTTTACGATATCCAGGCCGGCTCCATCACCTACGACGGCATCGACGTGCGCAACATCCGCAAGGACGACCTGCGCCGCTCCCTGGGCATCGTGCTGCAGGACACCCACCTGTTCACCGGCACGGTCATGGAGAACATCCGCTACGGCCGCCTGGACGCCACCGATGAGGAGTGCATGGAGGCCGCCAAGATCGCCAACGCCCACTATTTCATCTCCCACCTGCCCCGGGGGTACGACACCGTCCTCTATTCCGACGGCGCCAACCTCAGCCAGGGCCAGCGCCAGCTGGTGGCCATCGCCCGGGCGGCGGTGTCCCGGGCCCCGGTGCTGATCCTGGACGAGGCCACCTCCTCCGTGGACACCCGCACCGAGAAGCTCATCGGCCAGGGGCTGGACGGCCTGATGGCCGGGCGCACCGTGTTCGTCATCGCCCACCGCCTCTCCACCGTCCGCAACGCCAACGCCATCATGGTGCTGGAGCAGGGCCGGATCATCGAGCGGGGCGACCACCAGGAGCTGCTGGACCAGAAGGGGAAGTACTATCAGCTCTGCCATAACATGATTGAATTGACCTAACTGTTCACCGAAAACATCTGCGAGATATAATCGTTAACCGTTAATCTGCGGCGAAAGTTAGCGGATAAAAACAGCAGAAAATCCGGCGCAAGAGAATAAAAATACAAAGAAAATGGATAATTGTCATTTTTTTTGGAATATTCACAGAAAGTTTAATCTTAGTGTTGAAAAATCTACTGTTTCATGATACAATTAGGAAAACATTTTAATCCTGGGCGGCGATAAGTAAAATGCACAAAAACCGTCCGCCATCGGCGAACAGACTGGTGCGTAGTGGACAGCGAGCCATGGACGCACCCAGCCGTCCCCAAAGGAAAGATCATGGCAGAAAAGAATAAAAAGCGCGGCGGACGCCGTGCCCATCTCAACGATTTCCATGTGAATCTTGCCGGTGATTATGTATATACCGGCGCCCACTACTCCTATGTGGACCAGGGCCGCAGCCGCGACCGGGTCCAGCGGGAGCTGCTGGGACTGAGCGTTGCCGTCATGCTGGCCGTGGTGGCCGGCGGCTGCAGCGACGCCCCCGCCATGCTGAACTGCTGGTACGTCATCCTCCCCTATATCTGCGAGGCCGCGGCGGCGGTCAGCGTGATCTGGGCGGTGCTCCGGCTGCGGAAGGCGGAGGAACCCATCCGGGAGTACATTTATAAAAAGAGCGTGCAGGCGCTGCCCCACCGGGCCATGCTCTGCATGATCTTCGCGGGCCTGGGCTTCGTGACCATGGTGCTGTACCTGGCCATGAACGGCTCCGGCGGCCGCGTGGCCTCCGTGATCGCCTACCTGGCGCTGAAGGCGCTGGTGGCCGGGGGAGCGTGGCTCCTGTGGCGGTATATGCTGACCCTGAAATGGGAAAAGCTCCCCGCCCGCGACTTGGATACGCCTCAGGCGTGATCCACCAATTTCTTTTGTGAACTCCGGGCTTCTGCCCGTGTTCAAAAAAATTTAAGGAGGATTCCAATGAAGAAAGCTACCCGTATCTTGGCTCTGGTACTTTGCGCTGTCATGTGCCTGGGCCTGTTCGTTGGCTGCGGCAACAAAGGCAAGCAGAACAACGACACCCCGTTGGTCGTGGGTTATTCCCCGTTCAACAGCAAGTTCTCCCCCTTCTTCTCCGAGACCGCTTATGACCAGGACGTCTGGGTCATGACCGCTATCAGCCTGCTGAACAGCGATCGCCAGGGCACCGTCATCATGAAGGGTATCGAAGGCGAAACCAAGGCCTACAATGGCACCGACTACACCTACCATGGTCCCGCTGACTGCGAGATCGTGGAGAACACCGATGGCACTGTGGACTACAACTTCAAGCTGCGCGAGGACCTGAAGTTCTCCGACGGTGAGCCTATCACCATCGACGATGTCATCTTCTCCATGTACGTCCTGTGCGATCCTACCTACGACGGCAACAGCACCCTGTTTGCTCTGCCCATCCAGGGCATGGATGCTTACCGTTCCGGTATGGACACCCTGTACAACCTGATGCTGGCTGCCGGCCGCGACAACACCGACTTCTCCAAGTGGAAAGAGGCGGATCAGACTGCCTTCTGGGCTGACGTGGATCAGGCCGGCGTGAAGTTCGTCCAGGCCATCATGCAGTACTGCATTGCCCAGGGCGCTAACGCCGAGGGTGATTCCGTTTCCGCCTGCATGGCCAACTGGGGCTTCGAGCTGCCCGCCGATGCTACCGAGGCGGATGCCTTCAACGCCATCGTCGCCAAGTATCCCTCCCTGGCCGAGGCTGTCGACACTGAGAAGCCCGAAGGCACCACCTTCACCAGCCTGCTGAACGACTACGAGACCAAGTACACCAAGGGTATCGAGACCGGCACCTCCGCTGCCAACATCTCCGGTATCAAGAAGACCGGCGACTACAGCATGACCGTCTCCCTGACCCAGGTCGACGCCACCGCCATCTATCAGCTGGGTGTGACCATCGCCCCCATGCACTACTATGGCGAGAAGACCAAGTATGACTACGACAACAACAAGTTCGGCTTTGACAAGGGCGATCTGAGCCACGTTCGCGAGAAGACCACCACCCCCCTGGGTGCTGGCCCCTACAAGTTCATCAAGTTCGAGAATGGTACCGTTAACTTCGAGGCTAACGATTCCTACTATCTGGGCGCCCCCAAGACCAAGTATGTCAACTTCCTGCAGACTCAGGAAGACGATAAGCTGAACGGCGTCGTCACCGGCACCGTGGATATCACCGATCCTTCCTTCAGCTCCACCACCGTGGACGCCATCAAGGCTGCCAACAAGAATGACGATGTCAACGGCCCCGCCATCACCACCGATACCGTGGATAACCTGGGCTATGGTTACATCGGCATGAGCGCCAACACCATGAACGTCAACAATGAGCCCGGCTCCGATGCCTCCAAGGCTTATCGTAAGGCTTTCGCCACCGTTCTGGCTGCTTACCGCACCGTCGCCATCGAGTCCTACTATGGCGAGCGCGCTTCCGTCATCAACTACCCCATCTCCAACACCTCTTGGGCTGCTCCTCAGGCTGCCGATCCTGGCTACAAGGTCGCCTTCTCTGTGGATGCTCAGGGTAAGGACATCTATACCTCCGACATGACCGACGAGCAGAAGTATGAGGCCGCCCTGCAGGTTGCCCTGACCTTCTTCGAGGCCGCCGGCTGCAAGGTCGAGAACGGCAAGGTCGTCTCCAACCCCGAGGGTGGTATGGATACCGCTAACTACGCCATCGAGCGCGAGGCCCTGATCCCCGCCGACGGCAAGGGCGATCACCCCTCCTTCATGATCCTCACCGAGGCCTCCAAGGCTCTGGAGAAGATCGGCGTGCACCTGATCGTCACCGACCTGTCCGACAGCACGCAGCTGTGGGATACCATCGAGGCCGATCAGGCTGACATGTTTGCTGCCGCTTGGGGCGCCACCGTGGATCCTGATATGTATCAGATCTACTTCTCCGGCATGGACGGCAAGGCTGCCGGCGGCTCCAACTACATGTACGACATCAACGATGCCGAGCTGAACCAGCTGATCCTGGATGCCCGCGCTTCTCTGGACCAGAGCTATCGTAAGACTCTGTACAAGTCCTGCCTGGACATCATCGTTGACTGGGCCGTTGAGGTTCCTGTCTATCAGCGTCAGAACGCCATCATCTTCTCCACCCAGCGTGTCAACATGAACACTGTTACCCCCGACATCACCACCTTCTATGGCTGGCTGAGCGAGGTCGAGAAGATCGAGCTGAACTGACAAAGTTCCGCACCCAAGACCTGTACGACAACATAGGTTAAGTCACAAGGTACGCCCCCGGCGGCTCCGGCCGCCGGGGGGTGCCCCGACTGCATATCAAGGAGCGACCCGGGCGGGGCCGGGGGTGTTGCTTGATGTGCAGTGGGTAGTCTATAGGGAGGGGCGGAACAGACGTGTTCCGCCAATCTGCATCACTGTATCATCAGATCGGAGGGTTATCAGTGCGCAAATACATCATCAAAAGAATTCTAATCTCAATCGTCATCCTGTTCCTTGTCGCATTCGTCATCTACGCATTGATGCGCTGTCTCCCCACGTCCTACGTGGAGGCTATGGCGCGTCAGAAGTCCATGCAGCCCAACTCCAAGTCCTTTGAGGAGTGGATGGAGCAGCTCACCAGAATGTACAATCTGGACGTGGGCATTGTTCCCGGCTTCTTCAAATGGCTGGGTCAGATGCTGACCTTCAACTTCGGCGACAGCTGGCTGTGGACCAAACCCGTCACGGAAGTATTCAACAGCTGCGTGTGGATCTCCTTCTTCATGGGCCTGATCGCCTTCGTGCTGGAGATCATCATCGCGATCCCCCTGGGCGTCATTGCCGCCACCAAGCAGTACAGCAAGACAGACTATGTCATCTCGGTGCTGGCTCTGGCCGGTATTTCGCTGCCCACCTTCTTCTTTGCTTCTCTGCTGAAGCTGTTTTTCTCCGTGAAGCTGGGCTGGTTCGACCTGTATGGTCTCACCGGCCGCAATCACGAGCAGCTCTCGGCCTTCGGGAAGCTCCTGGACATGGGACATCATCTGGTTCTGCCCATCGTCACCCTGGTGGTTATCAGTGTCGGTTCCCTCATGCGTTACACCCGCACCAACATGCTGGAGGTGCTCAACGCTGACTTCATCCGCACGGCCCGGGCCAAGGGTCTGTCCGAGCGCAAGGTCATCTATCACCATGCGTTCCGCAACACCCTGATCCCCCTGGTCACCATCATCGGCGGTTCTCTGCCCGGCCTGTTCTCCGGTGCACTGATCACCGAGACGCTGTACTCCATCCCCGGCATCGGCTACATTTCCTACCAGTCCATGGTGGGCGGCGATATTCCGTTCTCCATGTTCTACCTGGTCTTTATGGCCGTGCTGACCCTGTTGGGTAACCTGATTTCTGATATTCTGTACGCCGTGGTGGATCCGCGGGTACGCATCGCTTAAGAAGGGAGGAGGAAGTAAAATGGCAGATCGCAAAGATAAGATCAATGAGCAGCAGGTCGAGCAGGAGATCCGTGAGGAGATCCGCGAGGAAATGAAGCACGCCGACCAGGAGCCTGCTCAGGAGCAGTATTCTCTGAACGATGACCGTCGTGTTAAGGTCCTTTCTCCCGGTATGCTGGTGGCCAAGCGCTTCATCCGCAACCGCATGGCCGTCACCGGTCTGGTCATCCTGGTTTTCATGTTCGTGTTTTCCTTCATCGGCGGCCTGATCTCCCCCTATGGTCAGGACCAGTTCTTCTACACCGATAAGACCATCCGCCGTGACTTCGGCGCGGCCAAGGAAAACACCGAGTTCCAGTACGCCAGCAACAACGACGAGTTGTTTGGCCTCACCGCCCAGGCCAGAGCTATGCTGGCCATCCAGCAGGGGAAGACCACCTTTTCCAACAAGAGCGACAACTTCACCCTGACCAAGGTTTCCGACGACTTCTATTCCGTGGAATACAACGGTCAGGTGGTGGGCTACGCCGGCAAGGAGCTGGTGAACGCCTCCGCCAAGGACAACACCCTGTCCTTCGAGTTCAACTATCAGGCCCTGCTGGCCTCCGCCTCCGGCGCTAAGGAATTCACCGCCGACGGCGTAGCCTACACCCTGGCTGAGGATGGCAGCATCACCTCCCAGGACGGCGCTGATGTGGCCTATGTCAGCAACATCATCGTCAACGCCATTTCCCCGGACGTGTTCCTGAGCCGCGACTTCAAGGAGAAGCTGTATGCCGCCATTGCCACCGCTGAAAACGGCAAGGCTGCCTTCAGCTATACCGACGAGTCCCTGATCGTTGTCGAAGAGCCTGAGGAGGAGCCCGACACCGAGGAGCCGTCCTCCGGCATCAACACCGAGGACCCCAACGCTCCCACACAGGAGGAGACTCCCACCAGCGCCACCGCTGAGTACGATCTGGAGTATGATCCCGCCACCATGAGCTGGAAGATCCTCCAGGAGAAGCCCAGCCGTCAGTACGATCAGTATTCCTTCCCCAGCAAGGACCACTGGCTGGGCACCGATATGTACGGTATGGATATGCTGACCCGCCTGATGTACGGCGGCCGCGTCTCCCTGCTGATCGGCTTCATCGTCATCATCATTGAAACCGTCATCGGCGTGATCTTCGGCGGTATCTCCGGCTACTTCGGCGGCTGGGTGGATAACCTCATCATGCGTATCGTCGATATCTTTTACTGCATCCCCTCCATGCCCATCATCATTATTCTGGGCGCGGCCATGGATGCATCCCGTGTGGACCCCACCATCCGAATGGTCTACTTAATGCTGATCCTGGGCTTCCTGGGCTGGGCCGGTATCGCCCGTCTGGTCCGCGGCCAGATCCTGTCCCTGCGTGAGCAGGAGTACATGACCGCCGCCGAGGCCTGCGGCCTCAGTGTGTCCCGCCGGATCTTCAAGCACCTGATCCCCAATGTCATTCCCCAGCTGATCGTCACCTGCACCATGGGCCTGGGCAGCGTCATCATCATGGAGGCTACCCTGTCCTTCCTGGGCCTGGGCGTCAAGTTCCCCTTCGCTTCCTGGGGCAATATCATCAGCGACGTCAATAACACCCACGTTCTGACCACCTATTGGTTCATCTGGATCCCCGCCGGCGTGCTGCTGCTGCTGACGGTTCTGGCATTCAACCTGGTTGGCGATGGTCTGCGGGATGCCTTTGACCCGAAGATGAAGCGCTGAGGAAGGAGGAGATCATATGGCTAAGAAAAACGAAAGCGGCTATCTGTCCGCCAAGGAGTCTCGCCGGATTTCCCGGGAGAACCGCAAGATCACGGACCAGTTTGAAAAGCTGCACAAGCGCAAGAACGTGCCTGAGGAGGAGTTCCTCACCCAGATGCACGACCAGAATAACTCCCTGGAGATCGAGAACCTGCACACCTACTTCTTCTCTGACGTGGGTACCGTCCGCGCCGTGGATGGCGTCTC
>ERZ826613.3435-NODE-3435-length-13224-cov-3.141165_pt1 | contig 13224 bp, 9 predicted proteins | sample MGYA00519925_ERZ826613 | MGnify/ENA primary metagenome ERZ826613 (study PRJEB31778, sample SAMEA3449236) | human gut metagenome | biome: human gut; feature: human-associated habitat; material: faeces | place: United Kingdom | collected 2010/2012 ... | reverse complement strand
CAGATCCGTAATATCAATGATGCAAACGATATAATTGAAGAAACCGAAACAAACAGTGCCGGCAAAAGTGACCTGATCACTCTGCCTGCACCGCCATTGGAGTATAGCATGATGCCGGGTACTGATCGCCCATATTCTACGTATTCGATCCAAATAACTGCTCCAAATTTTGAACCGGTCGAAATCAGCGGTGCTGAAATCTTATCCGGACAGACCGCTTTACAAAATACAACTCTGATCCCAAAACCCAACACACCGGAAGCCAACGAAGAACTGTTTGTAATACCACCTCATACGTTATACGAAAAATACCCGCCAAAAATTCCCGAAGAGGAAATCAAAACAGTAGAAGAAACCGGTGAAATTGTACTAAGCCGTGTCGTTATCCCCGCTGGTGTTCGAACAACATGCAATATTCTTATGGTTCCAAACACCTCGTACCATCGCTCCTGACCATTTATCTGTTGTCTGATCCTGCGGTATTCTTAAAATTCCGGTGCGACGATATATCTCCGGTGTCGCTATGTGATCCTCATTGAGTTTATTTGCGATCTGCACGGAAGATTGTCCCGCTCTTCTCATATTCTGTATGTTTGTTAAAACAGAAAACGTCTGATCAGGTTCTAATACTCTCTTGCCATTCCGGTAACAGATCCGATATCCATATGGAGCCTTGGCACCGATAAAATTTCCTTGTTCCCTTTGCTGACGTTTCGCCATCCGTACCTTGTATCCGGTATCTGCTGCATACCATTCATTTAATAAATTTTTCAATCCAACGATCAGCATCTGCTCCGTAAGTCTTGCACTGTCATAATGATCCGTCACGGTAATCACCCGCACATTATTTGCCGGGAAGAAGTATTCCAGATACCATCCCAATTGCAGATGTTCTCTCCCCAGTCTGGACAGATCCTTCGCAATAACTGCATCTAATAATCCCAAACGACAATCCTCTATCATCTGCTGAAATTCCGGTCTTTGAAAGTTTGTTCCACTATACCCATAGTCCACATAAACCTTTCGTTGTTGACATTCGGTATGTTGATCCAAATATTGACCAACCAGTAACAATTGATTCTCGATTGACATTTCCTCTCTCTCCGTATTTCGAACGGAAAGCCTTGCATAAATTCCTATACGCTGACACAATATATTATTCATCTGCTCTGACACTTCCAAAATAAAGATTCTTCAATGATCGGCGGCACCGCCTTATCCGTACTGATCCATTCTTCAGGTGGCACTTTACATCTCTGTGCCAGTTTATAGTTGATCTTTCTCGTTTTTCCTTGTTGAAGGATCCCAATATATAATTGATTTTTCAAAATACGTCGAACTGCGACCGGCGACCATAGGAGCACTTTTTGTGTGTCCGTATTATCGGACAGGTAAGATTGACCACTTGTTTCATTTACGTCCTTATTGTTAGTCATATTCGATAAACTATTTTGTTTTCTTCTGTCCACGAAACCGGACTTATAAGACTGCCCGCTTATCTTCTTATATACGTACGGCGATGGGATCAATAAAACATTCAAAAACGCACAAATCTTTTCCGCAGAATGCCCTGCATTTTTCCAATAAAATATCTTTTGTACAACATCTGCCGTCTGCCTATCGACAACTAATTTGTGCTTATTGATCATCGCTTTTTGATAACCGTACGGTGCAAAAGCACCTACGTAATCTCCCTGCCTGCGTCTGGCCTCCTGACTGTTTTTGACCTTTCTGGAAATATCTCTGCAATAAGCATCATTCATCAAATTGAGGATTGGAAGCAACAACGCCTTTTCACCAAACAAAGCACTAGCACTATCGTAATGGTCTGCCACCGCAATAAAACGTATCCCCCACTGCGGGAACCACTTTTTCAAATACCATCCGGTCTGTATATACTCTCGTCCGAAACGAGATAGATCCTTGACAAGAATGCAATCTACCTTTCCATCTCTCGCAGCCTGCAGCATCCGCTGCAACGCCGGCCTTTCAAAACTGCTTCCGCTATACCCATCGTCAACCCATTCGCCTGTAAAACAAAGCCCCGGTCTTGCCGCAATATAGTCCATCAACAGTACACGCTGATTTCTGATGCTGTTACTCTCAATGGCGGTTCCCTCATCTTCTCTGGATAGTCTTAGGTAAATGGCACATCTCCAAATTTCCTGTTGTCTTTCGGCGATGCGGCTCTGCCATAATATCTCTCGTTCATGCCCATCATCTGTCCCTGTATACGGACACGATAAAGCAGAAGGATCCGTCTCTCTTCCCGATACGGACCCTCCTGCTGATATTTCGTCGTAATGTACCACTCTAACTGTTCCATGCTTCACTGATAACCTGCTTTCGCACATAGCCGATTCATTTTCTAACTAAAATAATGCCGGCTGCAGTTTCTGAACTGCCATGCTTTTTTTACAGTCTATTCATCACTTTCTGCACGCATTCCCTCTAAAAACTTTTGTACTTCCTCCCACGCCGTTGCCGATTCCGGTATTTGTGACAATCCCATCTGAAATACATGAAACATTCCGGCATAGCACTGTGCCGTTGCCTGACCACCGCATTGCTGTATCTTCTGTGCAGCGCACTCGCCATCACTTCGCAGCATTTCAATCTCACCTACCTGTATCAACATAGGCGGCAAGCCGGAAAAATCTCCAAACAACGGCGACAGATATGGATCTTTCGGATCATGATCATCTCGATAATCTCCTCGATAGATCATACTTTCTTTCGTCCCGCCAAACATCGGATCTTTGTCATAATTGTCCGTGTAGGAACCCCCGGACGCTGTCATGTCCAACCAGGGGGACATCAATACAAGCTTGGCCGGCATTGGTCTGTCATGTTCACGCAGCCACATGCAGAGTGCTACCGCAAGACCACCTCCCGCAGAATCGCCCGCTACAAAAATTTGATCTCCCGTATAACCCATATCCAAAATCATTTCATAAGATGCAATGGCATCTAGCAGCGCCGATGGATGAGTATGTTCCGGTGCCACCCGGTAATCCGTACTAAACACTTTCATTCCACCGCACATCATTGCATATTTATAAGCAAAACTTCGATAAATATTGCGCAGTGGATTCACATATCCCCCACCGTGCAATTGGAGCAATGCGTATTTGCCGGGAATCGGAGGCTGCACCACCTCAATCGTGCAATTTGCAAGCTTTTTCCGTTCCCAAAGCACATCCTCCGGCTTACGCCATAACGGTTCCTTATCAACCAGATGCCGCTGCAACTCTCCCATCTTGATCTTCGGTCCGATCAAACGGTTTCCTGCCGCCAGCCGAATACATTCTTTTACTAACTTTGCCTGAAAACTCTGCTCTTGCACACGCTACCTCCATATACTTTATCCCCATCCGGGAATCATAATCTTTCCACTTTAACCGTAAATTGTCACTGCTTTATCCTAACACCACCCATACGCAGATCGTTTCGCATCCTTTATATATAAAAACGCCTTCGCAGCTCACTCTTCGCCTTGCGGGAACCGGCAAGTACCGCAACACCAAACAACACAAGGGTAACTAACAGTACGATCCAAGCAAGCAGCGGATTTCCTTCTTTGGCAAAAATACCAATGCAAAGATTGATCACTGCTAACGCAATAGCATACACCTGTGTCGTCAGATAACTCGTCCAATTAGTGCGATTAATCAGCATTCCTCCACCCAAAAACAGATCCAGCACTAATATGCTGCATGACATACCATACTGTACTGACCAGCCATGAAAACCAAGCCCTGCATCTAATGAGAGCAAAAATAAAATCGTTGCAAATGTCTGAATAAACAGCTTGCGAATATGGCTTTTATTCCATGCTGTAAGATAGTGCATCGAAAAAATTCCATACGCAAAAACCACTGCTGTCACAAAAGACCAGCGATGTCCCGCATCCAAATAATAATTCAACACAAAGAGTAACACCTGTATTAAGATCAAAGCAAACGTAAAGGACCATACGATACGCTTTGCCATACGCGTTTTGTGGAATATTGCCGGATACATATTAACCAATACATTGTCAGATTCTTTGGTCAACACCCGGCCACAAAACAAACAGGTTTTTGCATTATCGGCAATCCTAAGACGACAATTTTTACATATTCGATCACTCATAATACACCCCATTACTTTCTATCGTAACTTCAATACCATCTTCAACTAATTTCCGGAAAAACCGTCGCTGTATCGATACATCACGCAGCGTTGAACTGAAATTTAACACTAATTCATCCCGATAAGAACAAAGCAGCGCTTTAATATGCTGTCCTGTTGACATAGCGATCATTCCATGAAATTTTTCTATGAAAGGCTCGTATTCTTTCTGTACCTGAAAGGCTCCAATATTCGTAAGCGTACTCGTATTCGCTCTAGCCGAAGAGCGATATACAAAACGCATAGCAAGCACTTTAATAAACATTGGAACTGAGCGCAGAAAAATGTTTTTCTGATTGGACACATTATAGGAAAACAATTCTTCCAAATGTTCTTTTGTGATCTGCTCACGCAGACTCATTGTCACCAATTCCAAAATCCTGTCAAATGATTCCCCGGTCCGATCGGCTGCATATACCGCACTGACCATGACGAAAAAATTTCTCGTTGTTACAGACTCAAAATACGGTCTCAAATTCACAGGAACCGCTACCGCGATCGGACGGCTTGACGGGCTCTCCTTAAGATACTCCTTGTATATGCTGTAAATAAATACAGCCGTCATATATTCATTGATACTGACGTCCCTCTGATGACAAACCTGTTTCACTGCAGAAAGGGACATACTTCCATGGATCACACCAAGTTCTCCAGTCGGAAGATGTTCTCCCTTAACCTCTACGGCACGTGCTGTTTTATAGCCCTTGTTATGACTTTTCTTATAATTTTTGACATAGCTGTCCTCCGTGCTTAAAGACGTCAGATCCGATAAACCTTTCTGTCCGCCGAAGTCCGTCTCAGGATGTGCCAATCGCAAATAACAATACGTTAATTCCCGCAAAAAATTAACGGCTCCCATACCATCTGCCAACACATGAAATACCTCCAAATTAATGCGGTTGCGATAATAACTCACTCGAAACAAATAGCCGTTATTTTCATAGGGTTCAATATAACTGCAAGGATATTTATCCTCTAATTCCACCAATGGCGGTGCCTTATAATTTGTCTCAAAATAATTCCAAAACAATCCTTTGCGCATACGTACCCGAAAGGTATCAAACACCGGAAGTACTTCATCCAGTGCCTGCTGCAATAAATCCCGTTCAACATGATCCGACAGCGTCACGCTGATCCGATACACGTTAGTCATATTCTGCGTTGCAATAGCCGGAAAAAGGTTGGCGGTATTATCAAGTCGTTCCCAGGCGGCTACTTCTCTTTTTTTGCGCCGGCTGACATTTTGCTGCTTTTCAAGCTGTTGTCTGTTTTTGCGCCGTTTTTTCCGCTTCCTTTTCTCCTGTTTCCACCGCTCTTTGCCACGATTACGATCGCGTTCACTCATACTGTTACTCCTTACCTGTAAGACGCCGGGTAACGAAAGCTGTCTTCGAACTCCATCCCCCGAATATATAATCGTCCATGATGGACCACCATCGGACTCCCGCGCCAAAAACTATTATGTCAAATATAAAGATTATATTAAAAATGTTGCCTCCAGTGAAATCTATGCCACTTGGCCGGAGGAAACACTGATTGCTAATATTCTTGCCATTCAGTCCATTACGCTCAACCGCGTATATACCGAATGGTACCGCAATAAAAACTATGATTTTACGATCACATCCTCTACTGCCTATGATCAAAAATGGATCTCCGGACGCAATATTTATGCTTCCATATCACAAACTGTAGATTCCATTTTTTCCAATTATCTGGCACGGCCTAATATTACACAGCCGATCTTTACACAATACTGTGACGGACGTCAAGTATCCTGTCCTAACTGGATGCGGCAGTGGGAATCCAAAACGCTTGGTGACCGCGGCTACTCTGCCATCGAAATACTACGCTATTTCTACGGTAATTCCATGTACATCGCTTCCTCAGAGGAAATTTCCGGAGTGCCATCTTCCTGGCCGGGCTCAGATCTGACGATCGGCAGCAGCGGTCAAAAAGTACGCCAGCTGCAGCAACAGCTTAACACGATCGCCGGTGCTTACCCACTGATTCCAAAACTTGCTGTAGATGGTATTTACGGAAAAAAGACAGCGGAAGCAGTCAAAACCTTTCAACAGATCTTTAACCTTCCGGCAACAGGCGTAACTGACTATCCGACCTGGTATAAAGTCAGCGAGATTTATGTTGGCGTAAGCCGTATTGCTGAACTGATGTGATCAGTCAACTCCATAAAAATGCTCACAAAGACGGATCAACGCATCCAAATCTTTTGTTCCGGCTGTCTCCATTGCCGAATGCATCGCCCACTGTGCCAGCCCAATATCCACTGATGGTATAGACACATGCGCCGTTGAGATATTTCCTAACGTGGAACCACCGGCAATATCCGAACGGTTATGGTACGATTGACAAGACACACCCGCTCCTTTGCACAGCGTACGCAAATATCCTGACGTCATGGCATCGGATGTATACTTTTGACCACCGTGAAATTTAAGCACGATCCCACCATTAAGCAAAGGCCGATTGGTGGGGTCCGCTTTGCTTTCATAATTCGGATGGATCCCATGCGCATTATCTGCAGAGATCAAAAAACTGTTGGTGATCATTCGCCTCTTACCACCATCGGAGATTCCGATCGCTTCTGTGATCCAGGTAATCACATCTTCCAAAAAAGTAGAATCTGCTCCTTGTCTCGTCCCGCTTCCCACTTCCTCATTATGGAAAACCGCCGCCATCGCTATCTTATTGTGAACACGTGAGGAAAGCAGTCCTTGTATAACACCATAAGCGCATTGTTGATCATCCAGTCTCGGTGCCAATATCCATTCTCCGTCTCTGCCAACAAAGTGTCCCTTTTCACGGACATATAAATACAATTCCTGCCCTACGATCTGGCCTGGCTGTACTCCGGCTGCACCGGCTGCCAATTCACGGATCCCGGCACCATCTTCCTGCGCATAAACCGGAAGCATATCCTCTTGCACATTAAACGTCTTGCCGGCATTTACGTTGCGATCCATATGAATTGCCAAACTCGGTATAACAAGCAGATCGCGGTCAATCGAAACCAATCTGCTCTCTATCCCATGTTCTCCGGCAACTGCTACTCGTCCGGCAATTGAAAGTGCACGATCAAACCAACTGGAGAGTATCATTCCACCATATTTTTCTACATTTAATGTTATATAATATTTCTTCTTAATCTCCGGGTGCTCTTTGATCAAAAAAGCCGGCGAATCACTGTGGGCTGCCGCAATATGAAATCCAACCGGCTCTTGTTCCGGCATTCGCCAAGCGATCAGTGATGCATCGTTACGTATTGTATAATAAGCCTTGCCATACTCTATATTCATTGGCTTATTCTCCGGAAGATATACAAAGCCTGCCGCATCTAACTGTCGGCGCATATTGTATACAACGTGAAATGCACTTGGACTCTGCTCTATAAAGGTTAATAATTTCTCTGCATTCTCATTACTCATATGGATCACCCTGCCCTTTCCGGTATTCTTACTGCGAATCCTATACCACCAGCTAATATCTGCCTATTATTATACCCATTTTTAATAGATAACGCAATTCCCTGCATCGACATCCACCATATTATATGCATTCCGCAAAGCTAGATTTTTTCGGTTCGAAAATCTTTAAGCTTACAAATAAATTTTCTTGATTTCCGCCCCCATATACGATATACTTTTATCTGAATACAAATGTATGCCTGCGGGCGGAATGGAGGATAATATGAAATTTGGTTTTTTTGACGATCCGAATAAGGAATATGTCATCACTACACCGAAAACACCGCTTCCTTGGATCAATTATCTTGGAAGTAACAGCTTCTTTTCTTTAATTTCCAATACTTGCGGTGGTTATAGTTTTTATAAGGACGCTAAACTTCTTCGTTTAACGCGTTATCGTTACAATAACATCCCGAACGATGAAGGCGGCCGTTATTATTACATCAAAGATGGTAATACAGTTTGGAACCCTGGCTGGCAGCCTGTAAAGGCAGAGTTGGACTCTTATGAATGTCGTCACGGTATGGGTTACAGCCGTTTCACTTCCGTTAAAAACGGTTTAAAGGCATCTTTGCTTGCTTTTGTACCTGTCAATGATAACTGTGAGGTTAATCAGCTTACTCTGACCAACGAAAGCAACGAGAAAAAATCATTCTCTGTATTTTCATATATTGAGTTTTGTCTCTGGAATGCCATGGATGATATGACAAACTATCAGCGTAACTTAAATATCGGTGAAGTTGAAGTCATTGATTCTACAATCTATCACAAAACAGAGTACCGTGAGCGTCGTAACCACTTTGCAGTTTATTCTGTAAACTGTCCGGTAGACGGCTTTGATACAAGCCGCGATGAATTTTTAGGTGCTTACCGTGGAGTTACGGATCCTCAGGTTGTTGCCGAGGGCAAATCTCATAACTCTGTTGCCAGCGGATGGTATCCGATCGGATCTCATCAGATTAATATTACTTTGGAGCCGGGTGAGTCTAAAAGCCTTATCTTCGTACTGGGCTACTGTGAGAATCCGGAAGACCAGAAGTTTACTGCACCAAACGTTATCAATAAGAAACCTGCTGATGAATTATTGGCAAAATATCAGACAGATGCACAGGTAGATGCCGCTCTTGCTGAATTGAAAGAGAATTGGGAAAATCTGTTATCTAAATTTACCGTAAGATCTGATGAAGAAAAACTTGATCGCATGGTAAATATCTGGAACCAGTATCAGTGTATGGTTACCTTTAACATGTCACGTTCCGCTTCTTACTACGAGTCCGGTATCGGTCGTGGTATGGGATTCCGTGATTCCTGTCAGGATCTGCTCGGTTTCGTTCATCTGATCCCTGAGCGCGCAAGAGAAAGAATCATTGATATTGCTTCTACGCAGTTTGAAGACGGAAGCGCTTATCATCAGTATCAGCCACTTACCAAAAAAGGTAATGCAGACATCGGATCCGGCTTTAACGATGATCCTTTGTGGCTGATCGCAGGTACTTCAGCATATATCCGCGAGACAGGCGATACTTCTATCTTAGAAGAAATGGTACCGTTTGATAATGATGAATCCAAGGCAGTACCGTTAATGGAGCATTTAAAGAGATCATTCGATTACATTGTGAATCACAAAGGACCTCATAATCTTCCACTCATCGGACGCGCCGACTGGAATGACTGCCTCAACTTAAACTGCTTCTCTGAGCATCCAGGCGAATCTTTCCAGACCTTTGGTCCTAGTGAAGGTCCGGTTGCTGAGTCCGTATTTATCGGTGGAATGTTTGTAAAATATGGTAAAGAATATGCTGATCTGTGTGCTTACACAGGTAATCAGGCTGAAGCTGACCGTGCGCTTGCTGAAGTTGATGCAATGAACAAAGCAGTGTTAGCAGACGGCTGGGACGGCGAATGGTTTGTCCGTGCTTATGATGCACAGAGCAACAAAGTCGGTTCCAAAGAATGCGAAGAAGGTCAGATCTACATTGAGCCTCAGGGCTTCTGCGTTCTCGCCGGTATCGGTGTTGAGACAGGTGAAGCTAAGAAAGCATTGGATTCTGTAAAAGAAAAACTGGATACAAAGTACGGTATTGTATTGTTACAGCCGCCTTACACCAAATACCATGTAGAACTTGGAGAAATCTCCTCTTATCCACCTGGATATAAAGAGAATGCAGGTATCTTCTGCCACAATAACCCTTGGGTATCTTGTGCTGAGACTGTTATCGGTCGTGGTAACCGTGCTTTCGAGATCTACAAAAAGACTTGTCCTGCTTATATCGAGGACATCAGCGAGATTCACTGCACAGAGCCTTATGTTTACTCTCAGATGATAGCTGGAAAAGATGCTCACTTCTTCGGACAGGCTAAGAACAGCTGGCTTACTGGAACTGCTGCATGGACATTTGTAAATGTTTCACAATACATCCTCGGAGTAGTACCTACATTAAATGGACTCAGCATTGACCCATGCATCCCGTCAGAGATGGGAACAGAGTTTACAATGACCCGTAAATACCGCGAGGGAATTTACAATATCAAAGTAGAAAATCCTTCAAAGGTAGAAAAAGGTGTTGTAAAACTTATTGTAAACGGAAAAGAATATACAGACACAACTATAGTTCCTTATGAAAAAGGTCAGACACATTATGATGTAACAGTTGTAATGGGGTAGGGTTGAGTTGAACGATATATAAAAATTTCAATGCAGGAGAACAAGCTCTCTTGCACCAAATAACAACAAAATCCCATGTTTACCGTAAATGCGGCAGACATGGGATTTTTTATCTTCTCTTATATTGATAAAAATAATATTCCAGGTCATAATAAGTCCATTCATCGGAGTCATGCGTCATAATCCACTCATCTGACTCTTCAAGATTTTCAAGGTAGGCATCTGCCTGATACTCATAATCAACTTTCGTTATATATGCTCTTTCACAGTACGGAAAAAACTCCTTATATACTTTCTCCCCACCGACAACAAAAATATCCTCATCAGCATAATTTTTAAGTTCTTCCATTGCTTCATCCATATCATGAACTATTTTGGCATTGCCATAAGAATAATTTTGGTCCGATGTTAAAATTATATTTGTCCTGCCGCCGAGCGTAGTCCCGCCCGGTATAGATTCCATAGTCCTTCTGTCCCCAACGACAACCTTGCCGTCCGTTAATTCCTTAAACAGCTTTTTATCTGCCGGAATTGACACAAGAATCTCACCTTTATTGCTTATCGCCCAGTTTAAATCTACACATGCTATAAGATTCATTCCTCCCAAGCCTCCTTTTTCTTCTCCTCTTTCACGAAGAGATACATATATTCTTTCGGAATTAGAGCCTTTATATAAATTCCTTCGTTTCGGTATTCCTCCTCCACTATCTGACCGTACTTTCTGACACTTGCCACGACTGAAGCTTCATCGTATCCAAACACCTTGTCTAGAAGTTTCTTTCCCTCCGCTATCACTTCGCTTATAACATCAAGCATATTTTCTATACCGTCACCGGTCTTTGCCGAAATCTTGACTGTCCTGTCTGCTACAAGGTCTTTCAATGTATTTTCACTCTCACAAATATCAATCTTATTAAAAGCCGTAACTACCTTCTTGTCTCCGACTTCAAGCTTTCTGAGTGTTTCATAAACCGTAAACATCTGTGCATCCATATCCTCATTTGAACCGTCAACAACATGAAGTATTATGTCTGCATACTTTGCTTCTTCAAGCGTACTTCTAAATGCCTGTATAAGATGATGCGGAAGTTTTCTTATAAATCCTACGGTATCAGTAAACAATATCTCCTCACCGTTTTCTCTCACAAGTTTTCTCGTTGTAGGGTCAAGTGTCGCAAAAAGTTTATCCTCCGATAAAACTCCTGCACCCGTAAGATGATTGAGAAGGGTTGACTTTCCGGCATTTGTATAACCTACTATCGCAACGACCGGCACCGGGTTTTCCTGACGCTTCTTTCTCGTCAGCTCTCTAGTCCTTTTTACCTGTTCGAGTTCTTTTCTGACCTGTGTTATCCTCTCCTTGATAAGCCGCCTGTCCATCTCAAGCTTTTGCTCTCCCGGACCTCTAGTACCGATACCTCCTCCAAGTCTTGAGAGTTCACTTCTTCCACCGATAAGATGCGAAGCACGGTATCTAAGCTGTGCCAGTTCCACCTGAAGTTTACCCTCACTTGTCGATGCTCTCTTAGCAAAAATATCAAGTATCATAACAGTCCTGTCAATAACTTTCACATCGAGCATATCAGACAGATTGTTAAACTGTGCAGGTGTAAGCTCATCATCACATACCACCGTATCAGCGTGATGCTTTATAACAAGCTCCCTCACTTCCTCAATCTTTCCCTTTCCTATATAAGTTCCCGGATGAATCTTCTCCCTGTTTTGTATAACTTTTGCAACAGTCTCAACACCAGCCGTCTGCCCTAATTCTATAAGTTCATCAAGAGATTTCTCTGTGTCATCATTATCTGAGGTGGCAACACCCACCACAATAATCCTTTCTTTCTGTTCCGATGTATCAAATAATTTATCTTCCAACTCTAATCTCCTATTCCACTATATCCTAGTCTTTATAAATCTTACTTCTTTTTTCATTTCCTTATCATCAGGATATGTCTTTACATATTCTCTTGCACACTTTAAAGCATCTTTATAATTTCCTGTTTTTTCATACAAAATTACCTGTTTTTTAAGAAGCTTAACCCCTGCTGTCTGATCATCCGCTTTAAGTCCCTTTCTAACATATAAAAGGGCATTGTCATAATCCTCTTCAAGCATATAACATTTAGCTATCTTATCGTAAACATCTGATTTCTTTGTCGCCTTCGCTAAAGCACTTTCTTTGTCCGCATATTTTTTATACTGTTTTAAAGCAGATTTATTGTCACCTTTTTTTGCATATACAACACCCTTATAATATATTGCATCAGCTTCACCATTTTTCTCCGCAGAATTAAACATTTCCATCGCATCATCATATTTACCTTGATAATAATACGCTTTTCCTGCCGGAATATACATACTCTCATCACTTGCAACCATATCTATAACTTTATTTAATATGCCTGTTGCAGAATCATTATCCTTTTTCAGCTTGTAAACATTATACAGTTCAAAATATGCATCCACATTTTTTTCTTCTAAGTCTATGGCTTTTGTAAGATCTTTCTGTGCGTTGTCATAATCTTTTGTATCCCTGTAAAGCCCCGCCCTCATAATATATGCTTTAGCATATTTATTGTTGCTCTTTATTACCGAATCATATATCTCTTTTGCTTTCTTTACATCTCCCTTAGTCTGGTATGCCGATGCCATAAGACAATTTATCTTATTATTTAGATTATCGACCTGCTTTATATCCAGCGCTTTCTTACAGTCATCAATAACCTTATCATAATCATTTATACCATAATAAGATATTGCTTCACCATAATATAGCTGTTTGTTGTTCGTGTTTGATATGCTGTTTTCCGATGACTGAAAAGCTTTTGAAAAGCGTTTTATTGCATCCTGATATTTTCCTAGATAATTATATGCCATACCTGATGCAATATAATATTC
>ERZ826613.3423-NODE-3423-length-13251-cov-4.073204_pt1 | contig 13251 bp, 8 predicted proteins | sample MGYA00519925_ERZ826613 | MGnify/ENA primary metagenome ERZ826613 (study PRJEB31778, sample SAMEA3449236) | human gut metagenome | biome: human gut; feature: human-associated habitat; material: faeces | place: United Kingdom | collected 2010/2012 ... | reverse complement strand
ACGGACTTCTTCAAAAAGAATTTGAAAAGAGGCTCGAGCAGGCTGTTCGGGAAAATTTGAAAAACGAAAACCTCTTTGACCAGAAACAAATGGATAACATGAATGCAGCAATAGCGAAGTTGAGAGTCCTTTTCGCAACAGAACATTCCTATGAAAACATGAAAAATGAGGTCAGAGAGATTGAAAAGGAAAGTAAAAACAGTTTGTGTACTTTCCTGATCGAGCGGGTAGATCCGGAAGAAATCGGAAAACAGGTGGAAGCAGAGATGACAGAAGCCTATGGTAGCAGCTTTAAAAATAAACTGACAGAAGAAAGACTTTTTAAGAAGGTTTACCGTGCATATCTGGCAGAACTGAAATACTTCGTAAAGACAAATCAGAAGAAAGGAGACAACAAAGAATGAAAACAGTTATAAAACGGTTGGTTTTTTATATTCAAATCCAGCTGGAGTCTCCGCTGAATGTAGCATCTGGAGAAGATGAATGGACAGATGCCGATATACTCCTGGATTTCGATGGCAATCCATTTGTGCCAGGAAGCTCCCTTGCCGGTGCCATGCGTTCTTATATCGGGGAAAAGGACAATGAATGGGAGCTGTTTGGCTTTTCCAAAGACGATATAGAGGGAAAAATGAGCCCGCTTCTTATCTCAGATCTTGTATTTGACCAGGAGCCTGTGATCGGTGTGCGAGATGGAGTAGGGTTAAATGAAAAGAAAGTTGTAAAAGACGGCTGCAAATTCGATATGGAGATCCTGGAAACCGGTCTGAAGGGACATTTTTATCTGGAACTTGTTGTCAGGGAGGGGGATCTGGAAGAAGAGATGAAAAAGCAGCTTGCTATTGTGTTTCAGGGAATCCAGCAGGGAGAGATTCGTCTGGGACGTAAGAAAACCAGAGGTTTCGGAGCATTTAAGATCACCAGACTGTCAGTCAGAAGTTATGGCAAAGACAATTATCTGAAATATGCAGATGCCTATAAAGCTTCCACCTGGGAGAAAGCTTCCAATGAGCTGGAAAACTGGCTGCACACAGATTCGGATTCCAGAAGAATGATCCATATTGAAGTCCCTCTTGTGATGAAAGGCGGCATCAGTATCCGGCAGTATGCGGCAAAAAAGAATGAACCGGATTTTGTCCATATCACTTCAAACGGAGTGCCGGTGATCTCAGGCAGCAGCTTTGCAGGTGCAATCCGTCACCGGGTAGAACAGATTTTGGGAGAACTGGAAGCAGGCGGTACAAAATTACCTGTGAAGAAAAAAGAAATTCTGAAGGAAAACAGGAAAATACAGAGAGCAGGTGTTTTCTGTATGCCGGTTTGTGCGGTGGGCTCTATACTTCTGGCACTGCTTTACAATCAGGATTACGGCTGGATGAGACTTCTGAACAGAATCCTGAATACGCGGCTGTCACAGGGACATGAGGGATTTGAACGTTATTCCATCCCCCTTCTTGGTCAGGAAGTGGTCATGAATGGAAATGGAGGAGCCCTTCACCTGAAAGACGGTGTGGAATATTTTTTCCTGGATTCCTCGTACATTAATATACTTTTGCAGTACGGAATACTGGTTCTGGCTATGCTTACAGTTTTATCCGTATGGATTATGTTCCGGCTGATGAAAGCACAGATGCCGGGAAGGATGTTTATCCTGATGGTAGTTTTTCTGTGCTGTGTGATGGAGCAGCATCTGATGGAAATCGCATATCATCCCTTCTGGCTGATGGCACTGACGGGAATGATGATATCTGATAAAAATCAAACGCATTTATGGAGGAAAAACTGAGCAATGAGAGAAGTGCATAATATTGCCATATTTGGACATAAGAGAATTCCTTCCAGGGAAGGCGGCGTTGAGATCGTTGTGGAGGAACTGGGTACACGCCTGGTTCAGAAGGGCTATCATGTAACCTGTTTTAACAGAAGAGGACATCATGTCAGTGGTGCACAGTTCGATAAAAAAGCAGTACATGAGTATAAAGGAATCGATATCCGTTACGTTTTTACCATAGAGAAAAAGGGCTTTGCGGCGCTGACAGCATCTTTTTTCGCAGCGCTTCGAACAGCATTCGGAAATTATGATGTGGTACATATCCATGCGGAGGGACCAGCGTTTTTCAGCTGGCTGCCCAAACTTTTTGGAAAGAGAGTAGTCTGTACCATTCATGGGATCGACTGGGCCCGTGAAAAATGGAAAAATGGCCTGGCATCGAAATTTATCTATATGGGAGAGCGGTGTGCAGTCCGTTTTGCGGATGAAATCATTGTTCTGAATAAAGGAGAACAGAAATATTTTCAGAAACAGTACGGACGGAAAACATGGCTGATTCCAAATGGAGTTAATCGTCCGGTTCAGAGAAAGGCAGATGCTATTTCCAGGAAATGGGGACTTGAAAAAGATGGTTATATTCTTTTTCTGGGCCGTATTGTACCGGAAAAAGGACTGCGTTATCTGATTGAAAGTTTCAAAAAGGTACATACGGACAAAAAGCTTGTAATTGCAGGCGGTGTCAGCGACACCGGAAAATTCATGGAAGAACTGAAAGAATTTGCGTCCGGTGATAAAAGAATCATTTTCACAGGTTTTGTCCAGGGAAAAACACTGGAAGAACTTTACAGCAATGCATATCTTTATACTCTGCCCAGTGATCTGGAGGGCATGCCTTTAAGTCTGATGGAGGCGATGAGTTACGGAAACTGCTGTCTCACTTCCGATATTTCCGGTTGTACCGGAGTTATAGAAGACTGTGGTGTAACTTTTAGAAAAGGCAGCGTAAAGGATCTGCGGGAAAAACTTCAGGATCTCTGTGATCATCCGGAAGTGGTGGAAGGCTATAAGGCAAAATCCGCAGATTTTATCTGTGGCAAATACAACTGGGATAAAATCGTTCAGGAAACGATTAAGTTATATCAGGGATAAAAAGAGGAACTAATAGTGAAAAAGGCCGACAATCGATCTGTGACATACAATTTTATAATGAATGTAATCCTTACAGGAAGTAATATCCTGTTTCCACTTCTCACCTATCCATATGCGTCCAGAATTCTGAAGCCATATGGAATGGGAATGGTAAGTTTTGCAAATGCGATAATCACCTATTTTACCATGTTTGCCCAGCTTGGCATTCCCACATATGGAATCCGCGTATGTGCGAAAGTGAGAGATGACCGGGAAAAATTAAGCCGTACAGTACAGGAAGTTCTGATTATCAATATGATTACCTGCTTCCTGTCATACGCCGCCTTTTTTGCCGCCATATTTTTTACCCCACGGCTCAGGCAGGAAAAGACATTGTTTCTCGTCATGGGTATTCTGATCTTTTTCAACACCCTTGGAGTGGAGTGGCTGTATAAAGGACTGGAACAGTATACCTACATTACGGTCCGCTCCATTATTTTTAAATTTGTTGCGTTTGTATGTATTTTTGTATTTATACATAACAGCGATGATTATGTGGCTTATGGATTTTTTACCGTCCTTGCGCTGGTAGGTTCCAATGCTATGAACTTTATCAATCTTCACAAAATGATCTCGGTTCGTCCTGTAGGAGGCTATCATTTCCGGCAGCATCTGAAACCGATTTTTGTTTTTTTCGGAATGTCCGTGGCTACAACCATTTATACAAACATGGACAGCGTAATGCTTGGGTTTATCAAAGGCGCAGATGAGAACGGCTGTTACGATGCTGCTGTAAAGATCAAAAATATTCTTGTCAGCGTGGTAACTTCTCTGGGAACCGTACTGCTTCCCCGAGTATCCTATCACTGGGAAAAAGGAAACCGGAAAGAATTCTGGAAACTGGCAAAAAAGGCAGCTGCTTTCGAGATTATAGCCGGAGGATCCCTGGCAATGTTCTTTATTATTTTTGCAAAACCTACCATTTATCTGGTATCCGGAAAACTTTTTGAAAGGGCGATTCTCCCTATGGAGATCATTATGCCAACGCTGCTTCTCATCGGACTCAGCAATATCACAGGAATACAGATACTGATTCCTATGGGAAAAGAAAAATATGTCCTGTATTCAGAAATTGCGGGAGCCACCATCAACCTGATTATCAATGCAATTCTGATTCCGAGACTGGGAGCTTCCGGAGCAGCCATCGGAACAGTTTCTGCGGAACTGGTTGTTCTGGCTTATCAGATGTGTATTCTGAAAAAAGATCTTGGAAAACTCTTCGGAGGAGCAGAGATCTGGAAATCCGTTACTGCAGTCTGCCTGGCATCTGTGGCATCCATGGCCATCCGCCTGAGCAGTCTTTCAACATTTCCGATGCTCCTTGCAGGGGGAATTGTATTCTTCCTGGTATATGGAATTATGCTTCTGGTTCTGAAGGAGTCCATCGTATGTGAATACTGGAACACAGGAAAAATGTTTATCCGTAAGTTTATGAAAAAGAAATAAAGCTACTAATGGGAGGTGTGCAGGCGTGTCTGAATTTGAAACAAGATTTTCAGGAATGAAACAGGCGGCAGATCAGGAAAAACGGCTGGCGTCAGAGGTTACGGAAATTGAAAGTGAAGTCAGGAATGTCATGAACAATCTGCAGATCTGTTCATCTGCAATGGCAGAGATAAAAAGAAAACTCAACGGAAATCTTCAGAATGTATCAACTGCAAAACAGAGACTTCAGGTCCTTTCCAGTGCACTGGAAGAAATCACGGCTCTGTATCAGAATGCGGAGAACCGGATTCTGGGCAAAAATGGCAGCGGTTCCGGCAATCGTGGAGAAAAAAGTCTGTCAGATATCCGCAATAAGATTGATGCGGTAAGTGAAAAATACGGCCTCGATAATTCCAGTGCCTACAGCAAAGACCCAGTCAATCTCTGTAACGGAAATTATGTATACGAAAAAACACTTCTGCATGTGGAAGCAGACATGGATCTTTCCTTTCGGATTTTCTACAATATGCAGAACCCTGCAGGCGGAATTTTGGGAAGAGGATGGATGCATAACTGGGAAGTTGTTTTAAAGACTGCAGCGGACCAGATTACCATGATCCGGGATGACGCTTCCCAGCTTAAGTTTTTCCGGGAAGGAGAAAATTACACACCGGAAAAAGGAACCCTGGCAGAACTTCAGGAAACGGAAGACGGTTACTGTGTAACCGATCATGAAGGCATGTCCTGGCATTTTGATACAAACGGAATTCTGCAGAAAGAAGAAACAGCGGAAGGTTCCCGGGTTTCCCTGAACTATGCGGAAGGACTTCTCCGGAAAGTTGTAGATAAGAACGGAGATTACATAGCCTTTGATTACGACGAATCCGGAAGCCTGAAAGAAATAAAAGATCAGTCCGGCCGAAGTCTGAATATCTACTGTGATAACGGACGTCTTTCTTCTGTGTGTGATTCCCAGGGAAGAGAAAGCAGCTATCTCTATGACGGCAACGGAAATCTTACAGAAATCGTGAATTCCAAAGGAATTACCGCTCTTAAGAATGAATACGACGAAAAAGGAAGAACCGTTCTTCAGAGATTCCCGGACGGTGGAATTGTAAAATACGAATATCTGGATGAGCAGAACCAGGTCATCATGACCGAACAGAACGGAAACCGGATCACTTATGAACACGATGATCTTTTCCGCAATACGAAGAACATTTATGCAGATGGTGAGGAATCTTTTACCTACAACGATAACAACCAGAGAACATCTTTTACCGACAAAAGAGGAAATACCAGTTATTACGATTACGATGAAAACGGCAACATGAGCCGTTTCACTTCTCCTCTGGATGACCAGATGGATATCGAATATACAGGCAGAAACCAGCTGAAAAGCGTCTTTATGAACGGTCAGCTGGTGCATCAGGCAGAGTATGACGAAAAAGGACGCCAGATCTGGACAGAAGATGCCTTTGGAAACCGGGAAACCTATGAGTACGATGAAAATGACCAGCCTGTAGTATGGACACGTCCGGACAACAGCAGAATCTATATGAGCTATGACAATGGCGGAAAGCTGGAATCCATCACAAACACCATGGGTGGAAAAAATGTCTACGGATATAATGACAGAAACCAGGTAATTTCCGAACGGGATGCTCTCGGAAATGTGACCAGATATCAGTACGATGACGCCGATAATCTGATCATGATCCGAAATGCTAAGGGTGAGGAAAGACATCTCCGTTACGATGCCTGCGGAAACCTGATTCAGATCACGGATTTCAATGGTGGTGTCACAGAAATTGAATATAATGAGATGAACAAACCGGTCTGCGTCACAGATCCGGATGGATGCTGCACCCGCATGAAGTACGACGTTATGTGGAACCTGACAGAAAAAACAGACGGTGAGGGCGGCATTACCCGCTATGAGTACGATGCTCTTCACCGCCTGGTACGTGTTACAGATCCGGAAGGCGCAGTCAACCAGTTAAGCTATGACAGCTGTGGAAACCTCATAAAGAGAATTGACCCGGAAGGCGGCGTTCACACATTGGGCTACGATGCCCTGAACCGCCCGGACTATATCAAAGATCCATCGGATATGGAAGTAAAGGCTTCCTACGATGCCCTTGGAAATGTGACAGAAGTCCGGTATTCCGATGGAACAGCAGAAGAATATACCTATGACCTTTCCGGAAATATGACTTCCTTCCGGGACAGAGACGGATATGAAAAAAAATTCCGCTATGACTGCCTTGGAAATCTGGAACAGATCGAAGATGCCCAGGGAATTATGGAAAAGAGAGAATACTATCCAGGCGGCCTTCTGAAAAAAGAATCTCATATGGATGGAAAATCCCGGGAATTCTTTTATGATATAAACGAAAACATCACACAGATCACAGAAAATGAAACAACAAAGTGGTTCTTTAACTACGATGTGCTGGGCCGCGTCATCCGTGCAGAACAGGAAAACGGAATCTGTGAAACTTACGAATACGATGGCCTCGGAAATGTAATCTCCGTTGTCAACGGAGAAGGAGAAAAGACCGCATACCAGTATTCCCTGGGAGGACTTCTGGAATGCATTACCGATGCCCTTGGGAATCAGACCGGGTACCACTATGACCGATGCCGCCGTCTGACTGCCATCCTCCAGCCGGAAGATGGAAGAATTGACGCTGGTGTTCTCAACAGCCTGAATCAGGAACAGAAAGCTCTGAGAACAACCGTATACCAGAGAGATCTGGCAGGAAACATTACAGGTGTTACAGACCCGGCAGGAAACAGAACAACCTTTGTCTATGACAAATGCGGAAGGGCGCTGAAGAGGACGGATGCGGACGGAACCAGTGTCAGCTGTACTTATAATCCGGACGGAACCGTTCGTGGATACAGATTTTCCGATGGAACAGATATTGCCTATGAGTATGATACATTCAAAAATCCGATCCGCATAAAAGACTGGAACGGAACTACCGAAATCCACATAGACGTTATGGGACGGATTCAGGAAATCATGAATCCGGAGAAGGAAATCCTGAAATTTGAGTGGGGACTTCGTGGAGAAAAGAAGAAAATTATTTACCCGGATGGCATGGAAACTACTTATACTTACGACGAGGGTCTGCGAATTACCGGTTGCAAAAATTCTCAGGAGGGAGTAGAGTATTCATACTATCCGGATGGAAGAATCAAAAACCTGGAATATCCAGGTGGATTTTCTGCTTCCTACCGGTACGACCTTCAGGGAAATCTTGCAGAGATCTGCAGCAGACGAAACGGTCAGCTGGACGAAAAGATTTCCTGTGGATATGACAGGGCCGGCCGCAGAACAGAACTCATAAAAGAAGGAAAAGAAAAAGAACAGTTTTCCTATCATTATGATCCGGCAGGTCAGCTGATCCAGGTACTGAAAAATGGCCAGACAGCAGAAAAATATACTTATGACAGATTTGGAAACCGTACTGCATCCACAGTTGGCGGGAAATATACAGAGTATCAGTATAATTCTCTGAACCAGCTGATCAGTTCCTGCACCGGCGGGGTAACTTCGCAGTTTTTCTACGACAAGAGAGGAAACATGACAGAGGAAGCTGTCAATGGAAATCCTGTAAGACAGTTTACTTTTGATGTGAGAAACCGGCTTACCGCACTGAAAACACCGGAGATGACAGCACGTTATGCCAACGATGGATTTGGAAACCGGATCAGCGCAGCCACAGAAATCCAGGGACAGAAACCGGTCTGCGAAAAATATATCTACGATATATCCGAAGAACACAATCATCTTTTCAGTATCCGAAGCGGAGCTTCTTACCGGAATATCTTGAGAGATAAAGGAATCTTAGGTGAAACGGAAGCAGGAAAAACCTCATTCTTCGTAAATGATGAGAGAATGACTCCTGTATACAGGATTGAAAAAGGACAGAAATCTGTGTATGCAGGATGTGACAGTTTTGGAAACCAGGAAACTTCCGGAAACGGATACACAGGCTGGGGCTTCACCGGATACCGTCAGGAACCATCTGACGGACTTCTCTATGCCAACGCAAGAGAATACGCCCCGACGCTTGGAAGATTTTTGAGCAAAGATCCATGGGCCGGAGCCATCACCGTGCCTCTGACTCTCAATGCGTATACATACTGCCTCAATGATCCGGTGAATATGTATGACCCCACCGGCCAGGTAGTGGCATGGCTGGCCGGAGGAATTGTAGGCGCAGTTGCCAATGTGGCAGTAAAAGCAGCCGGAGATGTGGTAACTTCCATTGCAAACGGAAAGCCAACGGTAAGTTCCTGGCAGAGCTATGTGGGAACAGCAGCCGGTGGTTTTACAACAGGAACCGTTTTTGTTGCAAGCGGTGGAAACACCATGGCAGCAGGAGCAGCAGGAGCAGCCGTGGAAACTTTTGTGGGAGATGGTCTGAGCATGGCTACAGGAGCCAAAGGCTACCGTAAGGAAGACGGTTACTCCTTTGCCAATCTGGCATACAATACAGCCAAAAGTGCCGCAGGAGGAGCTACCGCAGGAGCAATCTTTGGTTCTGCGTCCAAATACATCAAGATTCCGAAGATCACAGCAGGAAGAGGAAGTATGGCAGCTGTATGGAAACAGGTAATGACAAAGGCAGCCAGATCCCAGATTGCAAATGTGGCATGGAAAACTATTGGAAAAGGAATCATTGCTTTTGGCGGTGTGAAATTCTTTGATGAGATTATTGGAAAAGGAAAGAAAAAAATCACCGATCACATTAAAGAAAAAGGACGGGAAATACTGGCAGGTATTTTCGCACCGGTACCGGTTCATGCGGAAACCGTCAAATCCAAAGACTACATGAGCGGAAACAGAGGCAGTGCTGCCTGCCCGGCAGAAGGCAGCTAAGCCACAGAAACACGGAAATGAGGAACAGAATGAAAAGTAAAATGCAGCGGGATGTTAACTGGAAAGAAATACTGTATCTTGCATGTTTGTGCACATATATTATAATTTCAACACTTGTCGGAGAGGGAAGTATATTAACATATATTCCACTGGTAAAATGGGAACATTATATTGCCTTTATTAATATGATCAAAGCATTGCTTGTATTAAAAATGATCTTTGATATAGCAGAAGAGCCCCGGATGATATTTTTGATCGCAATAACAGAAACTATTGGTTTTATGGTATATACACATAATCCGACAGATGTGTTTCTTTCCATGGCATTGTGGTTTTTATGTGCAGGAAAAAACGTAAGGGCAAGAAAAATCACGGAATGTTTGTTTGGAAGCCATCTTGTCAGTTTTATAATATTGGAGAGCTTATGTGCAGCCGGCATTGTACCGCTTGGTAAAACGATAAAAAGTGGACATCTGGTGGCTTCGTACAGTCTGGGATTTTCACACCCGAATACAGCCGCATCAAAAATTCTTCAGCTTGTGTTACTGTTCTGGCTGTTGAGAAAAGGAAGACTGAGGCTGGTCCATTATCTGGGAATCATAATTACAATGGTTTTTGTGAAAACAGTTACAGATTGCAGTACTGTAGTACTGCTTCTGGGACTGCTGTTGATCTGCACTGTGCTGTATAATAAGCGTGGAGTAACACAGTTCCTGTACCGGAAAATAACAGTGGTGAGAAATCTTTTCCTGGCCGGGTATCTGGGGGTTCTGGGCATAACGACGGTTTTTGTCTGCCTCTGTAAAGACGGGGAGATTTTTAAAAAACTGTTTGGCACTTTTGGCGCACGTATTGCGGAAGCTGTCAAGTACTATCAGTACTATGGATTTTCTTTATGGGGCCAGCCCTTAATGTACTATAAGTCTGATCCAAAAGAAGCCGAAAAAGCGGGGCTGTATACGCTGGATAACGGTTATATGTATCTGCTTCTGGGCTTTGGAATCGTATTGTTTCTGTATTTTATCTTTTTACATGCAGGAACTTTGTGGTGGATGTTTGAGAGAAGACGTCTGGATTATGTAATTGTATATGGAATATTTTTTATTTACGGATTTCTTGAAACACTGGTAATCCGTACAGGAATGAATTTCACCTTATTTTATCTGTTTGGCTTTATCTGGGAGTATTATGACAGAAGAAAACAGGTAGAAAACAGCAGGAGTAGAAGATTATGGCAAAAAAATTAAATGGAACTGTTATTGTAACATACAGATGTAATGCTCGATGTACCATGTGCAACCGGTATAAATGTCCATCCAAACCGGAGGAAGAAATCAGTATTGAAACCTTAAAGAAACTTCCGGAAATGTATTTTACCAATATTACCGGAGGGGAGCCTTTCATCAGAGAAGATCTTCCGGAAATTGTCCGGGAACTCTACAAAAAATCCGACCGTATTGTAATCTCCACCAATGGATTTTTTACAGACCGTATTATCAAACTCTGTAAGGAATTTCCGGATGTCGGAATCCGTATTTCCATTGAAGGACTGGAAGAAACCAACAATGAGATCCGTGGCCTTAAGGATGGCTTTAACAGAGGCTACAAAACACTGAAAGAACTTCGGAAAATGGGAATGAAAGATGTCGGATTCGGAATGACCGTACAGGATAAGAATGCAAAAGACCTGGTACCGCTTTACCGTTTATCAGACAAGATGGGAATGGAATTTGCAACTGCATCCCTTCACAACAGTTTTTATTTTGTGGAAGCAAAAAATATTATCCACGACAGACCTATGGTTGCAAAGAATTTCGAAAAACTTGTCAATGAATTACTGAATTCCAATTCTCCGAAAAAGTGGTTCCGTGCGTACTTTAATCATGGACTGATTAACTACATTTACGGGCAGAAGCGTCTTCTTCCCTGTGACATGTCTTTTGATACGTTTTTCATTGACCCTTATGGAGATGTAATGCCATGTAACGGAACAAAAGATAAAGAAGTCATGGGAAATCTCAATGAACAGACCTGGGAAGAATTATGGAATTCCTCTCAGGCAGAAGAAGTCCGCAAAAAAGTCCGCTGCTGTGACAGAGACTGCTGGATGATCGGATCTGTGTCACCGGCCATGCATAAATATATCTGGGTTCCGGCCTGGTGGGTAATCCGCCACAAGCTGAAATTCTGGACAAAGAAGAAATATTCCATGTACGAAAACAAAATTGTAAGAGAGTACCGGGATGGAAAGGTATCCAAAGAAGAACTGGACAAATGTTCCACCTGTGACATGAACTGTACGATCAATGACGGGCTTTCAAAAGAATCCCGTGCACAGTTAAATGAGCGGACAGGCGAGGAAATTGTTGATGCGGATATCAGAGAACAGCTGAAAAAAACAGAATAAACCATTACAATAAATGCCGTGGCTCTTAAATACAGAGCCACGGCAAAACTGTTTACAGATTTAGGCCTGACGTTCTGTCAGGCGGGAAAGTATCTGTCTGGCAACAAAAGAAAAAACAGAAGTAAGAATAATTACAGTCAGAGTAGTAAACAGATACTGTGGCCATCCATTGCCGCCAAGATAATTAAGCCCGGTTTTTTCCACAATGCGGAATATAACCATATGCGACAGATAGATTTCCATGCTGATAGTACTGAAAAATCGGGTTATTCTGTTTTCAAGAAGTATCCCATGGCTGATGATTCCATAAATGACCATGGAAGCAAAAAGACCAAGACAGAAATAAATATTCCGGTGAGAAACATAATATAGCAGAATAAAAATGAAAACCACACCGAGAACAAACCATTTGTTTATTTTGATCAGAAAGTCTTTATACAGATAGATCAAACCGCCTGCAAGAAAAAAACAGCTGCAGTAGAGAATGTTTGTTTTCCCCACATGAAAGTATTCCGCGCAGATAAAATTATAGACCAGACTGATAAAAAATGCTCCCCATGCCCTCCTTTTATTTTCAAGAAGAACACAGAAAAAAGGAAAAATAAGATAAAATACAAAAATTACACCCAGGAACCAGCCTACGCCAATAACTGTAATGTTTCCTGCTTCAGGAAGGAAACCGAACAGAAGGGTCAGATCTGCAAAAGCTTCATACAGATGAGACAGAGAAGGTTCAAGAATAAGATCCAGCAACACCAGAATTCCAAAAAACGGAAGAATTTTCCGGAAACGTCTTTCATAAAAATGTGACAGAGAAAGCTGATTGTGCATAATCCGTTCATAATATCCACAACACATTCCAAAAGCGGATATTGTCATAAAAAGAAATACAAAATCTGAAAAAGATGGAATCACGCGCTGGGCTATGAACCCGGACATCTTGTAATTGGAGTTGGATAAAACATGCATTGCAACGATGGACAGAGCTGCGATTGCCCGAAGACCGTCAAGAGAGTGGAAATGTTTTTGCTTTTGTGTAAGATGCATTCTCCTAGTCCTCCTCGATCACCTGAATCTCCAGATAATCAAATTCAATCTGTTCAATAAAATTATCCTGATAAAAACGTGCTTTGTCATGTTTCTTAAAGTCTTTGACAGTGGCGTCCAGCCAGATGGGATTGCCAAGGTCCATCTGATAGCAGATCTCTTCAAGACCATGGAAAATCTTATGTGTTCTGGTATCGTCGCTGTCGTCACAGACTACCGTGTCCTGGAGCATGTGGTTGTCTTTCCAGATTTTTCCCCATAAACGAAACATAAATAAATACCTCCGTATTGAAACTGCCGCATCCGGCAGAAGATTCTACTTTAAGTGACCTCCAGTATAGCGGATTTCAAAGGGAAAGTAAAGTTCGGGGCGGATTCCCGTTTTGTACACAAAACAATGCACCGGGCCGCTCCGCTTTTATTGACTAATGTGTAAAAATCCTCTATAATAAACGAAATTGTGAAAAAAAGAATCATTACAGATTGGAGGAACCGAAATGAAACTTTACGATACCG
>ERZ826613.3421-NODE-3421-length-13253-cov-4.104486_pt1 | contig 13253 bp, 10 predicted proteins | sample MGYA00519925_ERZ826613 | MGnify/ENA primary metagenome ERZ826613 (study PRJEB31778, sample SAMEA3449236) | human gut metagenome | biome: human gut; feature: human-associated habitat; material: faeces | place: United Kingdom | collected 2010/2012 ... | reverse complement strand
GCCACCTTGCCCGGCAGGTCTTCCGCGTCGGAGAGGGTGTGCAGACACAGGCGGTACTCGCTGTAACTCCAGCCGTGGGCGCCGTCCAGCACGCCCCAGTCCCACATCGCATGGTAGGACATCTTTTTCCCGTTGAGGTCCGCACGGCCGCTCTTGCAGCCGGGGTACTTGACATGCGAAGGGCAGTGCATGTCGCCCACGATGTGAATGACATACATCAGGTTCAGCCGCACGAGCGAGTCGCTCATGTTCCGGTAGTCCTTCAGCCGGTCGATGGCGTGCATCAGTTCCACGACACAGTTGGTTTTTCCCTTGCGCAGCGTGTCGACCAGCTGCATGTCGGCATCCACGTAGCTCACGTGCTCGACATTGCGGAATTCGGGGGTGTCGCGGTACTTGTCCATCCACGAAGCGTAGTAAACGATCGAATGTTCGAGGTAGCGGGCGATGTTCCTCTTCGCCCGGGGCGTCAGGTTGCACTCGGCGATGTAGGCGATGGCGTCGTGGCGTGTGCGGTCCCATGCCTGCGACGGCAGCGCCGCGCAGAGCATAAGGCCCAACAAAAACAGTTTCAGGTTCTTCATTGTCTTTCAAATTAACGGGTTAACGATTCGGCGCGGAAGTTATCGAACGGCACGCGGTTCTTGCTTTTGAACGCCGGGGCGAACACCACGCGGGTCGTAGCATCGGCTCCCGCAACGGCGAAGACCGCGAATTTTCCTTTAAAGGCACTATCATCAGGCATATGCCACAAATAAAACAATAAAAAGAAATAAAACCAAAATTATTCCGGTGAAAATTCCACGACAAGACCCGATAATCGGCCAAACGGTCCCCGGCGGACGGCGATTGCAGGTTCGGCACGCGCTTTGTACTTATTCCGGTCAGCTGCGGCACAGCAACCGCAGTGAGGTTTCTTCATTTATTTAAGTTTGGGTTAGTAGTTTAGGAGGGCCATCCTCCGGAGGCGGCAGGCAATCGCGAGATCCCCTGCCGCTTTTTCATGCCGTCCCGGCCACGCCGCGGCAACACGCACGATGTGCCGCGACCGTGACGGAACCGCGCGGCACACAGAGTCTGCGACCCGCCGGAAGCACACGCACAGGGCAGGGGTCAGAACTCCACCGTGATGCCGATCGAGGGCAGCAGCGTGCCGCTCTCCTGCCGGAGCACCTTCATTTTGTAGCGCTGCTCCGAGACCGGATCCTCGGGATTGAGGATCTCGCCCGTGGACATCAGCACGTCGGGCTGCCGGAGTTTGCTCACCGTGACGTTCTGCAGGTCGATGTAGAACCCCAGCATGCACCCCTTGAAGTAGAAGATCTTGTCGATGCGCAGGTCGAGCTGCGCAAAGGCGTCGAGCCGTTCAGCATTGTAGCGCGCATAGTCATAGTAGGGGCGTCCCTGCGCATCCCACGCCTCGACGAGCGACGACTTGTCGGCATCGTAAGGCGTATAGGGGGCCCCGCCCACGGCGCTCAGCTTCGCGCCGATGCTCCAGTTGCGGGGCAGGTCGTACGTTCCGCTGACGTTCACCACGAAGCGGTTGTCCCACGCCGAGGCGATCCACGGCGACGAGCCGTCGCTGCGGTACTCGCTGCGGTAGAGCGTCACCGACCCCACGATGTTCACCCGCCCGGGAATCTGCCAGCGGGCCATGGCCTCCACGCCGTAGGCGCGTCCTTCGGCCGAAGAGACGAGCGCCTCATTGCCCACCACGCCGTAGTCGTTGCCCTTGCACGAGAGCGGAATCCCGTCGGCGAGCGACAGGGGCACGTCGTCATATCCTTTGTAGAAGTTCTCGAGCGAGAGGACCAGCCGGTCGCGCAGGTGCCAGCTTACACCGGCACTCACCGCCCCGACACGCAGGTAGCGCAGGTCGCGGTTCACATACTGCCCGGCATCGAGGTAGCCGAGTGCCGTATAGGGCGGCAGCTGGTAGTAGAGTCCGGCGCTGCCGCTGATCTTCCATCCCCCGCCCAGCACATACGACAGCGAGGCGCGCGGCGAAAGCTGGTGCCACGGCCGGGACATGTGGGAGGAGTAGTCGCACGCGTCGGCCCGCACCCCGGCCGATGCGGTGAAGCGCTTGTTTTCCGAGGAGTAGTCGGCTCCGACGAAGAGCCCCCAGCCGAAGATGCCCAGGTCGGTGCGGTAGTCGGCCGTGCGGGCTTCGTCGGTATAGAGGCGCTGGAAGGTGCGGTTCGTGTAGTCCGAATAGTTGAGTTCCGCCCCTTCGCGCAGGGTCCACTGTCCGAGATAGCTGCGGTTCTCGGCCCGCAGCGTGCTCTTCTGCTCCACGGAACGCAGGCGCAGCGTGAGGTTCTCCTCCGAGGAGTCGTCGTTGCCGCGATACTTCAGGTTGCGGTTGTTCAGGTAGTTGTGGCTCAGGGTTACCGTCTGCACGTGCTTCCCGGCATAGTGCTGCCACGAGGCACCGACCGTGAAGGTCTCCTGCTGGATGCGCGGCAGATAGCTCAGCAGGTACTCGGCATCCTCGCCCTTCTCATCGACGTTGAGCTTCATGTTGTCGATGCCGGCCAGCGCCAGAAAGGTCAGCTCGTCGCGCTCCGAGAAGCGGGTCTTGACCTTTACCTGCCCGTCGATGTAGTTCGGCAGGAACGGGAGCCCCAGCATCTTGAAGAGCAGCTGCAGGTAGGACTGCCTGAGCGAGAAGAGGTAGGTCGTCCTGTCGCCGATGTGGCCGCTGCCGCTGATCCCGGCGTCCGAGGCGCCGAGCGTCGCCTTGAAGGTCTGCCGCTCGGCATTGCCATCGCGGAGCTTGAAGTCGAGCACGGAGCTCAACGCCCCGGCCCGGTCGGCCGGGAAGGCCCCGGTGTAGAAGTTGATCTCGCGGATCAGGTCGGCATTGACGATGCTCACCGGACCGCCCGTGGCGCCCTGCGTGGCAAAGTGGTTGATGTTCGGGATCTCGATGCCGTCCATGAAGAACTTGTTCTCCGACGGGCCGCCGCCGCGCACAATCAGGTCGTTGCGGTAGCCCACCGGCGAGAAGGCCACGCCGGGATAGGAGCGCACGATGCGCGAGATGTCGCGGTTCGAACCGGGGCTCTTCTCGATCTCGCGGACCCCGATGACGTTCAGCCCCACGGGGCTCTCGACCGTCGCCCGGAAAGGCGAGGGACGGACCGTCACGGCCTCGACCTGCGTGGCATCCTCCTCGAGCTCGATCTCCACGAAGGGCGTAGCGGCCGAGACGAGGAACTCGGGGCTGACATAGCCCTTGTATCCGACCGAGGAGGCGACGAACCGCTGGATGCCGGGGCGTACCCGTTCGATGACAAACCGGCCGGTGGAGTCTGTCGAGGCGCCCCGCTGCTCCTCGCCCTGCACCACGACCGAAGCATAGGCGACCGGCTGGCGCGTCAGGCGGTCGATCACACGACCCGACACCGGGTATCCCGAGGTTTGCTGCGCCCGCACCGCACACGGCACGGCGAGCAACAGCAACAAGCATGACAGACAGATCCGTTTCATCGTCCTATTCCAGTTTTATGTCGAGCATCACGGGCAGATGGTCCGACGCCCTGCTCACGTCGCCCGCACGGAAGCGGTCCAACACCCGGGCATCCACCACATCGCATGCCACACCGTTGTCGAGTTGCAGAAAGTAGTCAATGCAGACCGTCGGTCCGTCCGACGGATAGGTCCCGGCATCGGTTCCCGAGAGCACCCGCCAGGCGCGCCGCAACTCGCGCAGCGTCTCCGAGCCGGGCTCGGCATTCAGGTCGCCGCCGAGGAAGACCGGCTTCACGCTCCGCCCGTAGCGTTCGCGCATCACCCGGTTGATCTCGCGCACCTGCTCGACCTGCGCCTCGGCCGAGACATGGTCCAGGTGGGTAGTGGCGATCACGAAACGCGGAAGCTCGACGACCGCCAGCACGCGCGGCTCGGCTCCGCCGGCCTGCGGCAGCGGCACGAAGAATTTGCGGACCGCCGGCTCGCGCGTCATGACCCCTTCGCCGTAGGCGCCGCCCTGGAACGGCATGGCGGGACCGTAGCAGAAGTCCCAGCCGCCCATCAGCCCGGCGACCCGTTCGAGTTGGAAAACGCCCCGCGTCCGGACGGCACAGCTGTCCAGTTCGTTGAGACAGACGGCATCGGCGCCGATCTCGCGCATCATGTCGGCAACAAGCCGATAGTCGTCCCGGATGTATTTGTTGAAGACCCCGACATTGTAGGTCACCAACCGCGTCACACCCGGCGCCTTGGCCGGAGCCTCCGTCCTTTCGGGTGCGGAACCGGTCATCCGGGCCATCGCACACGCAATCCATCCCGCCGCCAGAAACAGCGTCAGGAGAAGTTCCAATCGTCTTTTCATCGTTTTCGAACTTTTCCGGCCGGAAGGCCCGTAAAGGACCAAGGCACAGTCCCGCCGATTTCACCACGAAGATACGCAAAATAACGGTTCCGGACATCGCCGCCGGGAAAAATCGATCCTTTCGCCCTTCATTTCCGCCGGAACGTGCCGCCGACGGGGCCGGAAGAATCTCCGCGGCATGAAAACTGCAGGTCTCGAAGCATTTGCACAACATACCGAACCATGGCCAAAGACAAACGCATTTCGACCTCGCAGCTCGCCCTGATGACCGCAGCTGCAGTCATCAGCCTGCGCGGACTCCCGATGATGGCGCAGGAGGAGCTCACCATGTTTTTCTACATCTTCTTCGCCACGTTCCTCTTCCTGATTCCCGCGGCACTCGTGAGTGCCGAACTGGGCAGCGCCTTCGCCTCCCGCGGAGGCGGTGTCTACACCTGGGTCAAGGAGGCCTTCAACCCCCACCTGGGCTTCACGGCCATCTTCCTGCAGTGGATCCAGAACGTCGTCTGGTACCCCACCGTGCTGGGATTCGCCGCCGCCTCGGCCGCCTACATGGCCGGTCTCCCGGCACTGGCCGAGAACGGGATCTTCGTGGGGTGCTTCTCGATCGCCATGTACTGGTTCGCAACCTGGATCACCCTCCGCGGCACCACGGCGCTCACCGACTTCACGAGCCGCGGGTTTCTCGTCGGCACGGTCCTGCCCGGCATCGTCATCGTCCTGATGGCCGTCATCTGGCTGGCCGGGGGCAACGGAATCGCCTTCGAACACATCCCCGCCTCGGTCACCCAGGTAGTCGGGACCGACGCCGCGCACCACGTGCACCCGCGCCTGTTCCCCCACATCTCGGGCATGAGCGACATCGCCTTCCTGGCCGGCATCCTGCTGCTCTTCGCCGGTGTCGAGGTCCACGCCGTGCACGCCCCCGAACTGAAACGGCCGCAGTCGCAGTTCCCGCGGGCCATGTTCCTTGCCGCCCTGATCTCGTTCAGCCTCTTCACGCTCGGCGCCCTGGCCGTAGCCGTCATCACGCCCTACGAACAGATCGACCTCCAGGCAGGCCTGTTCGTCACCTTCCGCATCGTCTTCGACCACTACCGCATCGGGTGGATGACCAACGTCATGGGGCTGCTCGTCACCTTCGGAGCACTGGCCGGCATCCTCTCGTGGATCTCCGGACCGAGCCGCGGCCTGCTCTGGACAGCCCGGGAAGGGCGGCTGCCCCGGGTGCTCGGCAAAACGAACCGCAACGGCGTGCAGATCAACATCCTGCTCATCCAGGGGGCGCTCGTGACGCTGCTCTCGTCGCTCTACATCGTGATGAAGAACGTGAACGTGGCCTTCTTCCTGCTCAGCGCCCTGACCATCGGACTCTACCTGATCATGTACATGATGATGTACGCCGCAGCCATCCGCCTGCGCTACACTCAGCCCGACCTGCCCCGCAGCTACCGCGTGCCGGGCGGACGCGCCGGGATCTGGATCATCGCCGGAGGCGGCCTGCTGGCCGTGCTCTTCTCGTTCGCCGTGACCTTCTTCCCGCCCTCGCAACTGCCCGTCGGGAGCCCGGCCACCTACACGGCACTCGTCGCCTCGGGCACACTGCTCTTCCTGGCCATCCCCTTCGCCATCAGCCGGTCCATGGACCGGCAGGAGAGGCAAAAGGGTAAGCGGTAAAAGGAGCGGTGCGGGGCCCGCCTCATCAAAGGCAGGTCCCGCACCGGTTTGCGTCCCAGGTTCCGTCAGCCGAGAATCGTACCGTCCTCCGCGATGCGAAGCGTCACCTCACGGTCCGTCCGCTCCTCCTCCAGCTCGAGGGCATACCATGCACCGTCGGGAGTCTGAAGATAATCCGCGCCGTCGAACTCCCATCCGGCATACTCCGAAGCGGCCCAGGCAGCCGTCACCGCTTCGGGCAGTTCGGCACGGCGCACCTCCCACGAGGTCCTCACCCACGCTCCGGCCCCGTTGAAGAGCAGCTCCTTCTCGCGCCCCTCGTGGCGGATCTCCACCTCGAGCATCCCGTCGTCGCTGTCCTTCTCCACGATCGAGGCGCCCGGATAGTTCTCCCGGATGAAGGCCTCGATCTCCGCCGCGACACCGGCGCCTCCCACGGAGGGTTCATGGAGCGACACCTCGCCCTCGGGCGTAATCCGGATCTTCACGTCGCCGTTGCGCGACTCGAGCTCCAGGCGGTAGAAGGTCCCCTCGGAGACCGTCTCGTACAGATCCGCGTCGTCGAGCCGATAACCGCGCGCCTCGGCATACTCCGAAGCGGCCCAGGCAGCCGTCACGGCTTCGGGCAGGTCGGCACGGCGCACCCCGGTCTTGGTATACTGCCACGCCGCGCCGCGGTCGAAGAAGAGTTCGCGCTTCACGCCGCCGTCGAGAATCTCGACCTCCGTCCCCTCTGACTCTGCATCGACGTCGATCACACGGGCCGAAGGATAGTGCGTCCGGATATACTCCCCGATCGAGGCCGCAGGCTCGGCCGGGATGAAATCGCCGTAGTCGCAGTCGGGGTCCGCGTCGGCCACACACTTCACCAGCACGCCGTCGGGCGAGTAATAGAGGTCCATCTCGCGGCCGCCCTGTTCGACCTCGATGACGTAGATCTCTGGCTCGACATCGCCCGCACGGTAGAGTACGTCCACCCGGTCATCGACCCGCCACGAGGCATATTCGCTTGCGGCAAAGGCCTCCCTGACCGCCTGCGGGAGGGCTTCGAAACGGATCTCCGTCTCGGTCATCGTCCAGCGCCCGTCGGCATTGCCGAACCAGGCCGAGCAGTTCGTGGAGAGCGCCGCACGGGTTCCCGTCCAGTAGAAGTCCGCCACGGCATAGTCGCCCTTCATGCTCCAACTTACGTTCTGCGCACCGGGGTAACGCTCGGCAAAAGCCGCCAGCACCTGCGGCGACACCTCGCCTCCCGAGCCGCGCTCCCCGTCGGAGCGCTCACATCCCGCAGCCAGAAACGCGGCGGCTGCAACCAACAGATTTCTCATCCAATTCATCATGATCGTGTCGTTTTAAGTGATTCGATTACCCATTTTCGCAGGCAAAGCTACGGGGACATTTTGAAAAGAAACTGAAACGGCACAAAAAAACCGGTCCTTCGCGGACCGGTCGCTCCGTCATTCGGACGCGCGGTATTCGTTGGGGGTCTGCCCCGTGAGTTTCTTGAACATCCGGGTGAAGTGCTGCGGATACTGAAAGCCCAGTTCGTAGGCGATCTCACCGATCGTCCGCCCCGGATCGAGCACCCGCTCCTTCGCCACCTCGAGCAGTTTGAGCTGGATGTGCTCCTGGGCCGTGCGCCCCGTCTCCCGTTTGACCAGGTCACCGAAATAGTTGGGCGAGAGGCAAAGCTGTCCGGCGCAGTATTTTACCGTAGGAAGTCCTTCGCTGCGGGCGCGCCCCTCGGCGAAGTAGTCATCCAGCAGGCGTTCGAAACGCGTCAGCACGTCGTGATTGACATGTGCGCGGGTGATGAACTGCCGTTCGTAGAAACGCAGGCAGTAGTCGAGCAGCACCTCGATCTGCGTGGTGACCAGCCGCCGGCTGTGACGGTCGATGGCATGCCCGAGTTCGAGACGGATCTTCCGGAGGCTGTCCACGACCAGCGACCGTTCCGTCTCCGAGAGGTGCAGCGCCTCGTTCACCTCATAAGAAAAATAGGTATACTCCTTCATGTTGCGACCGAGCATCGTCCCGCGGATCAGGTCCGGGTGGAAAACCAGCGCCCACCCCTTCGGCTGGAACTTTTCGCCGTTATCCTCGAAGCCGATCACCTGCCCGGGGGCCAGGCAGACGAGCGTACCCTCCTGGTAGTCGTAGTAGTTGCGGCCATAGATCATGTCGCCGCAACGGACCTCCTTGAGGAAAACCGCATAAAAGCCGAACGTCTGGCGCATATGGTAGACAGGCCGGGCCTCTGCGAAATCGACAACCGCCACCAGGGGATGCTGGGCCGCGACACCCAACGACCCGCAATATTCGCCGACGGATTCGATGTGCCGGATTTTTGATTCCATATTATTAGTTACAGGCTTGTTTCCCACAAAGGTAACCATTTCCGCGGGATCCCGCTCCCCGGCGGGCAAAAATCGGTAATCGGGGTAAAAGATTCCGTAATCCGTCTACCCGGAACCGGCCGGGATGCCGTATCTTTGCATTACCGGGCCCCGGACTGGGATCCAACAGAGAAAAAAACGGATACGGACATGAAAAAACGGGTATTGATTCTTTCATCCAGCCCCCGCCGACACGGCAATTCCGACACGCTTTGCGACGAATTCCTGCGCGGAGCCCGCGAGGCGGGGCACGACGCAGAAAAGATCTTTCTGCGCGACCGGACCATCTACTACTGTACGGGATGCGGCACCTGCACCGAACCGGGCAGATCCTGCCCGCAGTACGACGATGCACGGGAAATCATCGAGAAGATGGTCAAAGCCGACGTCATCGTGCTCGCCTCGCCGGTCTACTTCTATGCGATGAGCGCACAGATGAAGACCCTGATCGACCGCTGCTGCTCGGAGTACCTGAGGATGAGCAACAAGGAGTTCTACTTCATCATCACGGCCGCCGAGCAGGACAAGGGGGCCATGGAGCGCATGATCGAGGGATTCCGCGGATTCCTCGACTGCCTCGAAGGGGCCCGCGAGCGGGACACGATCTACGGACTCGGCGTCTGGAAGATGCACGAGATCGACGGACATCCCGCCCTGCACGAAGCCTACGAGGCGGGACGCAAACTCTGACCCGCCGCGCCGGCAACCGCCGCAAACAACGACAAAAGTACCAACATGAAACGAACGACCCTCGCCGGCCTGCTGCTCCTCGCATCCGGAGCCGCAGCAACAGCCCGGCCGGCAACAAACGACATCACCATGAAAGATACCACCGAATTTCACCAGATCTTCCCGCAGGGCGAGGCCAACCCGCCAGCCAACGCTCAATATTTCATCGGACAGTCCTACCTGGCGCCCCTGACCCGGAACGGAGCGTTGAACTGCCCGGTCTACAACGTCACCTTCGAACCCGGCTGCCGCAACAACTGGCACAGCCACACGGGCGGCCAACTGCTGCTCGTAACGGCCGGACGCGGCTTCTACCAGGAGCGGGGGCAGGAGGCCCGGCAGCTTCTCCCGGGCGACGTCGTCGAGATCGCACCGAACGTGGTCCACTGGCACGGTGCGGCCCCCGACAGCTGGTTCTCGCATCTGGCCGTGGAGTGCAACCCGGCCACGAACCGCAACACATGGCTCGAGCCCGTGGACGACGACACCTACCGTGCGGCCACGGCCCCGAAGCCGTCGCAGGCTAAGACCGACGACGGCCTGCCCAACCCGCTGGCGGCCTTTGCCTCGAGCGATCCCGAGCTGAGCGCCCTGGCCGCCGGTTTCGCCTGCGGCGAGACGCAACAGTACGGCTCGCTCGACCGCCGCACGCGGTTGCTGGTGACCCTTGCCTCCGTTGTTGCGCTGCAGAGCGACGAACTACTCGCTCCGCTGCTGGACGCCGCTCTCGATGCCGGCATTCCACCCGTCGAGATCCGCGAGACGGTCTACCAGACGATCCCCTACGTCGGCATGGCGAAGGGCGCCGACGCAGTAGCCGCCATGAACCGCCGGTTCACGGCCCGGGGCATCAGCCTGCCCCTCGAAGCATGCGGCACGACGACCCCCGACACCCGCTTCGAGCAGGGACTGGCCCTGCAGAAGTCGATCTTCGGAGAGGCGATCGACCGGATGTACGAGACCTCGCCGGCCGACCAGATACACATCCAGCACTACCTCTCGGCCAACTGCTTCGGCGACTACCAGACCCGCCGGGGACTGGACGCGGCAACCCGGGAGCTGCTGACCTTCGCCACGCTGGTTTCGTTGGGAGGCTGCGAGCCTCAGGTCAAGGGACACATTTTGGGCAATGCCCGTGTCGGCAACGGCAAGCCGACGCTGCTGGCCGTCGTCACCCAATTGCTTCCCTACATCGGCTATCCGCGCACGCTCAACGCAATCAGCGCCATTAACGCCGTTGTACCGGCAGAATAAAAAAGTTTCCCCGTTCCGCAAATAAAAAAATCCGCCCTGAGGCGGAAATTTACGAAAGAGGAGCAAAGCATATGAAAACTAAAAAACTTTTATTAGCATTATGCGCATTTATGATTATGGGAGGTAATGCCGTTATGGCACAGGAACAAACAATACCTGAAGAATTTGCAAAAGAAAACATTTTTGGGCTCGGCGAAAAAAACGTGGCTTACCAGCAGTATTTTATCGGCCAGAGCTATTTAAACCCGCTGACCAAAGAACGTGTGGGCACAGCCAACGTAACCTTTGAACCCGGCTGCCGCAACAACTGGCATATTCATCACAAAGGCGGGCAGATTTTACTGGTAACCGCAGGCCGCGGCTACTACCAGGAATGGGGCAAACCCGCGCAGGAACTTAAACCCGGCGACGTTGTAAACATTGCGCCCGAAGTTAAACACTGGCACGGCGCCGCACAGGACAGCTGGTTTGCACACATTGCCATTGAAGTACCGGCTGAAGGCAGCAGCAACGAATGGCTGGAGCCCGTTACCGACGAAGAATACAGCAAATTAAAATAAAAAGTTAAAATCCGTATATACAAGTACAACCCCCTTTGTTATTAAAACGAAGGGGGTTATTATTATGCCTGCGGCAGAAAATAAAAAAGCACTGCAATACTGATTACAGTGCTTTGGCTATAAAATAAAAATGGTGATCCACCCGCGACTCGAACGCGGGACACCCTGATTAAAAGTCAGGTGCTCTGCCAACTGAGCTAGTGAGTCATGTTGGCAGGGGTGGCTGGGATCGAACCAGCGCATAACGGAGTCAAAGTCCGTTGCCTTACCACTTGGCGACACCCCTACAGTGATTACGATGTGTAGGTTATGGGGTGAGTAGTGGGGATCGAACCCACGCGTAACGGAGCCACAATCCGCCGTGTTAACCGCTTCACCATACCCACCACCTTGTAGGTATCGAAGACATTGTCTTCGTAACAAAGAGAATTATATCTTTTCTAGAGATTTGTGTCAACACCTTTTTCTCAATTTCATTAATTTTTACAAACGAAACTTTTAATTGTGTTATCTCTAATATAAGCCCTTTAATCCCCATATAAATAAGGAAGCACTATCGGAAACTTTCGTTTCACAAATGGTGCTTCCCCATTATACATATTATTTACTTAGTTGGCAAATAATTTTTTACAAAATTTGGCAATGCAAATGCAGCTTTTTGAATATCCGCATTATAATACTTAGTTTCAAAGTTTTGTTCACGGTTTGGAGTCCATGTTAGAGGATCAAATGTTTTGGAACCCAATGTAAAACAATGCATTCCTGCAGGATAGATTGGAATAAAAGCTGTATATAAGCGAGCAATTGGGAAATGGCTATTAACGTAACCAAAAACTTTTTCCACTAATGGTTTATGTAACATCGGAGATTCTGTTTGTTGTACAAACAAGCCATCAGCTTTCAAAGCTTTTAATGTATTCTTATAGAATTCTTCTGTAAATAAGCCTTCACCAGGACCGATTGGATCGGAACAATCCACGATAATTACATCATAGTAATCTTCTGCTTCTGCCATGAAACCAATACCATCACCAATTTTTACAGTCAATTTAGGGTGGTTTTCAATCATAGCTTTAGCAATAGTTGGTAGATATTGTTTTGCCAACTCTACAACCTTACCATCGATTTCAACCATTGTTACTTCTTTTACACAATCATGACGTACACATTCTCTAGCTACGCCACCATCACCACCACCGATAATCAAGACACGTTCAGGATTAGGATGTAAGAACAAAGGGATATGGCTCATCATTTCATGATAGATAAACTCTTCACGCTCAGATGTTTGAAAAACGCCATCTAAAGCGAGCATCATACCATACTCTTTTGATTTAAAAACTTCAATTTTTTGAAACTCAGATTCCCCAGAGTAAAGCACTTCTTCCGCTTCAGCGCTTAGACGTAAGTGAGGTGTTTGTTCCTCAGTAATCCATTGACTCATGTAGTACCTCCTACTATGTATACTACAATACGCACCGTAGGATTCTACGATGCGTATGTATATTACGTTAATTGCTCTATTATTTAACCTTTACGGCTAATGTAACAGAAGCCACCACCTAAAATGGTATCTTTCATCCAATTCGCCAAAGAAAAATCACGAATTTCACCTTCATCAAAGATGCCACAGCGGATATCATCACCGTCCATAAACATCTTGTGAATCGGAACCCAATGCCATGTATAAAGAGCCTTTTCTTTTCCTTTATGACGATTCAAAAATGCAACGGGCACATCTTGTGCCAACGCATCATGAATAAACTGAGCTGCAGCTTCCACCTCTACGCGAGATGCACAGAAAGGAGATACATTTAGCATATGCACATCATAAGACAAACCTTCGTCCTCTAATAAACGAACAAGGCCTCGTTCCATCCATTGAGTTTTATAAACACCGCCACCAAAGCGTGGTTTTACATATTTCCAAACTAAGTTCATCCGTTCTAAAGCAAGCGTTTGGTCGGATGTGGTTTCTAGATCTAATAAGCCATCCCTAAATAGCGAATAGCCCAATACTTGTGATGCCGATGTAGGCCCACAACCAGACAAGCGTTGCCACTCATCAGTGAACCACTCTTGGTCATACCCATATGATGTTTTACCATTTACATCGATATATAGCCATTCTGGATGTTTAATAGATACTTCATTCATGAGATTAACCTTCGATTACTTCTACAGTTTCCATGATAGCACCTTGTTGGATACCATCAACTACATCCATGCCTTCGATTACTTTACCAAACACAGTATGTACACCATCTAAATGAGATTGTGGTTCGTATACGATAA
>ERZ826613.3420-NODE-3420-length-13265-cov-3.214610_pt1 | contig 13265 bp, 8 predicted proteins | sample MGYA00519925_ERZ826613 | MGnify/ENA primary metagenome ERZ826613 (study PRJEB31778, sample SAMEA3449236) | human gut metagenome | biome: human gut; feature: human-associated habitat; material: faeces | place: United Kingdom | collected 2010/2012 ... | reverse complement strand
TTAGTCTTTGCTCCATCTTAATGGCATTGGCCAAATATGCATAGGCTCCAACCTGTACTTTATAATAGCCATCTTCATATATTATAAATGCAGGAAATCCGTCAATGAGCAGTGAGTTTAACATACGGTCTGCATTTTCTTTGTTTCTGTATGCACCAGTCTGTACTCTGTAAAGAGGTTGTGGTGAGTAGGAGTTATCCGTATTATCATCATAGTTACAATCACAGTCAGTTTTGTTGCTTATATAACTGGTAACTGCCATACTGTCTTTTGTATTAGCAGGACTTAAACTGTTTTTATTACTATTATCATTTCTATTATTGCTGTTATTATAATTGTTACTGTTATTATAATCGCTGCTGTTATTATTACTGATATTATCTTTGGTGTTATTGTTGATATTATTGTTATTGCTATTGTTGTTATTACGGGCACTGGCCGGAATACTTTCAAGTATTCCATCAGCTATAGCATTTGCAACCTTATCGAATTCCTGGTCAAATATATAATTATCTTTTTCATTATTTATAAAGCCTGCTTCAACAAGGACAGCTGGCATCTTAGTTCTCTTAAGTACCACAAGATTTTTCCGGGTATCAACTCCCAGATTCTTAAATCCAACATTCTCAAGCTGGTTGTTTATGTTTCTTGCAACCTCTGACTTAAGTCCTGAATCATTGTATACAAGAGTTTCAACACCAGAATACTGATTGGGCTTTTCAGAAGAGTTTCGATGTATTGACACGAAAAGATCAGCGCCGGAGTTGTTAGCATCAGTTGCCTTTTTAAAAGGTGTCTCATATTCGTCGTTAGTTCTTGTATAGAAAACATCAATTCCATTTTTTTTAAGAATATCGCCGATGGCCAGAGTAAGGTCGAGGGTATCATCTTTTTCCTGTCTGCCATTATAAACCTCACCAGGATCGCTGCCACCATGACCTGCATCAAGAGCTACTTTATATTTTGACATATCCGCTCCTAAGGGAATTATCATTTTATTTTATTCATAAAAATATATAAAGATACATATAATAATGAAAAAATATTGATTTTTGTATATAGGTGTATACAGAATGGGGGTATAATGGTGTATGTTCATACTATGGAAACACCACAGGATATGATAGATAAAGGGAAGATGCACATAAATGTATATGATAAACAGCAGGGAGCACCGCTTGCAAATGCAAGAATCACTCTGTCATACACAGGTAATCCGGATTCGATAATAAATGAACTTGTAACGGATTCAGAGGGGGCGGTTAATCTTGATGAACTTTTAGCACCACCGATAGAGTACAGCATGGAGCCAGGGGAAAAACAGCCATTTGCAGAATATACGATTGATGTCAGTGCCAACGGATATGAGGAGACTAACATATCCGGAATAGATGTCTTTTCAGGGGAAACGAGTATACAGGATGTATATCTTAATGAAAATGAGTATACAGTTGCGGAAGATAACATAGTTATTCCGGTTAATACCCTGTATGGAAACTATCCAGCCAAGATACCAGAGAGTGAGATAAAGCCACTTAACCAGTCTGGTGAGATAGTACTAAGCCGTGTTGTTATTCCTGAAACTATAGTTGTGCATGATGGTGTTCCTACTGATTCAACGGCGCTTGATTATTATGTCAGGTATAAGGATTATATTAAAAATGTTGCAAGCAGCGAGATATATTCAACATGGCCAAGGCAGACGTTAGAGGCTAATATACTTGCAATCATGTCATTTACATTGAACAGGGTGTATACAGAATGGTATAGAAACCAGAGTTATAATTTTACTATAACATCTTCAACAGCATTTGATCATAAATGGGTGAATGGCAGAAATATATTTGAGAGTATATCAAATGTAGTAGATGAAATATTTGATAATTATCTTTCACGTCCGAATGTTAAGCAGCCAATACTTACACAGTACTGTGATGGAAAAAAATCAAGCTGTCCGAACTGGATGACACAGTGGGGAAGTAAGTATCTTGGTGACCAGGGATATTCATCAATCGATATATTAAGATATTATTATGGCGATGATATGTATATAAATACAGCAGAGCAGATACAGGGTATTCCTTCATCATGGCCTGGTGCCAATCTTGATATAGGGTCATCGGGTCAGAAAGTAAGACAGCTTCAGGAGCAGCTGAATCTCATAGGAGATTATTACAAGGCTATACCACCATTGTCAGTTGATGGAATATATGGAGAGCAGACAGCAGAAGCGGTAAGACAGTTTCAGAGGATTAACAATATGCCACAGACAGGAGTCGTTGATTTTCCGACATGGTACCGTATATCAGACAGATATGTGAGACTGTCAGGCATAGCTGAGCTTATGTAAGCGGGCATTATATAGTCTGGATTATGGAAATGTTGTCTTTAAACAGTATTGAAATAGTATTATAGTACTGATATTATGATGATATAAAGTAATGTGTACAAATGAAAGAGGCGAAAGATATATGAGGTATAAGATAAGTGATCTTGCAAAGCTTCTTGGTGTATCTACAAATACGGTGAGAAGATATGAGGATATGGGTTATATATCTGCTGTAAGGGATGAGAACAGCGGATACAGGTATTACGATGATGATGGAGTGTTTGGTGTGCTCAATGCTAAAATGCATATAAAGTATGGTTTTACGCATGAGCAGATAAGTAAAATGCAGAATTATACGCTTGATGAAACTATAGAGGCATGTCAGGAACGTATGCAGCAGTTGGATAAGCAGATAGCCTATATGACGTATTTAAGACACAGACTTAAGGATGACTGTTTGCTTATGAATAAGGCGGCATCTAATACAGATATATATGAAAAACAAAGTCTTCCTATGTATTATGTCTTATATAAGAATGGCGGAAAGCTGCTTCAGGAGCCAGAAAGACTGGAGCAGCTAAGCGAGTTTTTATACAATTCACCAGAAATACAGCATATATACATAATTCCTGAGAGTGAGATGAAAGCAGGACGTTTTACTGTAAGCTGTGGTTATTCGATTAAGGAAGAGCATCTTGAAAAGTATCATCTTCATATTAACCAATATGCACAGAAGTATATTCCTAAGCCGTCAGTTATGGGTATATCAAAGGTGCCGGCAAAGTTAAGCAATATATATGATTATTCACAGGATGAGATTAAGGAGATTATGATAGGGCGTCACCTTGCGTATATGAAAGAGCATAATCTTGTCCTTGATGGTGATATAACAGGTATAGTTATAACAAAGGTTAAGGATGATGATAGTGATGATCATGTGATGTATATCCTTATGAGTGTTCCTGTACGGCATGAAAAACAGTGAATTATGAGATGTTATGTTCACATATAAAAACAATTCTTTGTTAAGTATGTAAAAGATATTGACCTTGACATTGGTTCATACTTTATAGTTTGTATTATGGATATCAAAAAGGTTTTATAAACATACCCTGACAGTATCCATGCAGATATATAATGTTATAATGCCTTTAAAGGCAGAAAGGGAGGTCAATATGCGCAAAACAACTAAAAGACGTCTTAGCAGTCTTTTGTGTGCAGTACTTATGCTTGTTACAAGCATAGACGTAACTGCATTTGCAGCAGAATCAAAAGCGTCAACAAGAAAGATTGACGTATGGGACATGGGCACAGTACAGGAAGCAGATACAGATAAGTATAATAATCATATTACTGCTGCTGACTGGGAGAATTGTGACAATGTTTCAAAGGATGGTAAATTCGTTGTCGGAGAAACAACATTTGGTGATCTTACAATCAATCATAATGCCAATGACAGATTGTTCTCGGCATCAGGCAAAAACTATGGAAGCAATGCGTTAGCAACAACAGCATATGATGATGGATATACAGCATCCGGTATGTACTACTGTAATGGTACAGGAGGAGAAGGAAGAAGATACATTGCTATTAACAATGTAGAAGCCGGAGATAAGATAGTTGTATACATGGCATCAAGCAATGCTGCTAATGGAACACTTCTTTTTAAGTATCTTGGTGAAGATAATGAACAGGTAGAAAAAGCAAGCTTTACTAACAAGGGAGCTAAGTATGAATTCGTAGCTAAGTATAGTGGTTCATATAAGGTGTATACAGATGCAGCAGCAGGAAAACCTATATATAACAGGGTGGTAAGAATTCCGGGAGTAAAAGTCAGTGGAACAATAGAAGGCGTACAGGTAAGCGGTCTGAAGGTTTTATTTAAGGATGATGTTAACGATATCACATATGATGCAGATGTAAAGGGCAATACATTTACAGCTACACTTGCAGCAGGTTGTGATTATACAGCAGTTTTATCCGGAGTAGCAGGATATGGATTTTCCGTTGATACAAAGAATGTTACAACAACTGTAGATGAAGCTCTGACAGGCAAGACAGGAGTTACATTAAAGGTAGAAGAAAAGAAAGTATATACATATACAGGAAAGGTTACAGGCTTTGCAGCAGATTATGATACATCGGGATTATCAGTTAAGCTCGTAGCTGACCCATCTTCATTAGCAGATGATGTGGTTCTTAAGCTTGATGATAACAAAGCTTTCAAAGCAACACTTGAGCCTGATGTTAAGTATACAGTTGAGCTTAGTGGAGTTAATGATTATGAAGTAGCTGATGGTAAAGAGGTTACAGGCCAGACAGATTACTCTAAAGATATAAGCGTTTCTGCTAAGAAGTTATATAAGGTAACAGGTAGATTTACAGATATTGATGCTAAAGCAGCAGTTACAGATATTAAGTTTATCAATGTTGATGACAAGTATGTGTATACAGGAAAGGTTACATCAGATGGATATGAAGTTTCTTTAAGAAATGGTTCATATGAAGTTGAAGCAGCAGTTGATGGATATAGAACAACAACACATATAGTAGTCAATGATGCGGATGTAACTAAAGACATCTTAATGGTGTCAACTAAAGATAAGGAACAGATTGAAAGAGTATCTGATATATATGTCGGATATAAAGAAAAAGGAAATGCAAACTATAATACAGTAAAAGAAGCAGTATCGGCAGTATCATTAATGACACCTGCTCCTGATGAGAATAATGGAGTTACTATTCATATTGCTCCTGGTACATATAGAGAACAGGTTATTATATCAACTCCATATGTAAGACTTGTTAATGATGAAAAGTCATCAGGCAAAGAAGTGCTTCTTACATGGTATTATGGAATAGGATATAAGTATTACAGCATAGATTCTAAAGGCTATTATAATGCTGAAAATGCATATGATAAGTATGAGAAGGCAGCTGCAGCAAAATGGGGCTGTTCAGTACTGCTTAAAAATACAGCAACAGGATTTAGTGCTGATGGAATCACATTTGAAGCTTCGTTTAACCGTTATTTAACAGATGAAGAAATAGAAGATGGTGTGACACCTACAGAAAATAAGAATCCAGACAGAAACTATGCAACAGATGTTACATCAAAGGCAGCAACAGAAAGAGCAACAGCCATGGCTATAGAAGCTGATAAGGTTGAATTCACAGACTGTGAATTTCTTGGAAGCCAGGATACATTATATACTGGCAATTCAGCAACTAATATGTACTTTAAGAACTGTCATATAGAGGGTAATACAGATTACATATTTGGTGATGGAAACGCAGTGTTTGATGGATGTGAGCTTAGATTTGCAGGTTACAGTGCTGGCTCTGCAGGTGGTTATATTACAGCACATAAGCCAGCCTCTGCTGCAGCAACTAAGATTGGCTATGTATTTAGAAACTGTACAATAATAGGCAGTGATAAACTTGAGGTAAGTGCAGGATATCTTGGAAGACCTTGGGGTCAGGATGCAAAAGTAACATTCCTTAATACTAAGATAAATGGTAGTTACATTAAGGATGAAGGCTGGTTTGAAATGTCTGGCAATAAGCCGGAGAAGGCTGGTTATACAGAATATAATTCGGTTTATACAGATGGAACAGTAGTAGATGTTTCTAAGAGAGTAACAGGAGTTACAACAGATGAAAGTGTTGCAAAGAAAGATGTTGTAAATGATTATCTTTCAGGCTGGACACCTAATGCTTATGTGGCTGATGAGGGCACAGTAGCATTTGTAAAGAAACCATATCTTGTGGATAATGGAGATATCAATGCACCATATCCAGGACATACTCTTACTGTTATATACTCTCTTGGAGAGAAGAATGATAAAAATGATGCATCAGTGATCCGCTGGTATATTGTTAATGAGGATGGCAGTAGAACACTTGTAAAATCGTCAACTGCCAATGCTGATAATACATATAAGATTTCTAAGGATGCTATTGGAAAGCATATTGAAGTTGAAGTTGTACCTGAGAACTTAAGTGGTGTTAAGTCAGGAGCAGTAAAATATAAGGCAGAGGCATATGTAAGAGATGGATATGAAGATCCTACAGGTTCAACAGATATAGAACTTGGTGATGGAGTAAATGTATTTTTAGCAGGTGATTCTACTGTTAAGGATTATTCAGCATCAGGTATGTATATGAGCGGTAAGGCTCAGGCTGAAGGCTCATGGGGCGAATATTTACAGGCGTTCTTTGATTCTTCAAAGGTTAAGGTGCAGAACTATGCCAATGGAGGACGAAGCAGCCGAAACTTTATCAATGAGGGCTCATTAGATAAGATAAAAGCCAATATCAAAGCAGGCGATTATCTGTTTATACAGTTTGGACACAATGACTGTGCCAATGGAAAAGGATACATTGAAGATAGATATGTACCACTTGGACAGCCAGATGCTGACGGAATATATCCTGTAACAGCAGGAACTAAAGTGGCAACACCATCATCACTTACTTCAAAGTATGGAGATACATTCTATTCATATGATTGTGGTGGTACTTATAAATGGTATCTTAAACAATATATTGATGCGGCAAAGGAAGCAGGGGCAATACCGGTTCTTGTAACACCAGTATCAAGACTTTATTATACTAGTGAGGGTACTATCAAACCACATCATGATTCAACAGATAAAGAAACAGGAACACTTGTAACTGAAAATAATGCATATGTTGAAGCAGTTAAACAGCTTGCAAAGGAACAGGATGTATTACTTATTGATGGTTTTGAGATAACAAAGAATATGTATGAGGAAGCATACAAAGCAGACGAAAAGGCAGCTAATGGCAAGTCTGTTAATGGTACACAGGTTATGTCAGCAGGAGACAGTACACATAGCAATAAGCTTGGTGGATTCATAACAGCAGAACTCTTTGCACAGCAGATCCAGAATATGAATATATCACTCTCAAAGGCTGTTAAATCACCATCCAGAGTAGCAGGTGTTAATCCGGATGGACAGCAGGTGTTTGTTGTTGATAAGAATGGAGTGCTTACTGCGAAAGCAGCAGATGCAAATGGCAGATTCACAGAAGATGCAGTGTACTGGACAACAAAAGGCCAGAGCCTTTTAGGTGCAATAAGTGCTAAGAGTGAAGAACTTAATAAGAGCGAGAATCCAACGCCAGACCCAACGCCGGCACCAGATCCAACGCCGGCACCAGATCCAACGCCAGCACCAGACCCAACTCCGGCACCGGATCCAACACCAGCGCCAGACCCAACACCAGCACCAGATCCAACACCAGCGCCAAACCCAACACCAGCGCCAGAACAGGGTGGCAGCGATAAGAAAGATGATGGAGCTACGTCAGATAGTGACAGTAATAAAGATGACAATGCTATATCATCTGACGATAAAAATCCAGATGCTTCTAAAGATGATGTAAAAACAGCAGATGTATATCACGTGATGGGATATAGTGTGGCATTTACAATGGCATTAGCTGGAATAGTACTTCTTGTGTATGAAGATAGAAAAAAGAAAAGGCTGATTAATAAATAATATAATAGTTATAGATACTAGTTTTAGTGATGATTAGAATTGATTAGTATTGATTGGCATTGAATAAAGCCAGATACACAATGACTTAGGTTGTTGTGTGTCTGGTTTTTGAATGCTTGAATATTATTCGTTCGAATATTATTTGCCTGAATATTTTTTGAAATATAATAATGTATGGATTTATGTACAATGCATTATTAAATGTGTAAAAAGATATTGACCTTGACACTGGTTCATACTTTATAATTCCATAAAAAGGGACGGATTGTCCAGAAAAGAAAGGGAAGGTTATTTATGATGAAGAAAAGAAACAGAAAACGTATAAGTTGTCTGCTTAGCGCTTTGCTTTTGCTTGTTATGAGCATAGGCTGGAGCGTTATGGCTATGGCTGATGATGCGGTTAATAAAGACAGCAGCAAGCCTACAGTATGGATAATAGGTGATTCTACAGTAAGTTCTTTTGCTGATAATTATTATTATCCAAGATATGGATGGGGTACACAGATTGATAAGTATCTTGATGGAACATATGAAGTGAAGAATATAGCTTTATCAGGAAGAAGTTCTAAGAGCTATGTTAATGATAAGGAGTATAATGAACTTACATCCGGTATGAAGCAGGGTGATTATCTTCTTATAGGCTTCGGACATAATGATGAAAAGGCAGAAGCAGACAGATATACAGATCCTAATGGTGATTATAAGACAGCTGGCTCATTTGCTAACTCATTATATGAAAATTATATTAAGCCTGCGCAGGCAGCTGGTACAACAGTTATCCTCTGTACACCTATAGTAAGAAGAACTGCTACAACAGAATGGTCTGACAGCAATCTTCATATCACAAAGGATAGTGGTGATTTCAAGGGTGGAGATTATGCCCAGTCTATAAGGAATCTTGGTAAGGAACTTAACATACCAGTTGTTGATATGACTAAGATGACAAAAGAGTTATATGATACATTAGGACCAGATGAGACAGTCAACCTTCATGCATGGACATCATCTAAGGCTACAAGCGTTGATAATACACATACAAACATTTATGGTGGAACATATAATGCTTATCTTGTAACTAAGACAATTAAGGAACTTGGAGTGGCTGGAATATCAGAACATATAACAGCTAAGGAAGCACCTGTTAAGGCTGATGTACTTAAGTCTAATCCAGATTATAAGGAAGCTGAAAATTCAGGAGAACTTAAGCAGAGTGAATTATGGAAAGATGCGGGGGTTTTCAAGGGTTCAATATTTGGAGATATAGGTGGAGACCCAAATCTTATTAAAGATAAGTTCATACTTGAGGGCAATGAAGATGGAAGCATTCACATTGCTGTTAATGGTAAGGGAAAGATATCATCAACAACAGATGGAATTGCAATGTATTATTATAAAGTACCAGCAGGTAGTAACTTTGTAATAACAGCTAATGCAACAGTAAACAGCATTAATAAACACAATCAGGTTGCATTTGGTCTTATGGCAAGAGATGCGATGTATATTGATGTTAATGATAAGTCAGCTCTTGGAGATTATGTTGCAGCAGGAAGTATCCAGCAGGGAACAGCTAACTGCTTTAAGAGAAAAGATGGCGCATTAGGCTATGGTGGTAAATTAGAGAATCCAGTAGAGGCTGGTAAGACATATGCACTTAAGATTGAGAGCAACAGTGATGGATACGCATGTACATTTGGCGATAATGCTGCTATATCAGGCGGTTTTGATTTCAAGCTTACATCAATAGATGCGGATTATGTATATGTAGGTTTATTTGTAGCAAGACAGGCAGATGTAACATTCTCAGATATAAAACTTGTTGTAGATGGTAAGGTAATAACTGGTTCTGATGTTAAGCCAGGTGATACACCAGATGATAGCAAGCCAGGAGATAGCACACCAAGTGACACACCAGATGATAATAAGCCAGGAGATAACACACCAAGCGACACACCAAATACACCAAGTGATACACCAAGCACATCAGATTCAGATAAGGTAAATGCGGTAATTAAGGCTGATGATGGCATCAATATAAAGGCCGAAGTACCAGTGAGCGGAATCACATTCACAGAAGAGGAAAAGAAAGAAATAGAAAACGGAAGTGCAGTTTCGGTATCTATGGAGGTCAAAGATGTAACAGCTACAGTATCAGAAAGCGATAAGAAGCTTGTGGAGGATAAAGTTAAGGAAGTTCTTAACAATGGTGTAGTTGGAGCATATCTTGATCTTACATTATTAAAGAAAGTTGGAAGTCTCAAAGAAGTATCAGTAACAGAAACAGCTGCTGGAGTTGTTGTTAGGCTTGATATTCCTGAAAGTCTTAAGAATACAGATTCATCTGTAGAAAGAAAATATACAGTTGTAAGAATTCATGATGGTGTAGCAGAGGCACTTGAAACAAGCTGCGAAAACGGAGTTATTACATTTACAACAGATAAATTCTCTACATACGCTATATGCTATGAAGATGTAGCAGCAACAGGAAACGGACAGGCATCAGATAACACAATAAATACAGGTGATGTGTATAATATAGCACTCTATGTATTATTCGCAGTTGTATCATGTGCAGGTTTTGCATTCGTAGTATTAAGAAGAAAGTCAGTTGTAAGATAAAAAATAAAACAATGTATCATTTTTGTATTGCAGAAATTTGAAATATTTGAAATGTTTGTTTGAAATGTTTAAAAATATAGTTGACAGCTATAACTATTAGTGTTAAACTCTAATAGTTGTTAAACGAAGCAGAGTATCCACTCTCACCTTAGCGCATGAAGGCGACTCGGGTTTATATTTTTAAGAATATGCATGATAAACAGCAATTAAGATGCATTATGATTAAAAAGTGGATAGTCTGACTATCCACTTTTTTTGATTTTGGAGGTGCACTACTATTAGCGAATTAATGATTAACGAGCAGATCCGCGATAAGGAAGTTCGTGTTATTGGACAAGAAGGACAGCAGCTTGGAGTTATGTCTCCTAAGGATGCTATGAAGTTAGCAAGAGAGGCAGAGGTTGACCTTGTAAAGATAGCCCCATCCGCAAAGCCACCTGTATGTAAGCTTGTGGATTATGGCAAGTATAAGTATGAGCTTGTCAGAAAAGAAAAGGAAGCTAAGAAAAAACAGAGAACAATAGAAGTCAAAGAAGTTCGTTTATCACCTAACATAGATGTGAATGACCTTAACACTAAGTGTAACGCAGCAAGGAAGTTCATAGAGAAAGGCGATAAGGTTAAAGTATCACTCAGATTCAGAGGACGTGAGATGGCTCATGTTGATTCAAGCAAGCATATACTTGAAGATTTTGCAGAGAAGTTAAGTGATATAGCAGTAGTAGATAAGGCTCCAAAGTTAGAAGGCAGGAGCATGACTATGTTTTTAACTGAAAAACGTTAAAATATTATTCCATATGAGAATTAAATTAGGAGGATTATTATGCCAAAGGTAAAGACAAAAAGAGCAGCTGCAAAGCGTTTTAAAGTAACTGGAACAGGTAAATTAAAGAGAATGAAAGCTTACAAGAGCCATATTCTTACAAAGAAGACTACTAAGAGAAAGAGAAATCTTAGACATGCAGCTATGACAGATGCAACTAATGTAAAGACAATGAAGAAGATTATGCCATATTTATAAGATATGGGTGTCTGTGATTGATTATTTTAGGAGGAAATTAAGAAATGGCAAGAATTAAAGGCGGTATGAACGCAAAGAAGAAGCATAATAGAGTATTAAAGCTCGCTAAGGGTTATAGAGGAGCTAGATCTAAGCAGTACAGAGTTGCTAAGCAGTCTGTAATGAGAGCTCTTACAGAGAGCTACAAGGGTAGAAAGCAGAAGAAGAGACAGTTCAGACAGTTATGGATCGCAAGAATCAATGCTGCAGCAAGAATGAACGGTCTTTCATACAGCAAGTTCATGTATGGTTTAAAGTTAGCTAACATCGACCTTAACAGAAAGGTATTAGCTGAGATGGCTGTTAATGATGCAGAAGGATTTGCTAAGTTAGCAGAAGTAGCTAAGTCTAAGCTTGCTTAATCATTAGATTAATTAGTGTAAAGATAAATATAATGTTATATATCAGATTTATATCTGTCAGATTCTAGATATCTTCTGATTAGTAGCATTTAAGCCGCTATATAGGATGAGATAACTCTTTATATCCTGTATGGCGGCTTTTGTGATAATATTGTGAAACATTTATGTAATACTGGCTTTAGAGGCTGTATTATGGTATAGTTTATAAGTCGGCAATCCGGCATAATATATATTTATGGAGACAGGTTATGAGAAAAGTATTAAAAGGAAAGTGCGTTAAATATGCAGTAGCAGCAGCTATGGTTGTTTCTATGCTTATGACTACAGCATGTAATAGTAAAATAAAGGTTGATTATGGATATAGTCCTACAGATTATGTTGAGCTTGGAAACTACAAGGGAATAGTAGCCGATGTTGATGTCACATCCATAACTAACAAGGTTATAGATGACAAGATAGCTGAGCAGATGAATGATGTAACTACATATACAGATGTTAACCGTGGGGCTCAGAAGTCAGATAAGGTAACATTTAGTTACTCAGGAACAGCAGGTGGACTTGCAATAGATGATTTCACGGGTTCTGATTATAGTATGGTTCTTGGGAAGGATGCTTTTCCAGTTGCAGGAACGAGTCTTGCAGATGAATTATATGGTATGGCAGCAGGTCAGACAAAGGTTATAACAGTAACTATGCCAGATAACTCTAAGTATACTGATTATGCAGGTAAGAGAGTGGTGTTTGAACTAACCATGAGCTACGTACAGCAGCCAAATGTTCCTATGCTCACAGATTCGTTTGTAAAAGAGAACTTTGGTCTTGAATCAGTAGATTCATATAAGGAATATGTTAAGAACGATGTTAAATCAACTATAGATACAAAGGTGAGTGAAGCAAAGAATGAGGCTATTCTTACACAGCTTCTTGATGTATGTAAGGTAACAGGATACCCTGAAGAATTCCTTGCACAGCAGACATCAAAGCTTGAAGAATCAATCAGTTTTTATAGTACTCTTCAGGGAAAGACTAATGATGAATACTGCCAGAACCTTTATGGTAAAACATTTGATGAATTCGTAAAGGCATCAGCAGGCCAGCAGCTTATATATCAGGCAATAGCAGAAAAAGAAGGACTTGCTATAACAGAATATGAATATAAAGATGACCTTGAACAGTTTGCAAAGGACAGTGGTTATTCACAGGTAACAACATTCACAGATAAGTTTGACAAGAATACGATAGTAAAGGCAATGCTTGTAAAGAAAGCACAGAATATGGTTATGGATAACGCGGTTGTGAATGAGAAGTAGTATGTTTGTTTAATTGAATATTAGTTGGTGACGAACGGACGACAAATATAAGCTACAGGC
>ERZ826613.3413-NODE-3413-length-13278-cov-3.262422_pt1 | contig 13278 bp, 9 predicted proteins | sample MGYA00519925_ERZ826613 | MGnify/ENA primary metagenome ERZ826613 (study PRJEB31778, sample SAMEA3449236) | human gut metagenome | biome: human gut; feature: human-associated habitat; material: faeces | place: United Kingdom | collected 2010/2012 ... | reverse complement strand
GATGGCCTCGGTGAGGTCCTCGTTGAGCTCGAGCGCGCGGGCGATCGTGCGCGCGAGGCGCGCGACCTCGAGCGTGTGTGTCAGGCGTGTGCGGTAATGGTCGCCCTCCGGGCGCAGGAACACCTGCGTCTTGTGCTTCAGGCGGCGGAACGATTTCGAGTGCGTAATGCGGTCCACGTCGCGCTGGAAGCATGTGCGCATCTCACACGGCGGCTCGGGCGCCAGGCGGCCGGTTGACTGCGTGCTCAGCAGGCCGTGCGGGCCAATGAACAGCGCCTCGGCGGCCTCGCGTTTTTCTCTCGGACAGGGCACAGGGATCCCTCCGTTTCCACATAAAATCCATGTTTGCGGCCGGAGCGGCTTGCGCCATTTCCGGCTGCAATACTCTTATACGACATTGCTGTGTATTTCCCTCTTTTTTTTGAAAAAATGCAGCGAAAAAATTTTGCAAACGTTGTGCCAATTTTTTGACGGGAGTTTGGCAGGTATGCTTTAGGGCGGTTTGCGCAGATTTTGGCGGCGGATAGATATTCGTCGAGCAGAATGTTTATGCGCTTTTTGAGAAAAGGAATAGGGGGCACGCACCGTAAGGCAAGGTCTGACTCGGATGCAGGGATACATCGCCAGAGGGCGATGCAAAAATTTTATCCGAGGCGGGCCTTGCCCCCTCGGGCTCCCCCGCGGCGCAAATATCTTGAAACCATCTATCATTTGCGCCGCAAGGGGAAGGCTGAGAGAGTGCGCAACGGCACAAAAGCCCTCCCGGCTGGGAGGGCTTTGCGATACCTTATGTTCTTCACCGTGCGGCGCGCATATGTACTGCCGCACCCGCCGCTTACAGTCCGGCGCCGGCGAGGGGGACGGCGCGCTCCGTCTCGCCGACGGGGCGCACGGCGCAGCGGCCGGCGGTCAGGTCGCGCACCTGCGCGGCAAAGGCCTCGCCGGCCTCCTCCGGCAGCAGAGCGCAGAGCGTCACGGCGGCGGCATACTGCGTTTCCTGCACGACGCCGCCGAGCGCGGCGACGGCCGCGCGCACCGGCTCGTAGAGCGCGTAGGGCGTGCTGACCTCGCAGGCGAGCCAGCGGCGCACCTCCGAGATGCCGGCGTCGGAAAGCGCGTCGGCCGCGGCGGCGGTATACGCCCGCAGCAGGCCGCCCGTGCCGAGCAGCACGCCGCCGAAATAGCGCGTGACGACGCAGACGGCATTCGTCACGCCCGCGCGGCGGAACACCTCCAGCATCGGGATGCCGGCCGTGCCCTGCGGCTCGCCGTCGTCGGAGTAGCGCTCGGTGCCGTCACGCAGCAGGTAGCACCAGCAGTTGTGCCGCGCGTCGTGATACTGCTTCTTGCACGCGGCGATGACCGCGCGCGCCTCCTCCTCGGAGCCGACCGGCTGCACAAGGCCCAGAAAGCGCGAGCGCTTGTCCACGTACTCCGACGCGCCGGTCTTTGTTGGAATGCGGTAGCTGTCCATATTACCCCTCCTCGTCCGCGATGACGAACGGCTCGAGCCGCGGCCACTGCTCCGGGTGGATGATGACCTCGAGCGCGATGCCGTCGTCGCGGTAGTCGGTGCGCAGCACGGCGCAGTCGCGGTGCAGCGTCTCGAGCAGCGCGCCCTGCGCATACGGCAGCAGCAGCGTCACGTGGTGGTCGGCCCGACCGAGGATGGCGCGCACGCGCGCGGTCAGCTCCGCCGTGCCCTCGCCGCTGCGGGCCGAGATGCACACGATATTCTCCCCGTGCGGCAGGATGCCGAGATAGGCATCACACTTATTAAATACCCGGATGCACGGCGTGTGCGCCGCGCCGAGCTGGTCGATGAGCCGGTCGACGACGGCGGCCTGCGCCTCCCACTCGGGGTTCGAGAGGTCGATCACGTGCAGCAGCACGTCGGCATACGTCAGCTCCTCGAGCGTGGCCTTGAACGCCTCGACCAGGTGCGTCGGCAGCTTGCGGATGAAGCCCACCGTGTCGGAGAGCAGGAAAGGGAGGTTGTCGAGCACCACCTTGCGCACGGTCGTGTCGAGCGTGGCGAAGAGTTTGTTCTCGGCGAATACGTCGCTTTTGCTTATCAGGTTCATCAGCGTGGATTTCCCGACGTTGGTGTATCCTACGAGCGAAACCCGTACCAGGCTGCCGCGGTTGCTGCGCTGGACGGCCATCTGGCGGTCGATTTTCTTCAGGTCCTCCTTCAGTTTGGCGATGTTGTTGCGAATGACGCGGCGGTCGGTCTCGATTTCGCGTTCGCCCGCTCCGCCTCGTGTTCCGGTACCGCCTCGCTGCCGTTCCAGGTGTGTCCACATGCCTGTCAGGCGTGGCAGCATGTATTCGTACTGTGCCAGCTTCACCTGTGTCTTGGCATAGGCCGTCTGTGCCCGCTGGACGAAGATGTCCAGAATGAGCCGCGTGCGGTCGGTGATGCGGCGGCCGAGTGCCTTCTCGATGTTGTGCGTCTGCGAGGGCGACAGTTCGTCGTCGAAGATGACCACGTCGATTTCGTTCTCCGCCGTCCAGGCTGCTATCTCTTCCAGCTTGCCGGGACCCACGTAGGTACGCGAATTGGGGGAGGGGAGTTTCTGCATGAAACGTTTCACGGTGGTGATGCCGGCCGTTTCGGCGAGGAACTCCAGCTCGTCGAGGTACTCCTCGCTCTGGCTCACCTCCTGCCTCTCCCGGATGACCGCCACGAGGACGGCCCGTTCAGGCTGTATCGCTTCTTTTCCGGTTGTTTCCATAGTCGATTCTTTCGGTTGTCCGCAGCGGTCGTCACTCTACCGTCACGGATTTGGCCAGGTTGCGCGGCTGGTCTACGTTGCGCCCCTTGTTTACTGCGATGTAGTAGGCGAAGAGTTGCAGCGGTATCGAGGAGATCAGCGGCGTGAGGCATTCGGCGGTTTTCGGTATCCAGATGCAGTAGTCCGCCATCTCAGCCACGATGCAGTCGCCCTCGGTGACGACGACGATGACCTTGCCGCCGCGTGCCTTTATCTCCTGGATATTGCTGATGGTCTTTTCGTACACGCTGCCGTTGGTCGCGATGACGATGGTGGGCATCTCTTGGTCGATGAGCGCGATGGTGCCGTGCTTCATCTCGGCGGCGGGGCACCCCTCCGCATGGATGTAGGAAATCTCCTTCAGTTTCAGTGCCCCCTCCATGGCCGTGGGATAGTTGCAGCCTCGACCGAGGCAGAGGAAGCTACGGGCATAGGTGAATATCGAAGCCACCGATTGGATGTGTTCGTGCTGGTCGAGTACCTCCTTGATATTGTCGGGCATGGTTATCAGACCGCGCAGCACTTCCCGATACTTCTCCTCGTCGATGAGTCCTTTCATCTTGGCCAGCATCATCGCCATCATGACCAGTACGGTGACCTGTCCGGTAAAGGCTTTGGTGGAGGCTACGCCTATCTCCGGTCCGACGTGGATGTAGGTTCCGGAGTGTGTCGCACGGGCTATCGAAGAGCCGACCACGTTGCATATGCCGTAGACGAAAGCCCCCTTGCTTTTGGCCAGCTCGATGGCGGCCAGCGTATCTGCTGTTTCTCCGGACTGCGAGATGGCTATCACCACGTCGTCGGAATGGATGACCGGATTCCGGTAGCGGAATTCCGACGCATATTCGACCTTTACCTCGATGCCGCAGAGGTCTTCGAAGAGGTATTCGCCGATGAGGCCCGCGTGCCACGACGTACCGCACGCCACGAAGATGATTCTCCGGGCATTGAGGAACCGCTCCTTGTTGTCGAGGATGCCCGACAGCACCACGTTCGTGCCCTCCACGTTGATGCGGCCCCGGATGCAGTCGGTAATGGTACGCGGCTGTTCGAAGATTTCCTTGAGCATGAAGTGCGGGTAACCGCCTTTTTCGAGCTCCGAGATGTTCATCTCCAGCTTGCGGATATCGATTTTTGATTCGATATTGTTGAGATTCACTACTTTGAGCGGTTTGTGGCGATTGATGACCGCAATTTCGCCGTCGTTGAGATACACCACGTCCTTCACGTACTCCACAATCGGCGTGGCGTCCGAGGCGAGGAAGTATTCGCCTTCGCCGATGCCTACCACGAGCGGGCTGCTCTTGCGTGCCGCGATTATTTCATCGTTGTTGGTGCGGTCGAGCACTGCGATGGCATAGGCTCCGATGACCTGGTTCAGTGCCGCCTGTACCGCCTCGAACAGCGTGCACCGGTTCTCCGTGTGCAGGTATTCGATGAACTGTACGAGTACCTCGGTGTCGGTTTCGCTGCGGAAGGTGTAGCCTTTCTCCGCGAGCATGGCTTTCAGTACCCCGTAGTTTTCGATGATGCCGTTGTGAATGAGCGCTATCGAGCCGTTCTCCGAATAGTGGGGATGGGCGTTCACGTCGTTGGGCTCTCCGTGCGTGGCCCAGCGCGTATGGGCGATGCCTATCGTACCGGAAATATCCTTGTCCTCCACGAAGTGTTCGAGTTCGGTTACCTTTCCTTTCGATTTGTAGACGTTGAGTTTTCCTGCCGGATTTATCAGTGCGATGCCGGCACTGTCGTACCCGCGGTATTCGAGCCGGTGGAGCCCCTTTATCAGTATGGGGTAAGCGTCCTTGCTTCCCACGTATCCTACTATTCCACACATAAGGCGATGTCGGTTTCGGTAAAGTTAATGTCATGTCTTCGGCCGTTTCGGTCCGTACCCGGAGAGTGTTATGCCTCGCCGGGTAGCGGTCGGACCGTTGCCGTATTCTCAATAATTTGTTTCTGCCGCACGCTGTCGGTACGGCAAACAAAAATAAGCATTCTCCCGTAGATATGGAAACATACGGGAAGATGCCGGGATTTTCGGCGGGGCGGTCACTGTTGCGTGACGCGGTAAGCCTTCTCTACCCCTTTTATTCTCATCAGGTTGGCCGCCACCATATCGACGACGGCCGTGCTGGGTACCTCGATGTTTATCGTCCCGCCAATCTTGCCGTCCCGCATCGGGCTCAGACTCATGGAGCGGATGTTGATTTTCAGTTCGCCCGAGACGACCTCCGTAATCCGGTTCACCATGCCGGTCGTATCTTCTGCTACGATGCGCACCGAAGCCAGAAAACTGTTCCGTCCGGCGGTGCTCCGCCATCGCGCTTCGAGAACGCGGTAGGGATACTGCTGCTTCAGCCGGCGGGCGTTGGGGCAGTCGCTGCGGTGGATGGTGATGCCGGATGAGACGGTGGTGAATCCGAAGATGTCGTCGCCGAAAATGGGGTTGCAGCACTTGGCCAGTTTGTAGTCGAGCCCCTGGATGGACTCGTCGATGACCAGCGCATCGCCCTCCTGTTCCTTTTCGGGAGCGGGTTTGGCTGCGGGCTGTGCCGGTTTGGCCTTGGGTTCGAAAAGCTCCCCGGCGAGGTAGCGTGCGATGACCTCTTTCGTATCGGCGATGTCTATCGTCCCGTCGGCTATTGCGCCGTAGAACTCCGTTCCTGTCTTGTATTTGTAGTATTTGGTCAGGGCGATGACCGCATCGTCAATCGGAATGCTGAGTTTCCAGTTTTTCAGTTTGCGTTCGAGCTCCTCGCGTCCGAACCGGGCCACTTTGGCCTCCTCTTCGCGCAGGCACGCCTTGATTTTGTTGCGGGCCTTTGCCGTCACGACGTAATTGAGCCAATCGGCTTTGGGCTTCTGCGTTTTGGCGGTGATGATGTTTACGATGTCGCCGTTGTGCAACTCCTCCTTGATGGAGACGTTGCGTCCGCCTATCTTCGCACCGGTACAGGCGGCTCCCACATGGGTGTGGATGTCGAATGCGAAATCGAGCACTGTGGCTCCCTTGGGCAGTTTGCGCAGGTCGCCGGCAGGGGTGAAGACGAAGACCTCCTCCGAGGTGCTTTCCGTGTCGATTTTGTTCGCTATCTGGCTTTTGTTGGTGCTTTCCTCCATGATTTCTCGCAGGCGGGCGAGCCATTCGTCGTTGCGGCTGCCGCTTCCGTGCACCCCTTTGTAACGCCAGTGCGCTGCGATGCCCCGTTCGGCCACCTCGTCCATGCGTTCCGAGCGTATCTGTATCTCCACCCAATGGCCGTCTTTGGTGACAACCGTGGTGTGGAGCGATTCGTAGCCGTTCGATTTGGGGATGGATATCCAGTCCCGCATCCGGTCGGGATTGGGGGTATAGAAGTCCGTGACTATTGAGTAGATGCTCCAGCAGAGCTGCTTTTCGCTCTCGGTCGGACACTCCACGATGATGCGGATGGCGAAGATGTCGTACACTTCGTCGAAAGATACTCCCGTGCGTTTCATCTTCCGCCAGATGGAGTAGACCGATTTGGTGCGTCCCTTGATGTGGTATTGGATACCTTGCGCGTCGAGCCTTTCCCGTATCGGGGCGACGAATCCTGCGATGAACTCGTCGCGTTCGGCCGCGGTCTCTTCCAGCCTGCGGCTGATGTAGGCGTAATCTTCCGGTTCGAGGTATTTTAGTGCGATGTCCTCCAGTTCGCTTTTGATGGAATAGAGTCCCAGTTTGTGGGCTATCTGTGCGTAGAGGTTCATGCTCTCCCAACTCTTCTTCCGCTGTTTCCCTTCGGGGAACATGGCGAGCGAACGCATGACCTCCAGCCGGTCGGCCAGCTTGATGAGGATGATGCGCGGGTCGGTGGAGTAGGAGACGATGAGGTCGCGGAAGTTGTCGGCCTGCGACATGGACACCTTGGTGTGTACCTTCGAGATGAGGTTGAGCCCTTCAAGGATACTGACCGGGATACTGCCGAACCGTTTCTCTATCTCGTCGGCATCGGCCAGTCCCAGTCGTGCCACATCGTGCAGCAGGGTGGAGATGGTGGAATTGCGTCCGAGCCCTATTTCGGAGATGACGATTTCGGCTGTGTGTACCGAGTGGTCGAACAGCGGAGTTCCGTCGTAGCGCACCATGCCGTCGAGGGCGGTGCGGGCCATCTCGAACGCTTCCATGACGGCCTGCCGGCTCTGTTCGTTGAAGGTGCGTCCGAGGAGGTCGAGGAAGCCGGCATACCTCTCCGTTCCCTGTACTGCTGTTGTTATCGTCGCTGTTTCGGTGTATTCCATACCAGAGTATAGCGTGGCGAATTGCCTGGAGTTTATCAAATAACGTACCGAGTGCCGCTTTAGCGTGCCCGAAGCGGTAATAAACCGTTGCGGGCGGCTTTGGCCGGGCTTCGCCAGGGCATGTCCCGGCCGGCTTTCCCTGCCCTTTCGTGCTGTCCGAACGATAAAAAGCGGACGCCGCCGTCCGCTTTACCGTCATGCCGTTCCCGCCTTTGTCCGGAGCGTCAGAGTTCGCTCTCTTTCAGACGCTCCGCATTTTCGGCCACTATCAGGTGGTCGATGACATCCTGTATGTCGCCGTCCATGAACGACGAGAGGTTGTATATCGTATAGTTGATGCGGTGGTCGGTGACACGCCCCTGCGGGTAGTTGTAGGTACGTATCTTGGCGCTTCGGTCACCCGTCGAAACCATCGTTTTGCGCTTGCCCGCGATCTCGTCGAGGTATTTCTGGTATTCGAGGTTGAAGATGCGGGTGCGCAGCTCTTCCAGAGCCTTGTCGAAGTTCTTGAGCTGCGACTTCTGGTCCTGACACTGGACCACGATGCCCGTGGGGATGTGCGTCAGGCGGATGGCCGAGTAGGTGGTGTTGACCGACTGGCCGCCGGGGCCCGACGAACAGAACGTATCCTTGCGGATGTCGTTCATGTTCAGTTCGATGTCGAACTCCTCCGCCTCCGGAAGCACTGCCACCGAGGCGGCCGAGGTGTGGACGCGGCCCTGCGTTTCGGTCTGCGGAACGCGCTGCACACGGTGGACGCCCGACTCGTATTTGAGGGTCCCGTAGACGTTGTCGCCCGTGACCTTCATCACCACCTCCTTGTAGCCTCCCGAACTCCCTTCCGAGGCGCTGTTTATCTCGTATCGCCACCCCTTGCTCTCCACGTATTTGGTGTACATGCGCAGCAGGTCGCCGGCGAAGAGGGCCGCTTCGTCGCCGCCCGTACCGCCGCGGATCTCCACGATGGCGTTTTTCTCGTCCTGCGGGTCTTTGGGAATGAGCAGCAGCTTGATCTCCTCTTCGAGCTTGCCGATGGAGGGTTCGAGCTCCGCGACCTCCTCGCGGGCCATTTCGCGCAGGTCCTCGTCTTTTTCGTTGGCGAGGATATCCTTCGCCTCGCGCAGGTTGTTCACCGCCGTGCGGTAGCGGTCGCTCGTTTCGATGATGGGCTTCAGCTCCTTGTACTCCTTGTTGAGCTGCACGAATTTCTTCATGTCGCCGATCACTTCGGGGTCGGTCATCTGCTGGCCGATCTCCTCGAATTTCAGTTTCAGGCCGTCGAGCCTGTTCAGTATGTTGTTGTCTGCCATAATTTTTGAGAGTGTCGTTTACGGCGGTTTTCGTCTGCCGCCGGGTTAGGACGTAAGCGCCGTATTTTTGTCTTCCCGGCGGACTACTGTCATTCGGCAGGGATTTACTTCATGCCGGTGTCGGACACGGCATATGTCAGACCAACAAAGTTAAGTATTTTTTCCCGTCTGCCCAACAGCGTATTCTGCCTATCCGTTTATTCTCTCGACTTTTCTATGTCTAACAGACTGGTGCTTTTAATGGCGATCTCGCAATGGTATCGTCCGGAATCCTGAATTATGAAGTTGACCCCGGCATACATGTTGCCGACCTGATATATTACTGAATATGCGTCATAGGTATCTCCGGACGAGTCCATGACATAATCCCAGTCTATGATTTGTACTTGCTCTGCGAGGAGATCGTCCAGCTGTTTCATGGGTACCAGGCTGAACAGTATATACAGATTCGACCTTAGTATCGCTGGGTTGGATATTATGTCTTGTGCCAGTTGTGAAGCTGCTTTGGGATGGTAATTAGACTGTATTAAAGCGTTGTATACATTGGAGTGCTGCGAGTATATCATATCGACGAAGTAATCGACTGTTGAATGCACCGATTCGAAATCGAATTCTTTTCTAGCAAAAATACCGTCTGCGACTTTATCTGCTATTATGAGATAGGCTTGGCATTCGGCCCATTGTGCATCACCGGATTCGTCGTCACTGTAATCCGATACATATGAGAAGTTGAATGCCGCCCTGTCGAACAGCGATGTTTTGAAACTTGTTTTTATATCGTTCAGTTGCGGGGCGGGTAGCGTATTGATAGCTACCCAGCTTTTTATCTCTTCGAATTGGTGCGGCTCTTGAATTGTGCTGCAACCGCTCAGCGCCGACAGACTTGTTGTGCAAGCAACGAGAATAATCCTCATGACATTTTTCATTCTTTTATTCATTTAGGTTGATGTTGCTGGGTTTTTGAAAGTTGTCAAAGATATAAAAGATATAAAAAAGGAAACATATATAATATGCTTCCTTTTTTATTGGGTTGAATTTGTTAAGTAGTTTTTTCCTTATTCAGCGTTTTTCACGTATTTGTCGAGCCAGCCGAAGAATTCGCGGTTCCATACGAGCGAGTTCTGGGGCTGGAAAACCTGATGGTTTTCGTTTTCGAACGCTACGAAGCGGGCCGGTATGCCCTGTACCCGTGCGCCCGTGAAGGCCTCCAGGCTCTGGGTATAGGGGATACGGAAGTCGTTGAGGCCCGTGATGATGAGGATAGGAGTATCCCAGTTCTGTACGAAGCGGTGCGGCGAGTGGGCGTAGGAACGCTGTGCCACGGCGTTCTCCTTGTCCCAGTAGGGGCCGCCGTAATCGTTGTTGATGAAGAAGAGCTCCTCGGTCGAGCCGTACATGCTGTCGAAGTCGAAGATGCCGCAGTGCGATATGAATGCCTTGAACCGGCCTTCGTGCTGCCCGGCGAGGTAATATACCGAGTAACCGCCGTAGCTTGCGCCGACGCATCCGAGACGGTCGCGGTCTACCCACGGTTCCCGGGCCACGTCGTCGATGGCGCTGAGGTAATCGCGGATGTTCTGGCCGCTGTAATCACCCGAAATCTGGTCGAGCCACTCCTGTCCGAACGAAGGTACGCCGCGGCGGTTCGGGGCTACGACCACATAGCCCTGGGCGGCCATGAGCTGGAAGTTCCAGCGGTAGCTCCAGAACTGGCTCACCACGTCCTGCGGGCCGCCCTGGCAATAGAGCAGGGTGGGGTACTTCTGGTTCGGGTCGAAGTCGGGGGGAAGTATCACCCATGTCAGCATCTTCTTGCCGTCGGTGGTCGCTATCCAGCGTTTCTGTACTTCGCCCATCTTCACGTTGTCGTAGATGTGCTTGTTCACGAAGGTCAGCTGGTTGAGGGCGCCGTTGTCCACGCGGTAGAGCTCCGTTCCCTGCGAGATGCTCACCTTTTCCGCGACGCATACGCCGTTGGAATAGGTGAAGGCGGTGATGTCGTGGTCGCCGCGCGTGATGACCTCTACGGCAGGTATGCCCTCGACATTCACCGAGCAGAGCTGGCGGGTGGCTTCGATGGGCGAAAGGAAGAGGATGGTGCCGTTATCTTTCCATACGAGATTGTAGGAGTTGTAGTCGAAGGCTTCGGTCAGGTCGCGGAACGAACCGTCCGTGCTGTCCCATACGAAGAGGCGGTCCTTGTCCGATTCGTTGCCCGGACGGCGCATGCTCTGGAAGGCGATGTAACGGTCGTCGGGCGAGAATACGGGGTATTTGTCGTAGCCGGGGAAAGCCGGGGCGATTTTCAGGCGCGGGTCGTCGGGTGTTCTTGCCTTGTTGATGTTGGTGACGGTACTTTTCGCCACGTCGTAGACGAAGATGTCCGAATCGGTGGACTGTGCGTATTTCGTACCGGTCATCTTCTTGCAGGTGTAGGCGAGCTGCGTGCCGGCGTTGTTCCACGAGATTTCCTTCATGTCGAAGTAGGGGGCCAGCGGTGCGTCCCATGCTTCGCCGGGCATGATGTCCTTGCCGGCATGGGCCTCCTTGCCGTCGAATTTGCCGACGAATACGTGTTTGTAGTAACCCCTGTCCCAATAGTCCCAGTGGCGCGTCATGAGGTCGTTGTAGATGAGGCCTTTCGATTTGTCGAGGTCGGGATAGACGTCCTTCGATTCGATGTCGGCTACGTGTACGTTCTGTACGTAATAAAAATGGTCGCCTTTCGGGGCGATGCCGAATCCTTCGATGCCGCCTTTTATATCGGATACCTGATGTATCCTCTTGCCGTTGGTACCGATGGCCCATATCTGACCTTCGCCGGTACGGTCGCTGAGAAAGTAGATGGTCTTGCCGTCGGCACTCCACTGGGGCGAGTGGTCATAGACCGCATCGACGGTGAGCTGTTGGGGCTCGCCGCCCTCCGAGGGCATGAGATAGAGGTGTGACAGGCCGCGGTTCTCCTGCATGTTATACCATGTCACGCTGTAAACCACGCTCTTGCCGTCGGGCGACAGTACGCTCTCGCCCACGCGTCCCATTTTCCACATGACCTCCGGGGTAAGTATTCCTGCCCGGATTTCGGCTTCGGTCATGTTGCTGTCGATGTCGAGCGGTACGATTTGGTTCTTGCGGGAACCGTCGCCCGAGCAGGATACTGTTACCGCTGCTGCCATAAGTAACGCCAGTGTTTTCGTTGTGAATTTCATTTTCCCTTGGTATTTGTTGTTCGTTTTGTGGTTGTTTCCCATGTCCCGTCCGCCGTTCGCCGGTGGGGGTCACTCCTTTTTTGTCCAGGCGTCGAAGACCTCCCGTATCGTTCCGTAGCTGCCGGCAACCGCCTGCCACAGCTCCGTACCCTGCATCCATCTCGTTTCCGTGATATCCTCCTCGGTCTGCGGAACGGGCGTTTCGTCTCCCTCGCAGCGCATCCCGTACCACCAGGTGCATTTCGTCTCCCAGCGTCCGTGCATGCGGTAAAAGTGCCGGGTCGTCGTCAGCGGACCGAGCAGCCGCATCTGCCGCAGCCCCGTCTCTTCGGCCACTTCGCGCAGGGCGGCCTCTTCATGGCTTTCTCCCTTTTCGACGTGTCCTTTGGGAAGGTCCCACCAACCGCGTCGCCGCATCATGAGGATGCGCCCGGTGCCGTCTTCGACGACTCCGCCGGCGGCCTCCACGACGGTCGTGTGGCTGAGGAAAGTTTCGAAGGCGTGTCGGGGGTTCTCCGACAATACGTAGAGGATGTTGTTATTGTCGAATTTTTGCAGCAAATTTGCGGGGCTCAAGTCGGAGCCTGTGCCGCCGCGAACGCAGGGAATGTCCGCTTCGGCATCACCCGATTTGAATACCAATGCTTTATTTTCGTACCAGATTATCTGCATGGGCTTTTAATCTGTTGCAAAATAACGCATTAAAGTGCAATACTGCAAATTTTATGGAAAAATACGAAAGCCGGCAACAGCAGATACGCCGTCCGGCGGAGCAGATTTATTCGGTAATCAGCGACTTCAACAATTTTACCCCCGTCGTGCAGGGACATGTCGAGGATTGGACGGCGGACGAGACGAGCTGTTCGTTCAAGGTAAAGGGGATGACGATGCGTCTGCGGATGGTGGACAAGGTACCGAACGACTATGTCAAGGTGACTGGCGACGAACGTTCGCCGCTCGATTTTACGTTCTGGATACAGCTCAAGCAGGTGGGCGATTACGATACGCGTATGCGGCTGGTGCTGCATGCCAAGCTCAACATGGTGATGAAGATGATGATAGGGTCCAAGTTGCAGCAGGGACTCGACCAGATGGCCGAGCAGATGGCCAAGGCGTTCAACGGGGAATTCTGACGTGCCGGAGTCTCCCGGAGGACGCGAGAGGGGCTTTTTCACAATAAAGAATGGGAAACGGACATCCGGTGTCCGGAACCGAAAAAGGCAGCCGGGGAACAACGGAACTGTTCCCCGGCTGCCTTTTTCCGGACGGCATCTGTGTTTTACATTCTTTCCGGGACTTCGATGCCGAGCAGGCGCATGCCGCGCCGGATGACGCGGGCCACCTCGCAGCTCAGGCGAAGCCGGAAAGCACGGACGGCCTCGTTCTCCTCGCGCAGGATGGAGTGGTCGTGATAGTAGCCGTTGTATGATTTGGCCAGGTCGTAGATATAGTTGGCAATGACCGAGGGCGAATAGGTGTCGCCCGCCTGCCGCACAGTGGCCGGGAATTCGTCGAGCGTCTTGATGAGTTCAATCTCCTCCGCTACGAGCGGTACGTCGGCATGGTCGTTCGCATAGGCGATGCCGGCCTCTCCGGCCTTGCGCAGCACCGAGCAGATGCGTGCATGGGTGTACTGGATGAAAGGCCCCGTATTGCCGTTGAAGTCGATGGATTCGCGCGGGTCGAAAAGCATGGTCTTCTTGGGGTCAACCTTGA
>ERZ826613.3410-NODE-3410-length-13283-cov-2.548836_pt1 | contig 13283 bp, 15 predicted proteins | sample MGYA00519925_ERZ826613 | MGnify/ENA primary metagenome ERZ826613 (study PRJEB31778, sample SAMEA3449236) | human gut metagenome | biome: human gut; feature: human-associated habitat; material: faeces | place: United Kingdom | collected 2010/2012 ... | reverse complement strand
AAAATGCTTAGATAGTTGTTTCTTGAAATGTTCGATTGAAGTTTGACAGCCCTTTTAAGGAGCGAAACGGAAGCACGTCAGGCCGCGAAGCCCTGCGCGGCGAGCGGCTTGCGCAGGCGCAGCGCGAGGAAGGCGGCGAGCAGAATCTTCACCACGTCGCCGGGGAGGAACGGAATCACGCAATAGCCCATGCTCGTGGCGAGGTTCATGCCGGTCAGCACCATGAACCAGATGGTGCCGAACGCATAGCAGACCGCCACACCGAGCACCATGGACAGGCAGAGATTCTTGAAGTTAAACGCGAACTTGTGGGAGAGCGCGCCCACGATCAGCGCGCAGAGGATATAGCCCAGAATGTAGCCGCCGGTCTTGCCGAAGAGTACCGCCGGGCCGCTGCCAAAACCCGCGAACACCGGCACGCCGATCACGCCGAGCAGCGCATAGACGACCATCGACAGCGCGCCGTATTTCCAGCCCAGCAGCGCGCCGCTCAGATGCACGGCGAACAGGGCGAGGTTAATCGGGATCATCGGCAGGGGAATCTGAATCTGGGAGCAGATTGCAGTCAGCGCGGCCATCAGCGCGCAGAGCACGAGGCTGCGCGTTGCAGAGCGGCGGGAAGAAGCGGCATTTTCGGACATGGCGGAAACCTTCTTTCTGTAAACTTGAAATCAAAATAAAGTTGACGGCAAACAGTGTACCATGCGGCGCGCCTGATGTCAACCGCGAAACTATAAAAAGTTGACGGCGGCGCTCAGGGCGCTCCCTTGTGTTTTGGCCTTGCTTCTGTTACAATAAAACGTAAACATCCGGAAAATGAGCCGGATCAAGGTCCGCCTGAGACGGGCGGACAGGCTTAAGAAATCCAGATGACCCGACGGATGACGAAGGAGAACAGAATCTATGGATATGAAACTCAAGGTTGCGGAATATATCGCGCAGGCCGCTCAGCAGAGCTTTGAAAACTGCGCGCTCACGGGAAACGATGTCAGCGCGATGATCGAAACCCCGCCGGATAAAAAAATGGGCGATTACGCGCTGCCGTGCTTCCGCCTCTCCAAAGTGATGCGCTGCGCGCCGCAGATGATCGCGGGCAAACTGGCCGAAAAGATTGCCTGCGAGGAAATCGATCATGTGGAGGTTGTCGGCGGCTATCTGAACGTGTTTCTCCGCCGCGGCGGGCTGGCGCGCGACATCGTGGAAGCCGTGCTGAAAAATCCGGGGCGTTGGGGTTCCAGCGAAATTGGCAAAGGCAAGACGGTGTGCCTGGATTATTCCTCCATCAACATTGCCAAGCGTTTTCACATCGGCCATCTGTCCACGACGATGATCGGCAACAGCCTCAAACGCATTTATGATTTCAACGGCTACACCACCGTGGGCATCAACCACCTGGGCGACTGGGGCACGCAGTTCGGCAAGATGATTTGTGCCTACAAGAAGTGGGGCAACCGCGAGGAGGTTGAAAAGGGCGGCGTTCAGGCGATGGTCGATCTGTACGTCCGTTTCCACCACGAGGCGGAGCAGCATCCGGAGCTGGAGGACGAGGGTCGCGCATGGTTCAAGAAGATCGAGGACGGCGACAAGGAAGCCATGGAGATCTTCACGTGGTTCAAGGAAGTTACGCTCAAGGACACCCAGCGCGTGTACGACCTGCTGGGCGTGTCGTTTGATTCCTACGCGGGCGAGAGCTTTTACAACGACAAGATGGCGCCAGTCGTTGAGGAACTGCGCGAAAAGGGTCTGCTGATCGAATCTCAGGGCGCTCAGGTCGTCGATTTGGAGGCCTACGGCATGCCGCCGGCCCTGATTCTGCGCAGCGACGGCGCGACGCTCTACATCACCCGCGATCTTGCGGCAGCATTCTACCGCCATAACACGTATCACTTTGACAAGTGCCTGTACGTGGTGGCCTATCAGCAGAACCTGCACTTCAAGCAGCTGTTCAAGATCATTGAGCTGATGGGGCACGACTGGTACAAGGGCATGGAGCACGTCTCCTTCGGTATGGTCAGCTACGAGGGCCGCGCGCTGTCCACCCGCGAGGGCTATGTCGTCTATCTGGAAGACCTGCTGAACAAGGCGGTCGAGAAGGCGCGGGAGATCATCGAGGAAAAGAGCCCGAATTTGCCCAACAAGGACGAGGTGGCGCGTCAGGTCGGCGTGGGCGCGGTGGTCTATTTCGACCTGCACAACGACCGCAACAAGGATATCGATTTCCGCTGGGAGCGCGCGCTCAACTTTGACGGCGAAACCGGCCCGTATGTGCAGTATACGCACGCGCGCTGCTGCTCGGTGCTGCGCAAGGCGGAGGCGTTTGCCGCGGCCGAGCCGGATTACGGCGTGATTACCGACGACGAGGCGCAGGATGTGCTGATGCTGATTTCGCACTTCCCGCAGGTGGTGCGCAAGGCGATGGAGCAGAGCGAGCCGTCGCTGATCACCCGCCACACGACCCAGCTGGCGCAGGCCTACAACAAGTATTACTTTGAGCACCGCATCATGGACGAGAGCGACCCGGCGGGCACGGCGGCGCGCGTGAACCTGACCCGCGCCGTCCGCGACGTGATCAAGACGGGCCTGTATCTCATCGGCGTGGAAGCGCCGGAGCGGATGTAAAGGGAGACGTTTGGGACTCTGTCCCAAGCCCTGCCGAGAACCTGAGGTTCTTGGATTTCCCTCTTATGGATTTTTTGATGTGATTTTATGTGGGAGGTGCAGGAACCTCAGGTTCCTGCCGGAGTTTGAGGCGGAGCCTCAAGCGGTCCCAAAGCGAGGTACGCTATGGATATCGGACAGCTTCGCGGGCTTTTGCTTGATTTGGAATGCATGACGGCCTTGCGCCACACGCTCAAAAACAGGGCGGTTGCGGCGTTGGTTGCGTTGTGCCGCGAATGCGCGCGGGACGACGCGTCCGAAGCGGCGCTGACGGCGGCCTACTGCCGCGCTTACGACGCGTGGCTGGACGCGGCGGCGCACGGGCGCGGCGGTTTTGCGCGCGAAGCGCTGGAAGCGGTGTTGTTTGAAGAAAGCCCGGCGGCGCTGCTTTGCGCGCGGATGGATGTTCTGCCGTACAGTCTGACCAACGCGATGGCGAACGATTTGGACGCGCTGGGGCGGCTGACGGCGATCGAACCGGCGATGTTTCTGCTCTTATGCGAGCGCGCGGGGATGAGCGGGCAGACGGCGGCGCGTCTGCCTGTCTGGGAACCGACGCTGGGCAGCGCGTTCAGCGATCCGCGTCTGTCCAAAGCGATGCTGAGCCGCGAGGGCGTGTCGCTTGTGTCGGCGTTTTTCAAGAAGCAGGGAACGGGGCTGTTTGCCCGCTGTCCGGGCAGCACGTGGGTCGGCGAGAGCGAAAAATATCCGCTCGGCCTGCGCGGCATCCGCCAGCCGGACCCGATTCGGCTGGAAGACATGGTGCTCTATGAAAAGGAGCGCGGCGTGCTGGTGGAAAACACGCGTCGGCTGCTGGACGGGCGGCAGGCGTGCAACATTCTGCTTTACGGCGACAAGGGCACGGGCAAATCCGCGACGGTTAAGGCGCTGCTGAGCAGCTTGTGGCTGGAGGGCTTGCGCATCGTCGAGGTGCCGCTGGCGCAGCTGACCCATCTGCCGACGATTTTCTCAATTTTGCGCGATCAGCCGGGCAAATTCATCGTGTTTGTGGACGATCTGGCGTTCAACGATTCCTGTCCGGAATACACGGCGCTCAAAACGGTTTTGGAGGGCGGCCTTGAGGCGCGTCCGGCGAACGTCGTCGTCTATGCGACGAGCAACCGCCGTAACATCGTCCGCCAGCGTTTCTCCGAGCGGCAGGACGACGTGAATGAACGCGACACGCTGGAGGAAAAATTCTCTCTGGCGGATCGTTTTGATCTGCGGCTGACGTTTTCCGCGCCGACTCAGGAAGAATACTTCACCATCTGCCGCGCGTTGCTGGATGCGCGCGGGGTGAAATACGACTGGGAGACGCTGATGCCGCGCGCCCGCGCGTGGACGGTGAGCCACAACGGCTGTTCTCCGCGCATTGCGAGGCAGTTTGTGGATTATATCGCGGGCGGAGAAGCATGAAAAAGACGATTTTAAAGGGCGCGGCCATGCTGCTGGGCGGCGTTCTGCTGGGCACGCTGCTGATGATTGTGGCATACGCCATTCCGTCGGAAACCGTCTGGGAAAACGTGCGTGTTTCGGCGCAGACGTTGGCAAACGAAGGGCTGCGATACGAGGCGATCGACGGCTATCACGCCAGCAGGCTGGATGATTTCACGGACGCGATCATGATCGGCAACGCCGTGCTGACGACGGAAGACCCGGTGGAAAGCGCGATGACGGCGCGGCACTTTGCGGGCGGCGAGACCATTGGCACGCTGATGCGCTATCTGGATGGCGAGAATGTGCCGACGGAATCCTACGCGCGGTATTGGCACGGCTATCTGGCCGCGCTCAAGCCGCTGCTGATGGTGATGAACCTGAACTCGATCCGCGTGCTGAACATGTATGCGCAGCTGGCGCTGGTGCTCTGGACTGCGGCGCTGATGGTTCGGCGCGGGCTTTCGCGGCACGTGCTGGCGCTGTTTGAGGCCTACGCGAGCTTATGCCCGGCGGCGGTGATGCAGTCGTTGCAATACTCGACGGCGTTTTATGTCGCTTTCGGCGCGATGGCCGTTCTGCTTTGGACGGACGGGCAGATGAACGACGCGCTGTTTTTCATGGCGGTCGGCATGCTGACCAGTTTTGTCGATTTTCTGACCTACCCCATTGCAACGCTGGGCCTGCCGCTGGCGGCGCGCATGGCGCTGCGGCAGAAGCAGGAGAAGCCGTGTGGCTTGGCGGATTTTGTGAAAATCTGTTTGAGCTGGGGAATCGGCTACGCGGGCATGTGGAGCGGAAAATGGCTCATGGCGGCGCTGCTGACCGGGCAGAATGTGTTTGCGGAAGCCGGAAGCGCGATGGGCAACCGTCTCGGCGCAGTGGACGACAGCGGCGTGGAGCTGGCATTGACGACCGGCGTGCAGGAGAATCTGCGGATCATGTTCAACCCGCTGACGGTGCTGATGCTGCTGGGCGTGCTGGCGGTCTGCGCGCTGCTATGGCTGCGCGTCGGCGGCAGGCCGGACGTGAAGCGGCTTGGGCCGTATCTGCTCTGCGCGCTTCTGCCCATCGCCTGGTACATGGCGCTGCTGAACCATTCGGCGGAGCACGCGTTCTTCACGTACAGGGCGCTGTGCGTGACCATATTCGCGGCGGTGAGTATGGCGATTCCGACAGGAAAGGCGGAGACATGAGCGGCAAAAAGAAACGCAGCCGATGGATCGGCGCACTGGCGGCGCTTTTGGGCGTGGTCTGCGCGCTGATTCTGTGCGCGCTGTTTTACGGCACGATGGTCTATCAGCTGGCCGGGGAGAGCGGGGGAGACGCCGCGCCGGCAGGCGGAACGCTGGCGCTGAGCGCCGGAACGCTGGAAGACGAAAGCCGCCAAAACATCCGGATGGGCGGCAAAACCTGCGACGTGCTGACCCGGACGTATCGGCTGGAAGGCGGCGCGCAGGTGCAGGCCGTGACTGCCAGCCCGGCGGCTTACATCGAGCGGATGAAAGAGGAAGGCTGGCAGGCGCAGCTCATCACCGGCTTTGCCATCGGCCCGCTGGACGCGATTTACGCCGTCAGCGGGGAAAACGCGATGCTCTGCGCGCAGAGCGGCCAGAACGTATACATGATTCTCGCTCAGGCGGACGAGAACGCGCTGTACGCGCTCGGCGCGGACGCGGTTTTTGAATGAACGCAGACCCGGCACGACACGCGCCGGGCCTTTTTCTGTCTGGATTTTTCGGGCTGACGATCCTGAAAAATGGAGAAAACGGGAGAAAACAGGAGAAAACGGGAGGAGACCGGAACTAATCAAAAAAACTTGCAAAAAACGGTTGACAAGCATAGCCGCCGGGTGTACAATATGCAGGCATGTTTGACGGACGAGTAGTCCGCTTTTTGAGAAGGAGGTGTCTTGTATGGCTGCTGCTGGTGTGCGCGTGAAGATCACGCTGGCCTGCACGGAGTGCAAGCAACGTAATTACAACACGATGAAGAATAAGCGCAACAATCCGGACCGTATCGAAATGAGCAAATACTGCCGTTTCTGCAAGAAGCACACGGTTCACAAGGAAACCCGCTAATTCACGCGACAAGACGGACAAGGATGTGAAAGAGATGTCTGAAACCAAAGGCGCGAAGAAAACCGAAAAACCCGGTTTCTTCACCCGCGCGAAGAATTGGATCGTCGCCCTGCCTGGCCGCATTTCCGGTGCGTTCAAGAACATGGTCGCCGAGCTGAAGAAGGTCGCGTGGCCGTCCAAGAAGGATCTCATCAATTACTCGATCGTCGTCATCGCGTTCGTCGTGGTGCTGGCGATTGTCGTCGGTCTGCTGGATACCGGTTCCTCGTTCCTGGTCAAGAAGCTCATCGAGCTGTAAGATCTGACCACAGGAGGGTTAACATGGCGGACGAGAAGGCCCTTTGGTATGTTGTGCATACCTATTCGGGTTATGAAAACAAAGTCGCCAACGATCTCGTCAAGACGGTGGAAAACAACGGCATGGGCGACCTGATTCAGGAAGTCACCGTGCCGATTGAGGAAGTCGTCGAGATCCGCAATGGCAAGCCTCATACCATTCAGCACAAGCTCTTTCCCGGCTACGTCCTGGTCAAGATGATCAAGACGACGGAGACGTGGTACGTCGTGCGCAACACGCGCGGCGTGACCGGCTTTGTCGGCCCGGGAGGGGAGCCGATTCCGCTGACGGACGAGGAATATGAGCGAATGACCAGCTGCCAGGGCACCATCCGCATCGATCTTGAGCCGGGCGACAACGTTCGGATTAAGACCGGCAGCGTGGAGAACGCCATCGGCACGGTCGAAGAGATCAACGCCGAAGAGCACAAGGTCAAGGTCTCCATCGAGATCCTCAACCGCAAGACGACGGTGGAGTATGACATTTCCGAGGTGGAGCGCCTGTAAGGCGGCCGCGTCGGAAAGACGAAACAGACAACCCCCGGAGGACGCCTCCGGTTGTTGAAAAGGCCCGTTTCCGGGCAGGAAACGGGCGTCAGCCCGGCCCGCTTTTTTAGCAGGCAGGCCGGACGTGGGAGGAACATTTTGTTCCGCGTGACCACAGATTGAGGAGGATTATTACCATGGCTAAGAAAGTAACTGGCATGATTAAGCTGCAGGTGCAGGCCGGTAAGGCCAATCCTGCGCCGCCTATCGGCCCGGCGCTCGGTCAGCACGGCGTCAATATTCCGGGCTTCTGCAAGGAGTTCAACGAGCGCACCAAGAACGATGTCGGCCTGATCATCCCGGTCGTCATCACCGTCTACTCCGACCGTTCCTTCACCTTCATCACCAAGACCCCGCCGGTCCCGGTGCTCATCAAGAAGGCGCTGGGCCTGGAGTCCGGCAGCGGCAAGCCTAACAAGACCAAGGTCGGCCAGCTCACGCAGGCGCAGGTCCGCGAGATTGCCGAGAAGAAGATGCCCGACCTCAACGCCGCCAGCATCGAGGCTGCGATGAGCATGGTCAAGGGCACCGCCCGCTCCATGGGCGTGACTGTCGCCGACGCCTAAAAGGCGGTGAAAAGCGCGGCTTGCCGCGCGAGGCGGCTTGCTGACAAGCAGGCCGGAAACTGTGGGAGGATTTGAAGCCGTTTGTACCACAAGGAGGAACATAAACTATGAAGCATGGCAAGAAGTATATCGAGAGCGCGAAGCTCATCGAAAGCAGCAAGCTGTATGATCCGGACGAGGCCGTGAAGCTCGCCCTGCAGACCGCGAAGACCAAGTTCGACGAGACCATGGAGATCTCCGTGCGTCTGGGCGTCGATCCGCGTCAGGCCGATCAGCAGGTCCGCGGCGCTGTCGTGCTGCCGCACGGCACCGGCAAGAAGGTTCGCGTCCTCGTGTTCGCCAAGGGCGAGCAGGCCAAGGCCGCCGAGGAAGCCGGCGCTGATTACGTTGGCGCTGAAGAGCTGGTTGCGAAGATCCAGGGTGAAAACTGGTTCGATTTCGACGTTGTCGTCGCGACCCCGAACATGATGGGCGTTGTCGGCCGTCTGGGCCGCGTCCTCGGCCCGAAGGGCCTCATGCCGAACCCGAAGAGCGGCACCGTCACCATGGATGTGGCGAAGGCCATCAACGAGATCAAGGCTGGTAAAGTCGAGTATCGTCTGGACAAGCAGGCGATCATCCACTGCCCGATCGGCAAGAAGTCCTTCACCGCCGAGCAGCTGACTGCCAACCTGAACGCGCTGATGGGCGCCATCAACCGCGCCAAGCCGGCCGCGGCCAAGGGCGTCTACCTGCGTTCCGTCGTCCTGTCTTCCACGATGGGCCCGGGCATCAAGGTCAATCCGCTCAAGTTCTAATTAGAACAAAGACGACCTTCGTGGGAATGTTTTCCTGCGGAGGTTCGTTTTTTATATACACGGATGCGCGACGGAAGGAACTGAAAGGAGAATGCAGATGAAAAGAAGATTTTGCGCGATTCTGGCGGCGGCGATGATGGCGTGCTGCGCGTCGGCCTCGGCGGACGCGGTGGACCTGCTGAAACCGATCTGGATGCAGATGATGAGCGACAGCGGATCATCGGGTTCCGAAAAGGTGGGGGAAGCGGCGGTCACGTGCGGCGACGAGCGGCTGACGGTGGAGCATTACGGCGTGCTGATGCAAAACGAATACGCGGCGGAGGCATACGTTTATGCCGTGCTGCGCAATACGAGCGGACAGAGACTGCCGATTCAATCCATTCAGATGACGGTGAAAAACGGAAGCGGCAGGGCGCTGCACGAGGAGCGCTATGTCAGCCATCTGCCGGGCGTGGTGGAGCCGAACGGAACGCTGCTGGTCAGCGAATGGATGTATGATTTCACAAAAGACATCGGTAAGGTGGCGTCCATCGATATCACGGTGGAAACGGACACGCGCGCTTACGAGCGCTGGAACAGGCTGGACGGCGTCCGCGCGTGGCAGGAAGGGCAGTATCTCTATGTAGAGCTGACGAACACGACGGAAGAGACGCTGTTCGGCGCGGTCTGCGGCGCGACGCTGGAAACGGCGGACGGACAGATTTTGGATATGATGCTGCAAAGCAGCTGCGAAACGATGGACGTAGGCATCGCCCCGAAGAGCACGGTCGTTTGGCGCAAACAGCTTGAGGATGGCGCGACGCTGAAGCTCGGCGCGGATACGGTCTGCGAGGCGTGGGCATATCGGGTGGAAACATACTGAACAAAATTTGAAAAAAAGCGTATCATTTGGGCGTGCCGCGCGCTATACAGACAGAAGGCGAAAGACGGAGCGTGAACGGCGATGGAGCGGGAAAAAGAGGCGTTTATCGAATGGCTTTACACGCAGTACGCGGTGAAGCTGGAACGCGCGAGCCTCAACTGGGTGCAGCATCGGCCGGAATACCGCGATATGGTGGATGACAGCATTCAAAAGACGTTTCTGAAAGCCTGCGAAGAATATGACCGGCTGAAAGACGCGCCGTATATCGAAGCGTGGCTGTTTAAAACCTGCCGCCATCGGCTGCTGACGGAGATCAACACCTATCGCAGACGGCAGAAGCGGCACGTGGCGCTGGATGGCGGGACAGCCGTTTCGGATGAACGGCTGATGACGGCCATTGACGCGCTGCCCGAACAGATCGGCAATCGGGAAACGCTGGAACGGATTCTCGACGCGCTCAGCGAACGGGAAAAGGGACTTGTGCGAGAACGGTTTGTGAACGGCGCAAGCTTTGAAGAGATGGCCCAAAAAGAAAAGACGACGGTTGGCGCGATTCGCTCGGCGCTGGCGCGGCTGCGCAAAAAGGCACGGCGGCTGGCCGGGGACGAACGCGGATGAAGCCGAAGGGAGGCGACGGCATGAACGAAAAAATGGAGCAGATCCGCCGCGCAGTCAAGGCCGGAAAACTGACGGCGGACGGCGCGCGGAAAGCGCTGGAAGACGAAATGGAACGGGAGCTGAGCCAAAAGCCCGAAGACATCGACATGGACGTGGTGAACGCGTGCGAAGCGCTGTTGACCGAGCTGAGCGGCGCGGACGAGGCGCTGCACACCGAAGAAAACCGGGCTGCAATCCGCCGCCAAATGCGCAGGATGGAAAGCAGGCCGCGCGGCCTGCGTATGCCCAAAGCTGCTGCCGCCGCCGCGGCGCTGGCGGCAGTGCTTGCCTTTGGCGGCACGGCGACGGTGCTGGGGCTTTCAGGCAGCGATCACACCAAACGGCTTGAAGAATTGCAGCAAAATCGAATGGTCGAAGCGGCCGACACGGTTTCGGCGGATACGAAGCTCGTTGCGCTGCCCATCGATAGGGGAACGCTGACGCTTGCGCAGGCGGATGAAAAGAAAATCGCAGACGAGGAGGGAAAAATCCTCATTGCCGCGCAGACATTGACCGATGTGGACGGAGAAGACGGCGTGCGCATGCTGCTGGCGCTCATTGAAAGTGCCGAAGAGGTGCATGTGCAGAGCGCTTATCTTGTCGGCTTTGACGCGGACGGAAAACAGATGGAATCGGCGGCGGAAGCCAGCGTCAGCCCGGTGCTTTTGGCGGACAGGCAGTCGGTTGTGACCGCCGAGATTGAGCCGCATGCGATGGACGGGGCCGAGCGGTTTGAGCTTCGGTTGAATATCGAGCGGGAACCGAAATGCGCCGCCGAAGAACAGGACGCGGACGCGGAACTGCGCGACCATTATTTTGTGGCGACGCTGACCGAAGACGCGGAAGATGGCGAAGAGGCCAACGGATATGTGAGCATCTGGGCGACGGACGCAGAAGGCACGCTGCTCGACGGATTCAACGCGTCGCTGGCTGAGGGTGAACAGCTGCTGGCGGGCGAGACGTGGACGTTTGAAAAGCGGATCGGCAGCTGGGTCACGCCCGAACAGGAGGACACCATCGAGACGGGCTCGGTGGGATATCGGCTGATCAGATAAACGGCCTGAACCGATGTAAAACCGTCAACGGGTTTTCGCGCGAAACAGATTTTTCAAATTCTTTGCAGGGCTTCCCGTGTTCCGGAAACGGGAAGATGAAATAAAAACCGCCATGAAACGAGGAAAAGAAGATGAAAAAGCTGATTTTTGTGTGGATGTTATGCGTGTGCATCGGATTCGGCATGACGGCACAGGCGAGCGGAACGCTCTTCAATGCGTATTTGCCCAAAGCGATTTTAAGCGAAGAAGAAGCGGCTCAGGAAAAAATCCAGATGAAACCGGACATGCTCAAGGTTGTGCGCCAATCGGTCATTCCGTGGGATGACGAAGGGACGCAGTGGTCCGTTTTTATCGAAGTGGAAAACGAGTCGGAAAGCAAAATCGTGCTGGATGAAACGTGGCTGATTGCCTGCAACGCGGAAAAAGAGGAATTTGCGCGCTGGCATGTCCCGGCGATTGGCGGGGCGTTTTATTCCACGGTTCGCGTGATCCAGCCGGGCGAACGGGTTGTATTGTTCGCGGGAGCCAAGGAAATTCAGGCGTACACATATGACGAAAAGCGCGGAACGACAGAATGGAAAACGGTGGGGCAGACCGGATTGGGCGAATTTGCGGGAAAGATTCGGCGGGCAAAGTTCTTGCGGGTGCGGCTGGAGGCGCGGATTGATTCGCAGACGCGGGGGCATTTGGAAAAGGTCACGGATGCGAAGGCGTGGATCGAAGACGGAAAGCTGCATCTGGAAACAGCAGAAGGGCTTGATCTGAGCGGCTTTGTGTCGCTGAGCGTCATCGTCAGCGACAGGGAAGGACATATCCTTGACGTCTTGCAGGAGAGGACGGAGGATAACGAAAGTATGCTGAACGGCGGAACATTCAAAGCCGAAAAAGAGCTTGCGCCGTATATGTCGCAGAAGAAAACGGAAGATGTGATTTTTCAGGTCGTCGGTTATAAATTTCCGTGAAAAACCGTTGACAACGCTTGATAAATATGTTATGATAGCACCCGTGAATTGAAAAGTTCTGTGCCTAAGACAGTTGGTCACGCGCTTGCGCGTCGTAAAGGATTTTCCGCCAGCCGAGGTGCGAGTGCGATTTTTCCGTGAAAACGGTTTTCTGCCCTTGCGCCCAGCGCAGGGGCTTTTCTTTTCCGAAACCTTTCGGGAAGGAGGAAAATGACATGTCCAAGAATTTTGAAGCGAAGAAAGTCGTTGTTTCCGAAATCGAGGAGAAGATCGAGAAGGCACAGTCCATCGTCATCGTCGAGTATAAGGCGCTGACCGTGGAGGCCATCACCGCTCTGCGCGCCAAGTGCCGCGCGGCGAACGTTGATTACTGCGTTCTCAAGAACACGCTGATGAAGCGCGCGCTGGAGAACAAGGGCATCAAGATCGACGACGCGGTTCTCGAAGGCCCGAACGCTTTCGTTTTCAGCAACGGCGATCCGGTGTCCGCTCCGAAGCTTGTCAAGGAGTTCATCACCGCCGCTGAGAAGGACAAGAAGACGTCCCCGCTGACCATCAAGGCCGGCATCATGGACGGCGCTGTGCAGAGCGTGGAAGAGGTCAAGGCTCTGGCCGACATCCTGCCGCGCGAGCAGCTCATCGCCAAGATCATGGGTTGCCTCAATTCTCAGGCGACCGCTCTGGCTTACGTCATTCAGGCGATTGCCGACAAGAAGGCCGAAGCCGGCGAGCAGTAATCTGCAAAAGACAGCCGGATAGACGGCATCTTCAATCCAAACAAATCTACAATAATGGAGGTAACTTACCATGGAAATCAATGAGATCGTTTCCGCTATCGAAAGCCTGACCCTGATCCAGGCTTCTGAGCTTGTGAAGGCCCTCGAAGAGAAGTTCGGCGTTTCTGCCGCCGCTCCGGTTGCCGCTGCTGGCGTTGCTGGCGCTCCGGCTGCTGCCGCTGAGGAGAAGACCGAGTTTGACGTCGTTCTGGCTGGCTTCGACGCCGCTAAGAAGGTCGCCATCATCAAGGCCGTCCGCGAGGTCGTGCCGGGCCTGGGCCTGAAGGAAGCCAAGGACATCGTCGAAGGCGCTCCGAAGACCCTGAAGGAAGGCGCTTCCAAGGAAGAGGCCGAGACCATGAAGAAGAAGCTCGAAGAAGCGGGCGCGAAGGTCGAAGTCAAGTAATTTCCCTTTCCCGGAAATTCAGCCCCCTGCCAAAGGCAGGGGGCTTTTTGCATGCCCAAATAACGACGAAGATACAATACACGGCCTTGATTTTGTGCAAACGGCGCAAATCTTACCAATAAAAAGTTTGGGTTTCAACAAAAAATG
>ERZ826613.3400-NODE-3400-length-13299-cov-6.482105_pt1 | contig 13299 bp, 8 predicted proteins | sample MGYA00519925_ERZ826613 | MGnify/ENA primary metagenome ERZ826613 (study PRJEB31778, sample SAMEA3449236) | human gut metagenome | biome: human gut; feature: human-associated habitat; material: faeces | place: United Kingdom | collected 2010/2012 ... | reverse complement strand
CGGGGGCGGCGTCCGCGTGGACGACTGCGTAGAACTCGTTGCAGAGCGGGTAGCTCTCATCGGCGATGGTGTCATTGCCGGGGGTCACGCCGTCCACGGCCAGCAGGCGGAGGCCGGGCTTCGAGTACATCTGGTCGATGTAGTAGTAGACCGAAAAGCCGATGGCGTTGGCGGAGTTGTTGTACTCGGCGATGCTGTCCACGAGGCCGCCCATGTCGGCGGGGGCAAGCTCGGTGGGCGCGGCCATCAGCTGGCCGTCGCCCTTGTCGATGAGCAGCTTTTTGAAGAGGGTCTGACTGCCCGAGTCCACGCCCCGCTGGAACGCCACGATGGGGGAGTCCGCGCCGCCCACGTCCTTCCAGCTGGTGATGCGGCCCGCATAAATATCCCGCAGCTGCTGCTGGGTCAGGCTCTGGACGGGATTCTCTTCGTTGACGATGAACACCAGCGCGTCCCGGCCAATGGCTTTCTGCTCGAGCTTTGCGTCGGCCTCGGCCAGCTCTTCCTTGACGTACTCGGGGGCCTCGTAGACGATGAGCAGCTGTGCGCCGTAGTCCTCGCTGTCGCTGCGGGACCAGAGGCCAAAGTTCTCCCACGCATAGGCCGTGGTGCTGACGGTGATGCTGGTCTGGGCCTCGAGAAGGTCCATGCCGGTGACATCAGCCTTCATCTGGGCCATCAGGGGGATGCAGGCCGTGGAGCCGTCGAGGCGGGGGAACTCGTCCTCCGTCAGGAAGGGGACGGGCGTGTCCGGGTCGGGGACAGACGCCGCCGGAGAGTCGGCGGGGGAGTCCGTAGTGCCGGTATTGCAGGCGGTGAGCATCGCCGCCCCGAAGCCGAGGCCCATCACGCGCAGGAAGCTGCGGCGGGAGATCATCTCTTTCATATCAAAAACCTCCGTGTCAGTACAGGTAGCCCCCGCCAGCGTCGTCGCTGGGGGAGGAGAAGATGCTTTCGCGGTAGAGCCACTGGCCGGTGGAGTCCATCAGGCCGTAGTCGAAGCCCTGCCGCGCAACAAAGCAGTCGTCGGGCAGGTCGTCCGGGCTGTAGCAGCTGCCGAGGCGGCGGAGAAGCAGATTGCCCTCCATGTCCAGCACATCGTAGAGGCTGCTGCCGTCACGGTTGTCCCGGCAGGCTGTGAGCAGAGGGCCGCTGGCGGTGCTGGTGAGGTAGGAAGCGTAGGTGTACTGCTGGGCCTCACCGGCGGACGACCAGAGCAGACCCTCTCCGCCGTAGGTCTGGATGGCGATGGTGTTGTAGTTTTCGTCGTCGTACTGCAGCAGGGCGTAGCCGTCGGGCAGGGCCGTCACGCTGATGTACTGTGCTTCTTCTACGGGCGCTGCCTCCACGTCGGTCAGCAGCGCGCCGGTGGTGCCGTCGTAGACTTTGAGGATGTTGTCCGTCGTCAGCACAGCGACGTTGCCAGAGCGGTAGTCCGTGTCTCTTCGCTGGACGCCGATGCTCTCACCGCTGGCGAGGTCGATGAGGGTGTAGGGGCTGTCCGGGTCATCGCTGCCGGAGAGAACGACGCAGCCGGGGGTGTAAGTGCTCACACCCCGGTCGAAGCGGCCCAGCTCCACGGCCTCGCCGCCGTTCAAATCGTAGAGGACGGAGCGGCTGTCCTGACGGCTCTGGAGGCAGGCAACGCCCACGCCGCAGGCCGAGACGGCGCTGTCCTCTTCGCCGGTGAGCAGTTCGCCGGTGGCGACGTTGTAGAGGGCTTCGCGGGCAATGCCCCAGTCTGAGCCGCGGAACCAGCTCAAATCGAGCCAGTCGGCAAAGCCGCCGCGATACGATGCGAGGGAGCTGGCTGTGCAGCCGTCCTCCCGCAGCAGCACATTGCCCTCCCGGTCGGTGATGAGGACGTATTGGTGAAGCGGTTGGTCGGGGTCGTCGTAGGCGTAAGTAAGGCCCTCGGGCAGGTCGTAGCAGTTGAAGACGAGGCGCTGGACGCCCTCGTCCACCACGAGACAGTCGAGCGCTGTTTCGGGTACGGGAAGCTGGGCGCCTGTGGCGAGGTCGTACACCCGAGTGCCGCCGGTGGTGCCGTTCTCGAAAGCCCAGACGTCGGCGTCGTCCCGCAGGATGAGCAGCCCGCCCGAGAGGGTGGCGTTCACGGCGTAGGGAAAGGTCATGACCGGATTGCCGTCGGCGTCGTAAAGGGTGGAAGTGCGCTTCTCCGTGCCAAGGATGGAGTGGGCCACGAGGTAGTGGCCCGTCTCGCCGGTGAGGGTGTCCTTCAGCAGCTGGATGCTGTCGGAGCTGCTGGCTTTGTAGAGCACCCTGCCGCCCCGGAGGATGGTGCCGCCGCCGTTCCCGGCGTAAGAGTAGAGGTAGTGGAGCGCGTCGTCGCTGAGCCATGCGTCGCTGTAATACTGCGGAGCCTGCGAGGACGCCGTCCCCTCGTGCCGGGGCGACGCCGCAGGCAGCAGCGAACAGCTCGCCAGCAGCCCGCCCGCCAGCACGAGGCAGGCGGCGCGGCGGCTGAGTCGAAGCAGAGTGGTCTTCATAGAAACACCTCACAGTCTCCCAGAATTTGACTTTCCCATCTATAGTATATACGAAAGACCCGGACATTTCATTGCAGAAATGTGGCCGGGCCTGGTTACAGTTTTATGACAAGCTTATTCTTCGTCTCCCTGTTCCTTCAATTCCTTCAGGAAGGGCAGCAGGAAAGGCACCGAGATGCAGAAGGTGAGGCCATCGGCGATGGGCTGGCACAGCTCAATGCCGCTCAGGCCCCAGATGCGGGGCAGGGTGAGGATGAGCGGGATGAAGCAGACGCCCTGACGGCAGCAGGCGAGGAAGGTGGCCCGGCCCGACTTGCCGATGGACTGGAACATCATATTCGTCACGATGATGACGGGCTGTAAGAACATGGCGACGCACTGATACCGCAGGGCGGGCAGGGCCACGGCGGTGACCTCGGGGTCATCGCGGAAGAGGCGGATGAGGGGCTCGGCGTTGAACCAGCAGAGAGCGTTGAGCACCGCCATAAAGACGAAAGCCGTCGAGATGGTGAAGATGGCCGCTTTCCGCACCCGGGCAAAGCGGCGGGCGCCGTAGTTGAAGGCCGCTACAGGCTGCAGGCCCTGTCCGACGCCGATCGCCACCGACAGCACGAACTGGAAGATGCGGGACACGATGCTCATGCCGGCCACAGCAGCGTCGCCGTAGTTGCGGGCGGCGACGTTCAGCAGCATGCTGCCGATGCTGTTCAGGCCCTGACGGCCGAAGCTGGGCGCACCGTTGAAGAAGATCTGCCCGAAGTCCCGGGCGCTGCGGGTGACCTGGGTGATGCGGAATCGGCTGACGGTCTTGCCCCGCAGGAACATGGAAAGCAGGATGCAGAAGCTGATGCTCTGGCTCAGGGCGGTGGCCGCGCCTGCGCCGCCGGTCCCCATGCCGAGGCCGAAGATGAAGACGGGGTCCAGCACGATGTTGAGCACACCGCCGGTGACGAGGCCGATCATGGCGAAGCTGGCCTTGCCCTCGTAGCGGAGGATGTTGTTCATCACGAGGCTCGACATCATGAGCGGGGCCGCGATGAGGATGGGCCGCGCGTAGGCGCAGGCGTGGGGCAGGATGGTGTCGGTGCTGCCCAGCAGCATCATGAAGTCGGGCAGGGTAGCGAGACCGAGAACGGCCAGCACTGCGCCGAAGGTCAGCGCCGTGAAGAAGCTGGTGGAGGCGAACTTTGTGGCCGCATGGGTGTCCTGACTGCCGAGGCTGCGGCTGATGATGCCGCCCGCGCCGTGGCCCAGCATGAAGCCGAGGGCCTGAATGATGGCCATCAGGCTCGACACGACGCCCACTGCGCCCGACGCGCTGGTGGACAGCTGGCCCACAAAGAAGGTGTCGGCCAGATTGTAGATGCTGGTGATGAGCATACTCAGGATGGTGGGGGCCGCGAGGCCGAGAATGAGCTTCGGCACGGGGGTCTGGGTCATTTTCTCGAACTGGAGCCTGCTGCGCTCCAGCTCGGCGGCGTCGGATGCGGTGCGGGGGGAAGACGGCATGAAGTGATACCTCACTTTCGGAAATCAAAGAAAATACCGCTCTTTGCGCAAAGAACGGGTAAAATGCAAATACATAATAAGTATAGCGCAGATCGGGGGAAATGTCGAGACAGCAGTGCGGGCAGGCACGGTGGAAGCTTTCTCCTCAGATACGGTGACCGGGTTGCGGCTCCCAGCGTCTGCCGCGCTGTCGCTTGCATCCTGCTGGCCGCGGCCCCAACAGCTCCTCCCTGTTTCCGCCGCTGGCGGCGGTCGGCTCCGCTGCAAAAAGTTAGGGTATTGAGTGCAAAAGCAGGAGAAAATGGAATGCCTTTTGGCAAATTTGCCAAAGAAAGGTCGAATTGCTTGTAGAAAATCACGTCAAGTGGTATAATTTATGGAAAGAAACAAAAGCGCGAAGACAAAAAACAGCGCAGAGAAGAGTTCCGGGGAGATCCTGCCCCGGGATACGGAGGGAAATCTTATGAAATCTGTGGCACAGACTATCATCGAAGCAGACCGCTTCTACACCATCGCCGCCAAGACCGGCAGCGTCATTCAGGCTGTGGAGAGCGTCAAGGACGGCGGCAACATCCGTCTGGGCAAGTACGAGCACAAGCCCGAGCAGGAGTGGGCTTTCGTCCGCGAGGGCGACGGCGTTTACCGTATCCGCAACCGCGCTTCCGGCAAGCTCATCGACCTGATGATGACCGGCACCGCCAACGGCACCTGGCTCCACCTGTGGGAGGACGTGGGCGGCACTTCCCAGATGTGGAAGATGGAGCCCACCCCGGCCGGCACCGTCCGCCTGCGCTCCATGTGGGCTGCCGGCAAGTGCATCGATACCGTGGGCATGGGTACTGCGGACGGCGCTGTGCTCCAGATCTGGCAGGAGACTGCCGGCGAGGACCAGCTGTGGACCATCTCCGAGGTGAAGGACCGCGCAAAGCACGCCCCCAAGGCGGAGGAAAAGCCCGCTGAGGTCAAGGCCGAGGCCGCTGCTCCCGCCGAGGAAAAGCCGGTTGAGGAAAAGGCTGCACCTGCCGCGAAGAAGACCACCAGAAAGCCTGCGGCAAAGAAGACCGCCGCCAAGACTGTTGCGAAGTCCGCTGTGGCAAAGGCCGAAGCCGCACCCGCCAAGGCCGAGGAAAAGCCCGCCGAGGCCGCTCCTGCCGCAAAGCCTGCCCGCAAGACCGCTACCCGTAAGAAGACCACGAAGGCCAGCAAGTAAGCAAGGCTGCATAGTCTACATAATATCATAGCAAAAAGAGCACCCGCTCTCCACAGTGATGTGGAAAGCGGGTGCTTTTGGGTTTAGGGTCAGGTTTGCCTTCGTACAACCTCTCAGTGCCCCATCTTGCCCTTCTTGAACTTCAGCGCCGCTGCGACAAAGCCCTTGAACAGGGGATGTGCGCGGTTGGGACGGCTCTTGAACTCGGGGTGGAACTGTGCGCCGAGGTGGAAGTCACGGCCCGGCAGCTCCACGGTCTCCACAAGGCGGCCATCGGGGCTGGTGCCGGAGATGACCAGACCGGCGTCCTGCATCTCCTGACGGTAGTCGTTGTTGAACTCGTAGCGGTGGCGGTGGCGCTCCCAGATCTCGCTCTGGCCGTAGCACTCGGCCATCTTGGTGCCGGGCAGGACGGTGCAGGGGTACTTGCCCAGACGCATGGTGCCGCCCTTGGGGATGTTGCCCTGCTGGTCGGCCATCAGGGCAATGACATTGTGGGCACCATCGGGGGTGAACTCGCTGGAATTGGCATCGGCATAGCCCAGCACGCCGCGTGCGAACTCCATCACCATGATCTGCATTCCCAGGCAGATGCCAAAGTAGGGGATCTGGTTCTCACGGGCATACTGTGCAGCCTGGATCATGCCCTCGATGCCGCGGTCACCAAAGCCGCCGGGCACGATGATGCCGTCCACGTCAGCAAACACTTCTTTGCAGGCATCCTGATCAATCAGGTCTTCGCTCTCCACCCACTTGATGTCTACCTGACTGTCGTTCTCAAAACCGGCGTGGTACAGGCTCTCCATCACGGAAAGATAAGCGTCGTGCAGCTTGACGTACTTGCCCACCAGCGCAATGGTGCAGGTCTTGCTGCGGGTGGCAATGCGGGAGACCACACCCTTCCACTCGGTCAGGTCGGCGGGGGGCACGTCCAGCTTGAGCTTTTCCACCACCACATCATCCAGACCGTTGGTGTGGAGCATCAGCGGGCACTGGTACAGGCTGGGCATGGTCAGGTTCTCAATAACGCACTCAGGCTTGACATTGCAGAAGGTGCTGATCTTGCGGCGGATATCGCCGCCCACGCTGCCGTCGGCACGCAGGATGATGATATCGGGGTTCACGCCCATGCCCTGCAGCTCCTTGACGGAATGCTGGGCCGGCTTGGACTTGTACTCGTCGGAGCCGGAGATATAGGGCACCAGCACAACATGGATGTAGCAGCAGTTGTCGCGGCCCTGCTCCAGGCCCACCTGACGGATGGCCTCCAGGAAGGGCTGGCTCTCAATATCGCCGGTGGTGCCGCCGATCTCGGTAATGACCACATCGGCATCGGTAGAGGATGCCATGTTGTAGATGTAATTCTTGATCTCGTTGGTGATGTGGGGGATGATCTGGACGGTCTGACCCAGATAAGCGCCCTGGCGCTCCTTGTTCAGCACGTTCCAGTACACCTTGCCGGTGGTCAGGTTGGAGTACTTGTTCAGATTTTCGTCGATGAAGCGCTCATAGTGACCCAGATCAAGGTCGGTCTCAGTGCCATCATCGGTCACGAACACCTCACCGTGCTGCAGGGGGCTCATGGTACCCGGGTCCACGTTCACATAGGGGTCCAGCTTCTGGCTGGCGACCTTCAGTCCGCGGCACTTGAGCAGGCGGCCCAGAGAAGCCGCCGTGATGCCCTTGCCCAGACCGGAGACAACGCCGCCGGTCACAAAGATGAATTTTGCCATTTGTTCAGTCCTCCTCTAATTTATCTTTCAGAGATCATTCTTTCCCAGTGTGGATGCGCCTGCATCCGGAACAAAACATACAACACCAGATTATAATCCTAATCCTCGTAAGAATCAAGGATTTCCTGTGCAATTTCTGCACGGCTGCGCCGGGTGTCCATGGCGCGCTTTTCAATGTAGCGGTGGGCGGCATCCTCGCTCATCTGCTCCCGCTCCACCAGACAGCATTTTGCATGGCTGACCAGCCGTACCTGTGCGATCTTTTCCTGCATCCGGGCGTTATCCTGCCGGAGCAGCTGCAGGCGGTGGTTGCTGGCCGCGGCCAGATGGATGGTCTGCAGGAACAGCGTGTTGGAGAACGGCTTGCTCAGCAGCAGCACCCCCTGCTCACTCATGGGGGCCAGTAGCTGCTCGGCGGCTGCTGCCTTGGCCAGCAGCACCACGCCTGCGTCTGTTTTTTCTACGGCAGAGGAACACAGCTCGTGGCCGAACTCGTCCGGCAAAGGCGCGTTGACCACGATCAACTCAAAATCGGATTCCAGCATCCTGCGCCGGGCCTCGGCACCACTGGGGATGATCGTAGGCCGGGTGTATCCCAGCTCTGCCAGCCGTGCGGAGATGTACTCGTTGGAGCTTGCTCCGGCGCTCACGATCAGAGCACGTCCCATTTGAATCGCTCCTTTCTCTTACATCCAGGCAAGGGGCCGAATCGTTGCCCCTTCGTACTTTCCCTCAAAAGCGGTTCAGATGGCGTTGAAGTAGTGCACCCGCTCGTACTCTGCCGGGTCGGCGGCAGCTTTCAGGGCGGCACAGCGCTTCAGTTCTTCCTCATAGTATCGATGCGAAAGCTCTTCCGGCAGCACGCGGTGCAGAAATTCGCTCTCCTGCGCGGCCTGCACGGCCTCCTCCAGCGTGGAAGGCAGTCTTTCCAGCCCAAGACCTGCGGCCTCGGTGGGATCGAACAGGTTCTTGTTGATGGGGGCCTGCAGCACCATCCGGTGCTCGATGCCATCCAGACCGGCGGCCAACACCAGACCCACGGCCAGATAGGGGTTGCAGGCAGGGTCAGGGCTGCGCAGTTCCATGCGGCAGTTGTTGCCCTTGACCTGCGGGATGCGCACCAGCTGACTGCGGTTCTGGCGGCTCCAGCTTACATAGCGGGGGGCCTCGTCACAGCCAAAGCGCTGGTAGCTGTTGGGCAGGGGATTGGTGAACACGGTCAGCTCCCGGCTGTGGGCCAGAACACCCGCCATAAAGCTGCCTGCAATGCTGTCCGGGGCAATGTCGCCCTCAAACAGATTGCGGCCGTCCATGCAGAGCGAAAGGTTGATGTGCAGGCCGCTGCCTGCCTGATCCGGCAGGGGCTTGGGCAGGAAGCTGGCGTGGATGCCGTTGCGCATGGCAACAGCCCGCACGATCTGCTTGAACATCATCACATTGTCGGCTGTTTTCAGGGGGCCGGCGTAGTGGCAGTCGATCTCATTCTGGCCGTGGCCGCTCTCGTGATGGCTGTGCTGGGGGCTCATGCCCATCTGCTCCATGGTCAGGCAGATGTCCCGGCGCAGGTTCTCACCTGCATCCAGCGGGGCTACATCAAAGTAGCCGCCAAAGTCGATGGGGATGCGGGTGGGGCGGCCCCGGTCGTCATTCTCAAACAGGTAGAACTCGCACTCAGCCCCTACGTTGCAGGTCAGCCCCAGTTTGCGGAAGCTGCGGCTCATCTGGCGCAGGAAGCCGCGGCAGTTGCCGCCAAAGGCAGCGCCGTCCGGTTTTTCCACGTCACAGAAGAACTGCATCACCCGGCCCTCGGTGGGCCGCCAGGGCAGGATGGTCACGGTGGAAAGATCGGGCCGGAGCACAAGATCGCTCTCCTCCACCTTCATAAAACCGGCAATGGAGCTGCCGTCAAAGCAGACACCATCCTCCATGGCCTTAGGCAGGTCGCTGGCAAGCACGGCGATGTTTTTCTGGGTGCCAAAGATATCGCAGAAGGCAAAGCGGACGAATTTGACGTTGTTGTCCTCCACAAAATCAAGGATGTCCTGTTGGGTATTATAGCTCATAGTGGTTCCCTCCGAGCCGCAGGGTGCGGCGAATGGCACATCAGTGCAAAACTGGAAAAATCAGCTTGCGTTCTTAAAAAACGCCTAAAGGCCTGCTTCGTATGCGCAAAGCAGGTCTTTAGGCTGGTGTAAGAAATAGGAAAAGGGGAATGGCTTAAAAATCCAACAACCCAGCGATGCTTATCAAGCTATGTCAGAAAGATCAGACGTAGTAGAGCATCTTGCTGTAGCTGGGCAGAGGCCAGTAGTCCTCACCGCAGATGGTCTCGGCATCGTCAGCAGCGGCGCGCAGAGCATCCATCTTGGGCAGAACGTCATCATGGAAGGAGACAGCCTTGGCACTCTCATCGGTCATGGCCTCAGCGGTATCCACGGCAGCCTGCAGGGCATCGATGGCATCGCTCATAGCATCGGCATCGGTGGACAGGCGGGTGAGGGTCTTGGTCTCGCTGCGCACGCTGATGGCCTCGCTGACGGCCAGCTTGGATGCGGCGGTATTTGCAACCTCGCTCATGTAGGCGTTGATGGCGGGCAGCAGCTGCTTGCGTGCCATCTCCAGCATGGTCAGAGCCTCGATGTTGATGATCTTGGAGTAGTGCTCCATCTCGACCTCGTAACGGCTTTCCATCTCGATCTTGGTCAGAACACCGAAATCCTCCATCAGCTGGATGTTCTTTGGGTCGATCAGTGCGGGCAGAGCAGCGGGCGTGTTCTTCTTGTTGGGCAGGCCGCGGCGTGCTGCTTCCTCTTCCCACTCGGCGGTGTAGCCGTTACCGTTGAAGATGACACGGCGGTGGTCACGGATGGTGCGCTTGATCAGAGCAATGGCAGCGCTGGTAAAGTCCTCAGCGCCCTCCAGCTCGTCGGCGTAGCCCTTCAGCTCCTTGGCAACAGCAGTGTTCAGGATGGTGTTGGCATCGCTCAGGTTCTCAGCAGAACCGGGCATACGGAACTCGAACTTGTTGCCGGTGAAGGCCAGGGGCGAGGTGCGGTTGCGGTCCGTGGTGTCCTGGGGAATCTCCGGCAGGGTGTCCACGCCGATCTCCAGCTTCCGCTTGGCCTTATCCACATACGCCTGGCCGTTGATGATGGAATCCAGGATGGCCGTCAGCTCATCGCCCAGGAACACGGAGATGATGGCCGGAGGGGCCTCGTTGCCGCCCAGCCGGTGGTCGTTGCCGGGGTAGGACACGCAGCAGCGCAGCATATCCTGATACTCGTCCACGCCCTTGATAAACGCCGCCAGGAACAGCAGGAACTGGGCGTTCTGGCTGGGGGTCTTGCCGGGTTTGAGCAGATTCTCGCCGGTGTCCGTGGCCAGGGACCAGTTGTCGTGTTTGCCGCTGCCGTTGATGCCGGCAAAGGGCTTCTCGTGCAGCAGGCACACCAGGCCGTGGCGGTCGGCTACCTTCTTCAGAAACTCCATGGTCAGCTGGTTGTGGTCGCAGGTGCTGTTGGCATCGGAATACACCTGGGCCACCTCGTGCTGGGCGGGAGCCACCTCGTTGTGCTCCGTCTTGGCGGGAACGCCCACCTTCCACAGCTCCTGATCCAGCTCATGCATGAATTCCGCCACCCGGGGCTTGATGGCCCCGTAATAGTGGTCGTCCAGCTCCTGACCCTTGGGGGGCCTGGCGCCGAACAGGGTCCGGCCGCACAGCACCAGATCCTCCCGGCGGCGGTACATCTCCTTGTCGATGAGGAAATACTCCTGCTCCGGGCCCACCTGGGCGGTGACGTGCTGGGCCTGGGTGTTGCCGAACAGCCGCAGGATGCGGATGCTCTGGGTGTCCAGCAGCTTCATGGAACGCAGCAGGGGGGTCTTTTTGTCCAGAGTCTCGCCGCCGTAGGAACAGAAAATGGTGGGGATATACAGGGTCTTGTCCTTCACAAAGGCGTAGGACGTGGGGTCCCAGGCGGTGTAGCCCCGGGCCTCGAAGGTGGCCCGCAGGCCGCCGGAGGGGAAGCTGGAGGCGTCCGCCTCGCCCCGGGACAGTTCCTTGCCGGACAGCTCCATCAGCACGCCGGTGGGCCCCTGGGGGGCGATGAAGCTGTCGTGCTTTTCGGCGGTGAAGCCGGTCATGGGCTGGAACCAGTGGGTATAGTGGGTGGCCCCCTTTTCAATGGCCCAGTCCTTCATGGCGGCGGCGATCTCGTCGGCGATGGAGCGGTCCAATGACGTTCCCTGCACCAGGCACTGCTGCCAAGCATCGTAGATGTGGGCCGGCAGACGCTGTCGCATCTGCTCCTGTGTGAACACCATGCTTCCGAACAGTTCAGGGATACTTGTGACTTTTTCGTTCATTGTAAGGCTCCTTTCGCCGCATTTGCGGTCTGTAGTTCTATCTTTCAGCGGGACACTCCCGCAGGAACAACATCAGATATACCGCGCCAGCGCCTCCATAACAACGGGGGTAACATACGCTTCGATGGCGGCCGCCGCCATCAGCAGGGGCGTGATATGCATCACCAGCAGCCGCGCCAGATTCAGTACTGCGGGGCCCACCAGGCCCTTCTCGTTGCGCCGCACATAGCGCACCAGGGTCCGGCACAGGTACAGGCCCCCGGCCATGGCCATAAACAGGGCGGGCAGCTCAAAAATGCCGTGGGGCAGCGTGCCTGCACCGTAGTACCACAGGGGCAGCCCCAACTGCACATAGTACGAGGCGAAGCCGCCGAACATCATGGCGTTGATGCCCAGGGACACCGCAGGCAGATACAGAAACGGGATGAATCCATAGCCCATGGCCAGGGCGCAGGCCTGGAGATTGTTGAGAAACAGCCCCAGAGCGCTGAAATTCCCTTCCGCGTCCACGATGCCCCGGTCCGCGATCTGCTCCCGGAACAGCTTAATCAGCCGCTCAATGGGGGCGGGATAGCGCAGGGTCACCAGATAGCTGACCACCATGACCACGGCAAAGGCCAGGGCCGTCATGCCGAAGGCACGGCCGAAGCCGTCCCGGTAAAACCCGTGCAGCTGCTGCCGCTGCCGCGTCAGCCAGTTCAGCATGCCGTCAGCATGGAGAGCCCCCGGCGAAGCCTGCGCAGGGTCTCCTCCCGGCCCAGAATGCGGCAGATCTCCACCGCGCCGCCGGGGGTCACCAGCTTGCCTGCCGCCGCAATGCGCACGGGCCACATGAGGATGGCGTTCTTCACCTCCAGGGACGCGGCCAGGTTCACCAGGCCGTCATGGATGCTCTCGTCGGTCCAGTCCGGCAGGGCCTCCAGCATGGGAATGGCGGCCTCCAGCATCCGGGCGCACACCTCGGGGTTGGTCTTGGACTTTTTGTTGGTATAGAAGTCCACCGGATACTCCGGCAGGGCGTCGAAGAAGTCCACCTTCTCGGGAATCTCCGTCAGCCGCTCGCACCGGGCCTGCAGCAGGGCGGCGATGGCCGCCGGGTCATAGGCAGGATTCTGGACGCTCTGGCGGATGTAAGGCTCCGCCGCCCTGGCGAAGGCCGCAGGCTCCATGCTCCGCAGATACACGGCATTGAAGTGGTCCAGCTTGGCCCGGTCGAAAATGGCCGGGGACTTGGAAATGCCGGTGATGTCGAAGGCCCGGGTCAGGCCCTCCAGGTCGAAAATTTCCTGCTCCGCCAGGTCGCCCTTGGGGCTCCACCCCAGCAGGGCTACATAGTTCAGAATGGCCTCCGTCAGATAGCCCTGGGCCTTCAGGTCCTCATAGGAGGGGTCCCCATGGCGCTTGGACATCTTGTTCTGGGCGTCCCGCATCACCGGGGAGCAGTGCACATAGGTGGGCACCTCCCAGCCGAAGGCGTGATACAGCAGGTCATACTTGGGGGCCGAGGACAGGTACTCACTGCCCCGGACCACGTGGGTGATGCCCATGAGATGGTCATCGATGACGTTGGCGAAGTTATAGGTAGGCAGACCGTCCCGCTTCATCAGCACCTGGTCGTCCAGGGTGCTGTTTTCCACGGTGATGTCGCCGAAAATGGCATCATGGAAGGTGGTGACGCCCTCCGCCGGAATGCGCTGACGGATGACATAGGGCTCGCCTGCGGCCACACGGCGCTCCGCCTCCTCCAGGGGCAGGTCGCGGCAGGGGTCCGCCGCCCGGTCAAACTCGCCGGAATCCTCCTCAGACTCTGTCTTTTCACAGAAGCAGTAATACGCGCCGCCCTTTTCCACCAGCAGCCGGGCATACTTTCCGTAGGTATCCCGCCGCTGGGACTGGATATACGGGGCCACGGGGCCGCCCACGTCGGGGCCCTCGTCCCAGGTCAGGCCGGTAGCCTTGAGCGTGCCGT
>ERZ826613.3397-NODE-3397-length-13302-cov-4.237865_pt1 | contig 13302 bp, 5 predicted proteins | sample MGYA00519925_ERZ826613 | MGnify/ENA primary metagenome ERZ826613 (study PRJEB31778, sample SAMEA3449236) | human gut metagenome | biome: human gut; feature: human-associated habitat; material: faeces | place: United Kingdom | collected 2010/2012 ... | reverse complement strand
TTTACCAATGTGGTGTTCCAAAAGAAATGGCAGTAGAATTATTCAAACCATTTGTAATGAAAGAACTAGTTAGCCGTGGAATAGCACACAACATAAAAAATGCAAAGAGAATGGTAGAAAGATTACGCCCAGAAGTTTGGGATATACTAGAGGATGTTATTAAAGACCACCCAGTATTATTAAACCGTGCTCCTACATTACACAGACTGGGTATTCAAGCATTTGAGCCTGTACTTGTTGAAGGTAGAGCAATAAAACTTCACCCATTAGTTTGTACAGCGTTCAATGCTGACTTCGATGGTGACCAGATGGCTATTCACTTACCATTATCACCAGAAGCACAAGCAGAAGCAAGATACTTAATGCTTTCAGAAAACAACTTGTTAAAACCACAAGATGGTAAGCCAGTAACAACTCCTACACAGGATATGATTCTAGGAAGTTACTTCTTAACAATGGATGTTGATGGAGAAAAAGGCGAAGGAACATACTTCTCATCTCCAGAAGAAGCAATAATGTCACTTGCAAACAACGATGTAACAATGCACTCTAAGATTTTCGTAAGAAGAACTAAGATTGTAGACGGTGTAGAAAAACATGCAAAAGTTGCTACAACACCAGGTAAGATAATATTCAATAGAGGAATTCCTCAAGATTTAGGATTTATTGATAGAAGTAAGCCAGAAAACGAATTTGAATATGAAATAAATGGAGTAGTATCAAAGAAAAACCTAGGAAAGATTATAGGAAAATGTATTTCTGTACATGGTCTAAGCAGAACAGCAGAATTACTAGACTATATTAAATCTACAGGTTACAAATATTCTACATTAGGTGCTGTAACAGTATCTATAGATGATGTTAAGGTACCACCACAGAAAAAGGAAATAATTGCAAAAGCTCAAGCAGATGTTGATAACATATTAAAACAATATGGACGTGGATTAATTACAGATGATGAGAGATACAGCGAAGTAATTAAGATTTGGGAAAAAGCTACTGATGATGTTAAAAATGCAATGAGAGACAACTTCAGTAAAGAAAACCCAATGTTCATGATGTCAGACTCTGGAGCCAGAGGTAACTTAGACCAGTTAAAGCAAATTGCTGGTATGCGTGGACTTATGGCTAGTACAACTGGTAAAACAGTTGAAATCCCAATCAAATCATCATTCAGAGAGGGACTTGACGCATTAGAGTACTTCATTTCTGCACATGGTGCTCGTAAAGGACTTTCAGATACAGCTTTAAGAACAGCAGACTCTGGATACTTAACAAGAAGATTGGTTGATGTATCACAAGACATAATCGTAAGAGAAGATGATTGTGGTTCAACAGATGGACTTGAAGTATATGATATAAAAGATGGAAACCAAGTAATCGAAAAAATGCAAGAAAGATTATTAGGTAGATATCCATTAGACGATATCAAGAATCCAACTACTGGAGAAATAATAGTAGACAAAAATACTCTAATTACAGAAGAATTAGCAGATAAGATAGTAGATGCAGGAATTACACATGTTAAAGTACGTAGTGTATTCGGATGTAGAACAGAACACGGAGTTTGTGCTAAGTGCTATGGTATGGGATTGGCATCTAGAAAAGAAGTTGATATAGGAGACACAGTTGGTATAATCGCAGCTCAATCAATTGGTGAGCCTGGTACACAGCTTACAATGCGTACTATTCACTCTGGTGGTGTTGCCGGTGTTGCCGACATTACACAAGGTCTTCCAAGAGTCGAGGAGCTTTTCGAAGCTCGTAAACCAAAGGGTGTTGCTATAATTACAGAAATCGCTGGAAAAGTTTCTATAAGAGACGAAAAGAAGAGAAAAGAAGTAACTGTAACATCAAACGATGATAGCAGAACATACTTAATACCTTTCGGATCTAAACTAAAAGTTAGAGAAGGAGATGTTCTAGAAGCCGGAGACCAAATAACAGAAGGTTCTAAAAACCCAGCAGAAGTACTTGCAATTAGCGGACCACAAGGTGTATTCGAATACATCATTGCCGAAGTTCAAAAAGTTTATAGAAACCAAGGTGTTGATATCAACGACAAACACATCGAACTTATTGCAAGACAAATGTTAAAGAAAGTTAGAGTTGAAGACAACGGAGATACAGACATGTTTGCAGGTTCTTTAGTAGACATGTATGAATTCGAAGACAAGAACAAGTTAGCCGAAGAGCAAGGATTAAGACCTGCAACAGGTAAACGTGTATTACTTGGAATAACAAAAGCTTCACTTGCAACAGATAGTTTCTTATCTGCAGCATCATTCCAAGAGACAACAAGAGTATTAACAGAAGCTGCAATAAAAGGCAAAACAGACGAATTAATAGGATTAAAAGAAAATGTTATCATTGGTAAGTTAATCCCAGCCGGAACTGGTATGAAGAGATACAAGAAAATAAGAATAAACACAGAAGAACCAGAAAACACAGAAGTATCAGTAGCACCAAACGGAGAAAAAATGCCAGAAGATACAGAGGCAGATGCTGTAGAAGATGTTGTTGACGATATAGATGATGTAGAAAATACAACAGAAAATGAAGAATAATATTTTAGAAGAAGGACGTCGCCCAATGGGGACGCCCTTTTTGGGGCGAAAAAATAATTGTTTAAAAAGGTTGCAATATAGAGCTAATATTAATTTGAAAAATATGCAACACAATATCAATATTTCGCTGGAAAAACTAAAGTATGAATAAATTAAGCTTAAATGTTATAAAATTGTGCTCCTATGAATATATTAAAATAATTAGTATATTTGTAGGAGATTTTTATGTTTGTAATTAATAAAAAAAGAATAATATTTTTAACACTTGCAATATTTTTGCCTATTGGTATGTTTGTGCTTCAAACAGCAAGTAACATAAATACAAACAAAACTGTTGCAACAATGGCTACTCCTGTAAGTAGTAAAACTATAATTGTAGATGCAGGCCATGGTGGCGAAGATGGCGGAGCCGTGAGTGGTAACGGTGTTAGTGAAGCAGAAATTAATTTGAAGATAGCATTAAAATTACAACAGTTATTAGAACAAAGTGGCTCTAATGTTGTTCTTACAAGGTCGGACGATAATGCAATTTATGATGTGGATAAGAAAACTTTAAGAGAAAAGAAAAATTCTGATATAAGAAACAGAGTTAAAATTGGAAACAATTCATCTGCAGATATATTTGTTAGCATTCATTTAAATAAAATACCAGAAAATCAATATTATGGTTGGCAAACATTCTTTAAAGATGGGAACGAAGACGGAAAGCGATTAGCAACTTGTATTCAAAATAATTTAAATGAAACAATGCAGAAAGAAAACAAAAGAACACCACTAAAAATTAATAATGTGTATATAATAAAACATGTAGAAATACCAACAGTTATTGTGGAATGTGGATTTTTATCGAATTCAGAGGAAGAAAAGCAACTACAACAGGAGGAGTATCAAACAAAATTAGCATGGGGAATTTATAATGGGATAATGGAATATTTCTAAATTTGTCGAAAAGAGTTGAAAAATTTTATTTGTTATGGTATTCTCATTTTAGAAAATAAAGGAAGGGGGATTGGGAATATGTATAATTCTACATATGCTGATATGACAACATTTGCTTCAGCAGCTACTCTTGCATCTTTAATAAGTACATATAGCATGATTTTTGTAGCTTTTTATGTACTTATAATTGTTGCACAATGGAAAATATTTGTTAAAGCTGGTCAAGAAGGATGGAAGGCATTAATTCCAATATATAATGTAGTTGTTCTATATAAAATAATAGGACTTTCACCATGGTTATTGTTATTATATTTATTATCAGCTATACCAGTTATTGGCTGGATTATAACACTTGCTTTATCAATAGTTTCTATGGTAAAACTAGGCAAGGCATTTAATCAATCAACAGCATTTATATTTGGACTTTTATTATTAAGCCCAATATTCCAAATGATATTAGGATTTGGAAATGCTGAATATGTTGGAAATCAAACTTCTAACACACAGAACTAGGCAATGATTAAATAACAAACAAATAAGAACGTAATAAACGTATAAGTTATCCACTTTTTGGAGAAAATATGTGTAAAACATATTCCAAGGAGTGGATTTTTTTGAAGGAAAAAAAGAAATTAAATATTAAAGGAACCGTTTTAGATAGATACCAATTGGAGCAATATTTAGAAAAAATTGCTTCTGACCATATTTTAACCGAAAAATCGGCGAAGGATACGTATCCAATTCCAAGACTTAAAGAAAATTTTTTTGTTATTAAAGAAATTTATAAATTATTGAATGAACAAATAAAGCAGGGAATACCAATACACCCAGCAGGAGAGTGGATTCTAGATAATTTATATGTAATAGAAGAGATTGTAAAAAATATAAGCAAAGAGTTAACGTTAAAGAAATATACAGACTTTCTGGGACTTGCAAATGGCAGGTTCAAGGGCTTTGCACGTGTTTATGTGCTTGCAACAGAAATCGTAGCTTATACTGATGGTAAGATAAATTCAGAAAATTTAGAATATATGTTACAAGCATATCAAACTAAAAAAACTCTAAGCATGAATGAAATCTGGAATATTGGATTGTTTATTCAGATTGCATTAATAGAAAATATAAGAGAAATTTGTGAAACAATTTACATGTCTCAAATGCAAAAGAGCAGAGTAGAAGAGATTATATGCAAGTATTTTGGAGAGGAAAAGAAAAAAAGCAGAACTGTAATATTACCTAAAATTATGCTTATAGAGAAAGGGCAAGTAAAAAATGCGTTCATAGAGTATATGTCATATAGACTAAAAAAGATGGGAAGCAAGGCATATGCATATCTAAATATTTTGGAAGACGAAGTTGCAAAAACAGGCAGCGATATCTACGAGGTTGTAAAAAAAGAGCATTTTGATATTGCAGTAAAGAAAGTATCTGTTGGAAATTGTATATTGACTCTTAAGGCAATTTCGAGAATTAATTTCTTGGAAATATTCGAAAAGATAAATAGGGTAGAGGATATTCTAAAACAAGACCCAGCAAAGCAGTATGAAAAAATGGATAGTACTACTAAAAGTTATTACAGAAATGCAATACAGGAAATTTCTAAAAAGACTAAAATTTCAGAAATTTATATTGCGAAGAAGTGCTTGGAGTTAAGTTTGCAGGCTAGTGAGAAACCAGAAGCAAACGAAAAGAGCATGCATATTGGGTTTTACTTAATTTCTGATGGAAAAGAAACTTTATTGAATAGCCTACTAGAAAAGAAGATTACACTAAAATCAAATGAAGAAAAGGCAAAAATCTATATAGAGACAGTATGGGGAGTTTCTTTGCTGTTGACACTTATTTTGAGCATTAATTTTTATTATATGTTATGGTACCAGAGCTTTGGAGACGTTGCTCGTAATTTTATAGGAAATATTCCAATATTAGTTAAAGTATTACTTTCAATAATTCTAGCGTTGGTTTCAATATTGCCAATAGAAAATATTGTTTCTAAGATTATTCAATATGTGTTAAGTAAGGTGGTAAAACCAAAGCTTATTCCGAAAATTGATTTTCAAAACGGAATTCCAGAGAATTGCAGCACAATGGTGGTAATTCCTACGATAGTAAAGAGCAAAGAAAAAGTTAAAGAATTAATGAAAAAATTAGAGGTTTATTATATTGCAAACAAGAGCAAAAATTTGTACTTTACTTTGCTGGGAGACTGTAGTTCTGGAAACAAGGAAATAGAAGAGTTTGATGAAGAAGTTATAAGAGAAGGAATAGAACAATCAAAAAGGCTAAACGAAAAATATGGTAACATTTTCAATTTTGTATATAGAAAAAGAATTTGGAATTCTAATGAAGAGTGTTACATGGGATGGGAACGAAAAAGAGGCTTATTAAACCAATTAAATGAATATTTGCTCGGGAATATTGCAAATCCTTTTAGGGCTAATACAATAGATATCTCACAAATAAAAAAAGTAAAATACATTATAACCTTGGACTCAGATACTGATTTAACATTGAAATCTGGATTAGAGCTTGTTGGAGCAATGGCTCATATTTTAAATAAACCAGAAGTAAACGAGAGAGGAGATCTAGTAATTTCAGGGCATGCACTAATGCAACCACGTGTTGGAGTTGGACTAGTAGAGAGCAGAAAGAGCATATTTACTCAAATATATGCAGGCGAAGGAGGGACAGACTCATATACAAATGTAATTTCAAACTTGTATCAAGACAATTTTGATGAAGGAATTTTTACTGGAAAAGGAATTTACGATTTATCTATATTTTCGAAAGTGCTTGCAAACGAGATTAAAGAAAACACGGTTTTGAGCCACGACTTATTAGAAGGAAGCTATTTAAGATGCGCACTAACATCAGACATAATGCTTATGGATGGCTATCCATCAAGCTATATAAGTTTTAGAACGAGGCTATATAGATGGATTAGAGGTGACTATCAAATATTACCATGGCTTGGAAAAACCATAGAAAATAAAAAAGGCGAGATAAAACAAAATCCATTAAAATTGCTTAGTAAATATAAAATATTTAGCAATATAGTAAGAAGCAAACAAGAAAGTAGTGTACTAGCAATGCTAGTATTTTCGGTGGTTATAGCAACTGTATTAAAAATAAACATGTGTGGAATAATTGTGCTTGCACTGATATCTTCTCTAATTCCAACTATACTAGATATTATAAATGGCATCATTAGTAAAAAAGATGGAAACATTAAGACTAAAAGGTTTGTGAAAACAATAGATGGTTTAAAGGCTAGTATTTATAGAGGAATTTTAGATATTGGGTTAATTCCAGACAAGGCATGGATAACCACAAAAGCAGAAACCAAGACAATATACAGAATGGCGAGAAGCAAGAAACATCTCTTAGAGTGGATTACATCAGAAGAAGCTGAACGAACGGCTAAAACAGATGTATTTTCATATTATAAGAATATGAGTGCAAACACTCTGTTTGGAATATTAGGAATTGCTGTTGCAATATTAGTACAAAGCTTAAATGTTGGCATTGCAAATTTTGCGCTAATAATAGGTTTGTATTGGCTTTTAACTCCAGCTTTAATGTGTAAAATTAGCAAGGCAAATAAAGAAATAAAAGCTGTAGAAAAGATAGATGAAAGCGAAAAAAAATACTTGCAAGAAGTTGCAGATAGAACATGGCTATATTTTAAGGAAAACCTAACACAAAAGTCAAACTTTTTGCCACCAGACAATTATCAAGAAGATAGAAAACCAAAAGTGGTAATGAGAACATCTTCAACCAATATCGGTCTTGCACTGCTTGCTGTAATGGCTTCATACGACTTAAAGTTTGAAAATTTAGAGGACACACTAAATTTATTATATAAAATGCTAGAAACAATTAGCGGACTCACAAAATGGAATGGACATTTGTACAACTGGTACAATATAGAAACATTAGAGCCACTAATTCCAAAGTATGTTTCGTCTGTTGATAGTGGAAATTTTGTAGGATATTTGTATGTTTTAAAGCAGTTTTTAATAGAAAAAAGAGAGAATAAGAATGATGAAATATATCAGAATTTAAGTAGTGAAGAAAAAGAACAAAATGTACAAATAACGCCTGATGTGCTAAATAAGATAGATTTCATGATTAATGTTACAGACTCGATCATAAATAACACAGATTTTTCAAAGTTGTATGATAGTGAGAATAGGCTATTTTCGATAGGTTTCAATGTAGAGGAAAATAAACTAACAGACTCATATTACGACTTACTTGCATCTGAGGCAAGACAGACAAGTTTAGTTGCTATTGCTAAAAAAGATATTACGGAGAAGCATTGGTATAATTTAAGCAGAACTCTTACGACTCTAAATAATTACAAAGGGCTTATCTCATGGTCTGGAACTTCGTTTGAGTATTTGATGCCTACAATAAACATCGAGCAATACCCGGGCAGTATTTTAGATGAGTCTTGTAAATTTATGATAATGAGTCAGCTGGAATATGCAAGAAAATTGGGAATTCCATGGGGAATTTCTGAGGCTGCCTTTAATCTAAAAGACTTAAATAATAATTATCAATACAAGGCATTTGGAATACCTTGGCTGGGGCTAAAGAGGGGACTTTCAGACGAGATTGTAACATCTTCATATGGTTCAATTTTGGCTATTGATGAAGAACCTAAATTAGTAATAGAAAATTTAAAAAATCTAAGTGAAAAGGGAATGTACAATAAGTATGGCTTCTATGAGTCGATAGATTTTACACCCGGCAGGGCGAAAAACGGCTATACGCCTGTAAAAACGTATATGGCACATCATCAAGGATTAATTTTGCTTTCAATAGACAATTTATTAAACAATGGTGTAATAAAAAAGAGGTTTAAGCAAAATCCGGAAATTGAGGCTGTCGACATCTTATTGCAAGAAAAAATGCCAGAAAATATGATAACTACAAAAGAAGAAAAAGAGAAAATTGAGAAGATAAAATATGTAGACTACGAAGATTACACTCAGAGAAAATACAGCAAAATAAACGAAAATTTGAATGTTTCTAATGTTATTGCAAACGACAACTATACAATCGTGCTTGACCAATATGGCAATGGTTATAGTAAATATGGAGATTTGCAGGTTAATAGATATAAGGAAACTGATGAGGCTGAGCAGGGAATAAAATTTTATATTAAGAATATACGTAATAAAAACATTTGGACGAATACGTATTCAAAAAATCTGCGAATACCTGATAAATACGATATAATTTTCTCTCCTGAAGCTAACAAAATAGTAAGAAATGATGAAAATATTCGAACTGTTACAAAAATAATAGTAGATACAGATGATCCAGTCGAAATAAGAAGGCTGGAACTGAAAAACAATGGTGTATCTGAAGAAGTATTGGAAATAACAGCACTTTTAGAACCTGTACTATCGAGCACAATGCAGGATTTTTCCCACAAGGCCTTCAATAATTTATTTGTTTCGTTTGAGTATATAGATTCAATAAACACAATAGTCGTTAAGAGAAAGGCTCACACGAATGGCGAAAAAGACGTGTACATGGCAGTAAACTTATTTAGCCAGTCGAATGAATTGGGAGACGTAGAATTCGAGATTGACAAAGAAAAATTGTGGGGCAGATGTAATTACAAAATTCCACGTGAGGTGGAAAATTCGATTCCATTTAGTAAGAAAATAGGATATACCACAGACCCAATAATTGCATTAAAGAAAACCGTCGATATAAAACCAGAAGAAACAGCAATATTTGACCTAATAGTTTCGGTTGGATATGATAAAGAGCAAGTAATAAAAAACATGGCAAAATTCATGAACAACGAAAATACTAAGCGTACCTTCGAACTGTTAAAAGCAAAGAGTGAGGCGGAGAATAGATATCTAGGTATAAAAGGCAAAGACATAGAAGTATATCAGAAAATGCTGTCATATTTGCTGTTTACACCAAAAGTTTCTATAAAAGCTTCATATGATAGACTGTGCCCAGTATCTGAACTGTGGAAATATGGAATATCTGGAGACTTGCCAATATTAATGGTAAAAATAAAAGACATAAACGATATTGATATAATTCAAGAGGTTTTAAGTGCTTATGAATTTTTTAGGGTAAAGAATATCAAAGTGGATTTAGTAATATTAAATGAAGAAAAAGAGTCGTACGAAAACTATGTAAAAGACGCTATACAAAGGGCTATTTTTAATAGAAACTTAGCGTACTTGCTTAATATTCCAGCTGGAATTTTCTGCTTGGAAAATATAGAGAAGAAAGATAAAAAACTGTTGGAAGAACGTGCAAATTTAGTAATAAATGCTTATTACAGTTCTCTAGCTCTTCAAATGGAAGATATAGAAAGCAAGATGCTAGACAATGTTAAAGAAACCGTTTTTGATGCAAAACAAAACAATTTTATAGAAGTAAATGAAGAGAAAGAAAACTTTATGGAAGAAGCTTCTTTAAAATATTTTAACGAATATGGCGGATTTTCTAAAGATGGCAAGGAATATTTAATTTGCATTAATAAAACCCGTAAGCTACCGACGGTGTGGAGCCATATTTTAGCCAATAAAACCTTTGGAACATTAACAACAGAGAATATGGGAGGATATACTTGGTACAAGAACAGTAGATTAAACAGAATTACAGCATGGTCAAATGACCAAGTGCTAGACACTCCATCAGAAATAATATATGCAAAAGACATGGATACAGGCAGAAAGTGGTCGCTGGGATTTAATCCTATGCCAGACAATAACGATTATTTTGTAGTGTATGGATTTGGCTATGCAAAATATATTCACAGTTCTTCGAGAATAAGGCAGACTGTTGATATGTTCGTGCCAGAAAACGACAATATTAAAGTAAATTTAATAACCTTAGAAAACAAAAATCCTCAGCGTAAAAATTTAAAATTAATTTATTATATAAAGCCTGTTTTAGGTGAGGACGAGATAAAAAGCAATGGATTTCTACAGTTAGAAATGAATAATGCGTCAAACATTATGCTAGTAAAAAATCTATCAGATGAAAAAAATAACAATCAAGTTTTTATCGGGTGCAGTGAAAAAATAAGCTCATACACTGGGAGTAAAACATCGTTCTTGAAAAATTCGACATTAGAAAATCCAGTTGGACTTGATGAACTTGCTCTAAACAGAGAAAATTCATTTGGAGAGGATGGAATAGTCGCAATTCAAATAAATGTAACAATAGAAGCATATTCAACAAAGGAAATAGTATTTACTTTGGGAGATGCGTCAAACAAAGAAGAATATCAAGATTTGGCATATAAGTATTCAAATGTAAATAACTGCAAAAATGAATATATAAATATAAGAAGACATTGGGAACAGCTAGTAAACAAATTGCAAATAAACACGCCAATGGAATCTACAAATATATTGTTAAATGGTTGGTTAATATACCAAACAATAAGTTCTAGAATGTATGGCAAGACTGGGTTCTATCAATCTGGTGGTGCATATGGTTTCAGAGACCAACTTCAAGATTGTATGCTTATAAAATATGTAGAACCAAACATCGCAAGAGAACAAATATTACGAAATTGCAGACATCAATTTATTGAAGGAGATGTTGAACACTGGTGGCACGAAGAAACTGATAAGGGAATACGAACTAGAATCTCTGATGACTTGTTGTGGCTTCCATACGTAGTCGCAGACTACATTTCCTTTACCGGAGATTATGAAATTTTAGAAGAAAACCCGTCGTACAAAGACGGACTACAATTATCCGAAAACGAAAATGAAAGGTATGATTTATACAAAGACGCAGACTTTAAAGAAAGTGTATACAAACACTGCATAAGAGCAATAGAAAAGGCAATTGGAATAGAAGATAATGAAGTTGAAAAAATAAAAGTAGGAAAATACGAACAAGATGCAGAACAGAATAAAGGAGAAACGGACAATCTCGGAAAAGAAGGATTAAATCAAACTGGAATAGGAAATTTTGGAGAACATGGTCTGCCTAAAATCGGTACGGGAGATTGGAACGATGGAATGAGCAATGTCGGAGCAAAAGGAAAAGGAGAGAGTGTATGGCTTGGTTTCTTCATGTATGCTGTGTTAAAAGAATTTATTCCTATTTGTGAAAGAATGGGAAATTTAGAGAAGAAAGAAAAATATCAGTTTATAATGGAAGAGCTAAAAAGAGCATTAAATAACAATGCATGGGATGGTAGATGGTATAAAAGAGCCTTTACAGATGATGGAGATGCACTCGGAAGTTTGCAAAACGAAGAATGCAAAATAGATAGCATATCACAAAGTTGGGCAACAATTTCTGGAGCAGGCAATAATGACAAAAAATATATAGCAATGGAAAGCCTAGAAAACCATTTGGTAGATAAAGAAATAGGAATAATAAAATTGTTAGACCCACCATTCGAAAAAAGCAAGTTAGAACCTGGATATATAAAGGCATATTTGCCAGGAACAAGAGAAAACGGAGGGCAATACACTCATGCTGCAACTTGGACGATAATTGCTCAAACCATGCTGAACTTAAATGACAAAGCATATGAAAACTTTAGAATGATAAACCCAATAGAACATGCTCGTACCAAAGACGAAAGTAGCAAATACAAAGTAGAACCATATGTAATAGCAGCAGACGTGTATGGACAAGGAAACCTAGCTGGCCGTGGAGGCTGGACGTGGTATACAGGCTCAAGCAGCTGGATGTATATAGCAGGAATAAAATATATTTTAGGATTAATTATAGAAAATGGATATTTAAAAATAGAACCACACATACCACAAAATTGGGACAATTACGAAATAAAATATAAATACAAAAACAGCGTATTAAATATAAAAGTAGCACGTGGAAACATTATTTTAGGTCTAAATAAAAACAGCGAAAAAACAGGAGAAAATACTGCCAACATCACAAGCATAAGCAATACAACCATTGTAAAACAAATGATATGTAATGGAGAAGAAATAGCAGAAAAACAAATAAAAATAGGAGAAAATGGAGTATACAATATAGAAGTAATAATATAAATTTTCGCCCAATAGGGACGCCCCTTTTTTGGGCGAAGATACATAATTATGAGTAAATCAATAGTCAAAATTATTTATGAAACTTAAATGTAATAAACTAGTAATAATATTGAAAAAAAGCTTTGACATATATGCGAGGTAGAGTTATAATAAGGGCAAAGATTTTGAACGGAAATGGTAGCTGAAAAATTATTGTTATACCATAGAAAGGATAAAATATGGAAAAAAGAGAATTAATATTAAACATTAGAGAAACAAAAGAGCAGGCAAGAAGAAGAGTTTATAAAAGTAAAAAATTACAAAAAACTATTGCTAAAAGGTACTTTTTAGTATATGATATAACAAAGTGTAAATAATAACACATAAGAATACTTGAAAGGAGATAATAATGGACGAGAATAATGAACAATTAGATGACAATATTGTAGTTTTAAATGATGAGGAAGGAAATGAAGTACAATTTGAATTTTTAGACTTAATAGATTACGAAGGTGAAGAATATGTTATATTATTACCAGTAGCAGAAACAGAAGATGCAGAGGCAGATGAAGTAGTTATTTTAAAAACTGAAAAAGTAGCAGATGAAAACAGTGACGAAGAATCTTATGTAAGTGTAGAAGATGAAGAAGTACTAAATAATGTATTTGAGATATTCAAAGAAAAATTCAAAGATGAATTTAATTTTACAGATTAGTAAATTTTAAAAAAGGTATAATGGTAAGACATTATACTTTTTTTCTTGTATAGCGTATATTTTGTGCTTG
>ERZ826613.3393-NODE-3393-length-13321-cov-5.208729_pt1 | contig 13321 bp, 11 predicted proteins | sample MGYA00519925_ERZ826613 | MGnify/ENA primary metagenome ERZ826613 (study PRJEB31778, sample SAMEA3449236) | human gut metagenome | biome: human gut; feature: human-associated habitat; material: faeces | place: United Kingdom | collected 2010/2012 ... | reverse complement strand
ATGAGATAATGAACTTCCTAAATGTGGGAGAAACAAAGGAATAGACAGGGAATGCACCACAGCCGCGGCTGTAGTGCGAGTTTTAGGCGGAAAATTTCTGGAAGTTCACATGGAATGTAAGGGCTTTTCTTATATTATCTATTATAGGTTACTACACTTCGGGCCACCATACTGGCTCATTATAAACTGTGCCAGTTTTGCATTGGGTGTAGTAATATTGACTGGGTACTGCAGACGCTTTTCATAATTCCACATAAAAGATCACGCTCCTTCCTTTTCCCATGGAAATGGCTGCTGAGACCATTTCCATAAACCTTCACAGGTCTTGGCTGCTGTATCAATGGTTAATGGGCCGTAATCTCTGGCGTATTCTGTCAGCAATTGATTGCGTCTGTCTGAAACTTCAGTAAAAAATGCCAGGGCTCTTTCATCATCCGGGTGAGTATCCAGATAAAGAAGCAGATCACTGACAGCGAAGCTGACTTCATTAATCTGCTGAAACAGACAACGCTGTTTGGAAACTTGATTTTTCATCATCTTTGGCCACCTCGCTTTCCACAGAATGGTTTGCAGAGCTGTGGGAAAATAGTACCCACAGAAAGGGCATAATCCAAATCATAGGCTGAAGTGAAATTCTGATAAGGGACATAGGCCATTGTAGGATTAAGCTGCTTCAAAGGGGCATAAATATTCCCCTCTAAATGAGAAGAACAAGTGCATTTAGGAGGATCAGATGGTTGCTTGTGAATATTTGAAGCAGCCCTTGAAGGCATACAGCAATCTGACTCCGGGCAATGCGAAGGGCAGGGCACAGAAGATGGATTCATCATTCCGCAGGTTCTATTATAAGGGCGGCAGCCCGAACGGTTCATCTGATAATTTTCCATAAACAGATCCTTTCAGACATATTCTGGTCAATTCGTTCTCTTTATCTTATGTAGAACCATTCAGAATGGTTTATCTTAGTGGAAAAACTATTTGGTTGTTTGAGATCATGAATCTGCAAAATCGTTATGATTTTGGTTTCAAAAAGTATACATGTATAAAATAAAGGACTCCGGGAATCAAAAACATAAGGTTGATTCCATTTACAGTTAAGCAGGAAAAAAATGAGGTCTTCAGTGTGAATCCAAGAAACAGATATAAAATACCGCAAACAGTGCTGCTGTACCAGCTTCCCCATCCAAGCCAGCCGAAAACGCCTGCAAAAATCAGGCAGAATTCTTTATAATATTGCAGAAAATCTCTTTTGGAAAAAGGGAAAACATTACGAAGCAGATAAATTCCCAGAATGATTTCCAGAATATTCATGATTCGCATAAGCTCAAAAACCAGGCTTGTGCTTTTAAGAAGGGAACAGTTTTCCCATAATTTCACATCTAATTTATTGGCTGCACTGATGGCTGCTTTGGTGAAAGTACTGTTTGTCATAACAATGCAGCGGTCGCAGTCGTAATATTTACCTCCGGCATAGACTTCCTGAACTGCCTTGTTTCCAACCGGATAAGAATAATATTTGCATTGAATTGCATATTTGGAAAAATGCCTGTAGGCAATGATGTCAACTCCCTGATCACCGCTTTTTTTTGTAACCTCTACATGATGAAATCCTTTTCTGCGCAGCATCTGTGCACATTTATGCTCGTATTTATGTCCATTCATCTGATAAAATTCCTTTGTTTCCTATATTCATTTTTATTAATTTCGTGATTTTGCGCAAAAACATTTGAAATCGTTTCACTCTTTTTTCAAATGCATTTCACATTTTTATCACATTTATTTCGTATATTATTAACTGTAGAAAGCACCAAGTCTTTCTTAATTTAATATTTTTCTTTTTCATACGCGCCGGTGCGAAAGCACCGGCCTCCTTCCATTTCAGGGAAAAAATTCACGTTTTGATAACAATAATAACATAATATTGAATAATGCTACAGCATTTTTCGTGCAACTGCTTCGGCTGTGGCTGATCTGGCAGCGGCGGTAGCCTCAGGATTTCTCCGGCAGAAACCGTAGAACAGACAGTCAATCAGCAGAAGCTGCCCCACCTTTGCTGGAATGGAGCCGGACTGAAGAGGTCCCTCATTGTATCCGCAAAGAAGCACCACATCTGCAAACTGGGCAGCCCTTGAATTGGGATAATGGGTCACCAGGATAATGGAAACCCCATGTTCCCTGGCAATCTGCAGGGTATCCTCCATATCCTTGGTGGAGCCGGAGTAGGAGAATACCAGGAGCACATCCCGGGAAGTGGCAAGTGCGGTGTTCATAATCTGCATATGGGAGTCCGAAACATGGACAAAACGTGAGGTAGCTGTGGAAAAACGTGCCCACGCCTCCATAGCCATTACCATGCTGCCGCCGTTTCCAAAGCAAAAAACCCGGTCCGCCTGCACCAGAAGATCCACAGCTTTGTTGATGGCGTCCTCATCCAGAAGTTCCAGGGTTTCGTTTAGGGACAAAACACTGGCCTTGTGGATCTTTTGGAAAATAGTATTCAGACTGTCTTCGGAAGCAATTCCCTGGGGAGAATCAGAAAGCTCCCCCATATCTGTGACATGGTCTGTTTTTGCCAGCGCCAGTTTGAAATCATTGTATCCCGCAAGCCCCAGCCCATGACAGAAACGGGTAATGGAAGCTTCGGAGACGCCGCTGTTTTCCGCCAGCGTGGAAATGGAGAAATACTGTGCTTCTCCTGTATGTGCAAAAATATAATCTGCCAGCTTTTTCCCGGAACGGGTCAGGGAATGATACTGTGCAGTTATGGATTCTAAAATATTGCTCGCCAAAACAAATCCTCCTTTGTAAGTTTAATCTTCATCGCCAAGGATAGAAGCGCCCAGCATTCCTGCCTGGTTTCCAAGCTCAGCTTTCTTAATAGTAAGCCCGCGAAAGCTTGGCATAATAGCCGGCATCAGCTGCTTCTCAATCTGTGCCGGAATATAAGGCTGCTCCATAATGCCCCCTCCCAGAATGATACAGGAAGGGTTGAGCAGATGAATAATGGAAACAAGGCCGTATACGATTTCCTGAATCCACTGATCTACAATCAGCTGAATCTCCTTTTCCTCAATACGGGCAAAAAGAAGCTTGCCGTTGGTGATGGAAGGATCATATTCCATAGCCCGTGCCACCAGGGCAGTGGTGGAAGCATATTTCTCATAGCAGCCGGAGTACATATCTTCTTCAGGACGGCGAAACTCCGGATGGACGATCAGCGCCCCAAGTTCCCCAGCGGAAAAAGAGCTTCCATGGTACAATTTGCCGTCAGTAAAAACAGCACCGCCCACTCCGGTTCCGTAAGTCAGGCAGACAAAATCACGTTCCCTCCTGCCTGCGCCAAAATGTGCCTCCCCGATGGCAGCAGCGCTTACGTCATTTTCCACATAGACAGGAACATGGAATGCCTCTTCCATGATGGCTCTGATGGGAGTTCCCGTATAGCCGGGAATGTTGTGGTTGGCGTATATGATGCTGCCTTTTTCCGGGTTCACCTGTCCGGCAGTGCTGATCCCGATTCTGGCAAAATCCCAGTGCTCTTTATAAGAAGCAATAATCTCTTTGGCAAGTGCCATAACATGCTCTCCTCCAAGAGAAGCCTGGGTAGGGGTCTCACGGATATCACTGAGAACTCCGTTTTCGGCAACTGCAGATTTGATGGCGGTTCCGCCAATGTCAAGAACCATGGTTTTCATAACCGAATTCCTCATTTCTTTTTTATTTTAAAAGCCAGGATATGCATCTTGCCTCCTGACCGGATGACGGGAAAAAAGCTCCTTCTTCCTGGAAATCTTCCGTTTCATGTTAATTATAACTATAACAAAAGGCTTTTTCATTTGCAACCTTTGCTGCTTTAAAAATGCAAAATATTTTCAAAATAAAAATAAAATGAAAATTATTTTAAAAATCTATTGACAAACAGCACAAAAGAATGTATGATACAACCATAATCATTAGCGAGATTTCACAAACCCGGGACGAAATTTTGCACCAGATGTGTAAGGCATGTAGGCTTTCCTTTTCATTATGAAAAAGGCCGATGCGGAACATGACTTGCACCAAGGCAAAGCGACAGGCTGAGAATCAATGGAGGATTTTCAGTAAATAGCAAAAACAATCAAATATTTATGAAGAAGGTAAGGTAAGAAAGAGAGGGTTTATTTATGAAATTCCGTAAAGTTATGGCACTTGCACTTGCAGCTAGCATGGCAGTTTCCTTAAACGCAGTGAGCGTTCTGGCAGAAGGCGGAGATACCACAGACATTACACTGTGGACTTATCCAGTAGGAAGCTGGGGAGATTCAACAGTTGTTGATCAGATGATTTCTAATTTTAATGAAGCTCATCCTGAAATTAATGTAACAGTTGAATATCTTGATTACACCAATGGCGATGATCAGATCAATACAGCCATTGAAGGCGGACAGGCTCCTGATATTGTTCTGGAAGGACCGGAGCGTCTGGTTGCCAACTGGGGTGCGAGAGGACTTATGGCAGACCTTTCAGATCTGTGGACAGACGAAGCGAAAGAAGCCATTTATGATTCAGTAGAATCTGCGTGCCAGAATAACGACGGCGTATTTTATGAGTATCCGCTTTGTATGACAGCTCATACAATGGCAATCAATAAAGACATTTTCGAGCAGGCTGATGCGCTTCAGTATATTGACGAAGAGACACGTACCTGGACTGCAGAGGATTTCCAGAAGGCAGTTAAGGCAGTTTATGATTTCGGTCAGGAGAATGTTGGTGCTGTTTACTGCAGCGGACAGGGCGGAGACCAGGGAACAAGAGCACTTGTAAACAATCTTTTCGGCGGAACCTTTACGAATCCGGAGCACACTGAATACACAGCCGATAGCGAAGAGAACATTAAAGCTCTTGAGCTTCTTTCCTCTATGGATGGAATTAACTTTGATGCTTCTATCGCAGGCGGAGATGAAATCAATCTTTTCTGCAACGGTACACTTGCAATGGCATTCTGCTGGAATGTTGCACAGGAGAAGAATAATGCTGAGAACTTAAGCTTTGACGTACTTCCGATGGCATTCCCGGCAGAGGATGGCAAACCACAGCTTTGCGGCGGTATCTGGGGCTTTGGTGTATTTGATAATGGTGATGAAGCTAAGGTTGAAGCTTCTAAGACATTTATCGATTTCATGGCAAACGATGAGACACAGGTAGTAGAGAGTGTTAAGGCTTCCAGCTACTGGCCGGTAAAAGACCTTGGAAATATCTACGAAGGCGATGAGCTGATGACTGAATATTCTACATTTATCCAGTACATGGGTGACTACTATCAGGTAGTTGGCGGATGGGCAGAAGCTCGTACTGCATGGTGGAATATGCTTCAGCAGATCGGTTCCGGTGCAGATGTAACAGAAGCTGTAGAAGAATTCGTAACCACAGCAAACGCTGCAGCAGCTAAATAATCTGAATCATCTAAGTATGAAAACTAAAAAGAGACTTTGCAACTAAAAGTCACGCACCCTTCCTGTATTTTCCGTGCGGGAAGGGTGTTTTTTTGAAAAAAGGAGGAGACAACGTGTCAAACAAAAGCCGTATGTCAAAGGCGCTGGTAAGAAGAGAGACCATTGCGGGATACGCATTTATGCTTCCAAGCTTAATTTTCTTCTTTGGATTTGTCATCTATCCCATGGTTCAGTGCGTGATTACCAGTTTCTTTGATTCCACTATGAACAGAGAGGATATTTTTATTGGTTTTGGCAATTACATAGAACTGTTTCAGGATAAGGTTTTCCTTGGGGCTCTTCGGAACACGGTCATTATCGTAGTGGTTTCCGTTCCGGTAGTCTGTGTTTTTTCCCTGTGGGTAAGCTCTGTCATCCATAACTTAAGCGGCCCATTATGCTCCATTTTCCGCTGTATCTTCTACCTTCCGGTTGTAACCGGCTCTGTAGCCGTTACTGTTGTATGGAAATGGATGTTCAATAATTACTATGGTATTTTTAACTATGTAGGCAAGGCAACCGGCCTGATTGACCAGAACATTAACTGGCTGGGAGATGAGAGATATGCCCTCGGCTGTATCATCCTGATCCTTCTTACGACTTCCATGGGACAGCCCATCGTGCTTTACGTATCTGCTCTGAATAACGTAGACCAGAGCCTTGTGGAGGCAGCAGAAGTAGACGGTGCCACCAAGCTGCAGTGCTTCTGGAAAATCAAATGGCAGCAGATCAAGCCAACCACACTTTACATTCTGGTTATCACTACCATCAACAGCTTCCAGTGCTTCGCTCTGATCCAGCTTCTTACAAGCGGCGGTCCGAACCACAGCACAGATACCATTATGTACTACATTTACCACACCGCATTTAAGCTGTACCGCTATGGATATGGAAATGCAATGGGCGTAGTCCTTGCCATTGCAATTGCCATCCTGTCCGGTATTCAGTTTAAGGTTGCACAGTCAGACTGAGAAAGGAGGAGAAGCAAATGAAAAAGAAAAGCAATACAGGCTCCAAGGTTTACCGCGTATTTTCCGTTATTGTGATCACCCTGCTTGCAATCGGATTTGCATTTCCTCTGTACTGGATCATCACAGGATCCTTCAAAACCAGTATGGCGATCAATGCACCAACCCCTCAGTGGTGGCCCCAGGAATGGGTTTCCGCCAACTATCAGAAGCTTTTCAGCAGACAGACCGCACCGTTATGGGAAATCGGAATTCCTTTTACTGGCAAATCCTTTGCAGGCCCGGTAGTTCCGGCAGCTATCCGCTGGCTTCTGAACACTATTTTCATGGCAGTGGTATCCATGCTTCTTACCTGCTTTACTGCAGCTATGGCCGGATATGCGCTGGCAAAGAAACGTTTTATCGGACGTTCCGTTGTATTTACCCTGATCGTATGTGCCATGGCACTTCCGAAACAGGTTATCTTAATCCCATTGCTTCGTGAAATGTCATCCCTTCATCTGTATAACACGATTTGGGCAGTAATCCTGCCCATTGTCGGATGGCCCTTCGGCGTTTTCCTGATCAAGCAGTTTGGCGAGGGAATCCCAGGGGAAATGATGGAGGCAGCCAAGATCGACGGTGCTAACGAGTGGAAAACATTCACCGCCATCGCTTACCCTATGATCAAGCCAGGGGTTGGAGCACTTGCGATTTTCACATTTATTAATTCATGGAACGACTATTTTATGCAGCTGATCATGCTGAGCAGTACCAGCAACCTTACTATTTCTCTTGGTATTGCCAAGCTTCAGGCTGAGAATGCGACAGACTTTGGTCTTATTATGGCTGGTGCAGCTCTTGCAGCAGTTCCGATCATCGTCGTATTCCTTATTTTCCAGAAATACTTTACCAAAGGAATTACAATGGGCGCTGTAAAAGGCTGATAAGCAGCAGAAGGGAGAATCACTTATGACAAAACAGGAACTTTTTGACAGCATCAAAGGCAAAGTAATCGTATCCTGCCAGGCTGTGCCGGGAGAACCTCTTTATGTGGAAGAGAAATCCATTATGTATCTCATGGCAAGAGCAGCCAAACAGGCGGGAACCCCTGCAATCCGCACAAGCAGCATCCGGGATGTGATCGCCATCAAGGAAGAGACCGGGCTTCCGGTAATCGGACTGATCAAGATCAAATATCCGGGATTTGAAAGCTATATCACCCCTACCATGAAGGAGGTAGATGAGCTGGTGGAGGCTGGTTCCGATGTGATTGCGCTGGACTGCACAGATATGAAGCGCGGTGACGGCAAGACAGTGGATCAGTTTATCACAGAAGTAAGAACCAAATATCCGGATGCTATTTTGATGGCAGATATTTCCACATACGAGGAAGGCGTGCGTGCATGGAAGCTGGGCATGGACATTGTGGGCACTACCATGAGCGGCTACACCAGCCATTCCCCGAAGTTAGACGGACCGGATTATGAGCTTGTAACAAAGCTTTCCCAGACTGTGGACATTCCGGTGATCGGGGAAGGCCGTGTGCACTCTCCGGAAGAAGCAGTGAAGATGCTGGAAGCAGGCGCATTTGCAGTGGTAGTAGGCGGTGCGATCACAAGACCCCTTGAGATCGCCGCACGCTTTATCAAGGCAGTAGAAAACAGGGGCTAAGAGAAAGAGAGGATGGATTATGTCAAAGTATGATGTGAGCAAATTCAGAAACGTAACAGTTGCATTAAACACACCTTTTAAAAAAGACGGCAGCGTGGACATAGATGCCATAAAAGCAGTGTGCAGATATTTCCGTGACAAGGGAATCAAGCAGATGTATGTGTGCGGCAGCACAGGAGAGGGCTTCCTTCTGGACACTGAGGAGAGAATGCTGGTCGCAGAGACCGTAGTCAATGAAGTAGGAAAAGACATGAACATTATTGTTCACGTAGGCTGCCCGGATACCAGACACTCCTGCATTCTGGCTGCCCATGCCGAGAAAATCGGCGCAGCTGCCACCTCAGCAGTTCCATGTGTATACTATCGTCCAAGCGAGGAGAGCGTTTACCAGCACTGGACCAAGATCACAGAAGCAGCAGACCTTCCGTTCTTTATTTATAACATTCCTCAACTCACCGGATTTAATCTTTCTATGAATCTGTTTAACAGAATGCTGGAAAATGAAAGAGTTGCAGGTGTGAAGTGCTCTTCAGATCCGGCTCAGGATATTTTAAGATTCAAGCACGCTGGCGGAAAGGATTTCATCGTATTTAACGGTCCGGACGAGCAGTTCGTAGCAGGACGCCTTCTTGGCGCAGATGCCGGAATCGGCGGAACCTACGGCGCAATGCCGGAGCTTTACCTGAAAATGGATGAGCTGATCCATCGCCACGAATGGGAAAAGGCAGCGCAGCTTCAGGAAATCGTAACGCCTCTGATCTACCGTCTGTGCAGTTTCCCGTCCATGCATGGTGCTGTGAAGGGAATCATTACATTGGACGGCTGCCCGATGGGTGACCCAAGACTTCCGTTCCTTCCGGTTGCAACAGATGATCCGAAGCTTGTGGAGCTTTATCATGATATCCGAAAGGCAGTAGAGGATACAAAGGAGTGGTAACAGCATGAAGAAACATATTGTATGCTTTGGAGATTCCAATACCCATGGCTACTGTGCCATGAATGACGGCAGATTTGACGAAAACGAGAGATGGACCTGCCTTCTTCAGAAAAATCTGGGAGAGGATTATCTGGTGCTTGAGGAAGGCTTAAGCGGCAGAACGACCTGTTTTAACGATCCCTTATTTGAAGGGCTTTCAGGACTGGATTATATTTACCCCTGTCTGATGAGCCATGAGCCTGTAGATCTTCTGGTGATCATGCTGGGAACCAACGATACCAAGGAGCGCTTTGGCGCGTCTGCAGCCTGCATCGGCCTTGGGCTGAAAAGACTGGTACAGAAGGCTATTTCCGTGACCGACTGCTGGCGTGACAAAAAGCCCCAGATCCTGGTGGTAACCCCTCAGAATATCGGGGATGAGTATGAGCATTCGGCAGTGCGCACAACCATGGGAGCAGGCTGTGCCGAGAAGTCAAGAGGCCTTGGAGAGCAGTACAAGGCAGTTGCAGAGCTTACAGGGTGCCATTACCTGGATGCCAATGAGGTGGTCAGCGCATCCCCGAATCACATTGATTTCATGCACCTGACCGCAGAAGGCCACAGACAGCTTGCAGATGCCCTCACTGCGAAAATCAAAGAAATCATCTGAAAAACAGTATAGAAAAAATTAAATAACATATTCTAAAAGGGAGATCCCGGCACCTAAAATTGTGCCGGGATTTCCCATAATTATGACGTTATTTACTGTAAGAAAAAGACTATTTCCAAAAACATACAGGAGTGCTATAATGGCACTGTTTATATGAAGTATAATTTATACATTTGGAGGAACTATGCAAATTATAATTGTTGGGTGCGGAAAAGTAGGACGTACCCTTGCAGAGCAATTACAGGAAGAAGATACAGACATAACCCTGATTGATATCAATGCAGATACCATTAATGAGATTACAGATGAAGTAGATGCCATGGGTGTTGTAGGAAACGGCGCCAGCATCAATACCCTGATGGAAGCCGGAATCGAGACTGCGGATATTCTCATCGCAGTTACGGTGTCAGATGAGATGAATCTTCTGTGCTGCCTGATTGCTCAGAAAACAGGGCACTGCCATACCATTGCCCGTGTGCGCAATCCGATTTACAGCAAGGAGATCGGCTTTATCAAGGAGCGCCTTGGCGTGACCATGATCATCAATCCGGAGCTGGCTGCAGCACAGGAGATTTCCAGACTGCTGCGTTTTCCCTCTGCGATCAAGATCGATACTTTTGCAAGAGGCAAGGTAGAGCTTCTGAAATTCAAGGTAATGCCGGAGTTCAATCTGGATGGAAAGAGTATCCAGGAGATCACAGAGCACTTCCGCTGTGACGTTCTTTTCTGCGCCATTGAGGGAAAAGATTTTACCACCATTCCAGGCGGTACCAATACCATCCGCAACGGAGATATGGTGTCTATTCTTGCCACACCGCAGAATGCAGCGGCATTTTTCAAGAAGATCGGGCTTAAGACCCATCAGGTAAAGAATGCCATTATCGTAGGCGGTGGAACCATTTCCTATTATCTTACCAAGGCATTGCTTGCCATGAAGATCAAGGTGAAGGTAATTGAGAAGGATAAGAACCGCTGTGAGTTCTTAAGCGAGGAGCTGGTGGATGCCACCATTATCAACGGAGATGGTACAGACAGATCCCTTCTTCTGGAAGAGGGCCTTGGAAGTGCAGAGTCCTTTGTTACCTTGACCAATATGGACGAGGAGAACGTTTTCCTGTCCCTTTTTGCAAAAACCATTTCAAATGCCAAGCTGGTAGCGAAGGTAAATCGTCTGGCCTATGACGACATCATTGACAGCCTGGATATTGGAAGCGTCATTTATCCGAAGTATATTACGGCAGATTACATTCTGCAGTATGTGAGAGCAACCCAGAACTCCATCGGAAGCAATGTGGAGACCCTGTACCACATTCTGGATGGCAAGGCAGAAGCCCTGGAGTTTAAGATCAGCGATCATTCTCCTATTGTGGGCAAGACTCTGCAGGAACTGAACCTGAAGAAGAATCTTCTGGTTGGATGTCTTTACCGGGATGGCAGTGTGCGCATTCCTCGTGGACATGATGCCCTGGAGATTGGAGACAGAGTTGTAATTGTTACCACTAACAGAGGCCTTCGTGATATCAACGATATACTTGCAAAGTAAAGGAGTCCGGACATGAATTATTCCATGATATCTTATATTCTTGGCTGGATCTTCAATTTTGAAGCGGCATTTATGATTTTGCCAGGAATTACAGCAATCATTTACCGGGAAAAAAATGGTCTGGCATTTCTGATCACGATGTTGATCTGTCTGACAATTGGAATTCCGCTTACCAGGAGGAAAAGAAAAAGCAAAGTATTCCATGCCAAAGAGGGTGCTGTTACAGTTGCTCTCAGCTGGCTGGTACTCAGTATTGCAGGAGCCCTTCCTTTTATTATTTCAGGAAGTATTCCCCATCCTATAGATGCAATATTTGAGACTGTTTCCGGTTTTACCACGACTGGAGCCAGTGTTTTGAGTGATGTGGAGGCTCTGTCTCACTGTATGCTGATCTGGAGAAGCTTTACCCACTGGATTGGCGGAATGGGAGTACTGGTATTTATTCTCTGCCTGCTGCCTCTTACCGGTGGATACCACATGAATCTGATGAAAGCAGAGAGCCCGGGACCGTCTGTCAGCAAATTGGTGCCGAAGGTACAGTCCACGGCCAAGATTTTGTATACCATATACATTATTCTGACTATTGTGGAGATCATTTTTCTTCTCATTGGAAAAATGCCTCTGTTTGATACATTGTGCCTTAGTTTTGGTACCGCAGGTACCGGTGGTTTTGGTATCAAAAATGACAGTATTGCAAGCTACAGCACGTATAATCAGGTGGTGATTACGGTCTTTATGATTCTTTTTGGAATCAACTTTAATGCCTATTATCTGCTTCTGACGAAAAAAGTAATGCAGGCAGCCAAGAATGAAGAGGTACGTTACTATCTTGGGATTATTGGCTTGGCCATTGTAGCTATCGCTATTAATACAAGAGAAATGTTCACAAGCTTTGGAAGAGCTTTCCAGCAGGCTGCTTTCCAGGTGGGTTCCATCATTACGACTACTGGATATGCTACCACAGATTTCAATGTGTGGCCGGTATTTTCCAAGACCATTCTGGTTATCCTTATGTTTGTGGGAGCCTGTGCAGGAAGTACAGGCGGCGGTATCAAGGTATCCCGTCTTCTGATCCTGTGTAAATCTGCACGCAAGGAACTGCAGCTGTATCTGCACCCAAATGCAGTGAAGAAGATCAAGATGGATGATAAGGCGATTCCCCATGAGGTGGTGCGAGCTACAAACATGTTCCTGTTTGTGTACATTATGATTTTTGTTACTTCACTGTTGATCATAAGTCTGGACAATCTGGATATGGTTTCCAATTTCACCGCGATTGCAGCCACTTTGAATAATATAGGACCTGGTCTTGGAGCTGTGGGACCTACCGGGAACTTTAATACGTATTCTTATATTTCCAAGGCTGTTATGATCTTTGATATGCTGGCAGGAAGGCTTGAAGTATTCCCGCTGTTACTTTTGTTTAAGAGAGATACCTGGAGAAAGTTCTGAAAACTGACAAATAAAAAACTCCTCAAATTAACACGCTCTAAAGAATGTTAATTTGAGGAGTCTTTATTTGCGTAAGCAACGAGCAGGAGCCTGTTTGGTCTTACTTGTCCATAGTATATGGCTCATCTGCCGGATATCCTCCTGCCGCTTTCTGCATTCCACGCGGCAGTGCATCCTTGGAAGTACGCCAGTCCGCATCTTTATTGCGGTAATCAAACTTATCGCAGAACCAGTCCAGATCATCAGAAAGCCTTTGCATATTCTGCTCCATCATTGGGAAAAGGATAGTGTAAAAGGCTTTTTTCTCTTTATCAGATAAAGCACTTTCAGCTGTTTCAACCAGATCTCCGAAATGGGGAATGCAAAATCCCTTACAGGTTTCAAAAAGCGGGAGAAATTCCTGATTTTTTTTAAACAGTTCAAAAAAAGTATTCAGATATCTTGCGTAGGTATCTTTATAAAAATTGCAGATATAGCAGGTATCTTCCTGTTCTTTTACCCATGTGCCAAGAGAAGTCTTCGGTGCATCTGTATCTGTGTTTCTCTTCTTAAATCTGGAAAAAACGGAAGCCCTGGAAGGGGCGAAAATCCTGATTGAACTAAATCGCTGCGCGATGGCCTGCGAAGGCTGTGGCGCAGTTTTCTCTT
>ERZ826613.3388-NODE-3388-length-13327-cov-3.554928_pt1 | contig 13327 bp, 10 predicted proteins | sample MGYA00519925_ERZ826613 | MGnify/ENA primary metagenome ERZ826613 (study PRJEB31778, sample SAMEA3449236) | human gut metagenome | biome: human gut; feature: human-associated habitat; material: faeces | place: United Kingdom | collected 2010/2012 ... | reverse complement strand
TCTGTGCCACCAGACGGTAGATGTATTCTCCCTCGCGTCCGGAGTCGGTACACACGTAAATGGTGTCCACATCCTCACGGTTAAGCAGTCCTTTGACAATCTCAAACTGCTTCTGCACTCCGGGGATCACTTCATATTTAAATTCGCGCGGCAAAAAAGGCAGGGTATCTAAACTCCACCTTTTATATTTGATATCATATTTTTCCGGGTAGCTCATGGTGACCAGGTGTCCCACACACCAGGTCACCACGCTGTCCTGAGATTCCAGGTAGCCATCCCGTCTTTGTCCGTTGATCTTCAAAGCTTTTGCGAATTCCTGTGCCACACTGGGCTTTTCGGCTATGTATAAAGCTTTTGACATATTATTTATCTGCACTCATCTTTCTGAGCGGCCATGCCAGCAACAGGGCACCGCCCACCATATTTCCTAAAGTTACTACTACCATGCTCTTTACCATGGCTCCAAGGGATAATCCAGGTACCAGGCAGTATGCGGTAACAAAGATTCCCATATTTGCGATGCAGTGCTCAAATCCGCTTACAACGAATCCTGAGATACACATAACGATCATCAGGAATCTTCCTGCATCACTCTTTAATTTCATACCACAAAGCACGCCAAGACAGACGAAGAAGTTACAGAGCACTGCTCTGAAGAACATCTGTCCGAGCGGAATACTCAGTTTATTTCCAATGAATCCCGCAAAATAGTCTGCTGTTCCGGATGCTCCTGCACCTACAAACAACAATGCTAAAATTGCACATCCGACAAAGTTTCCAAGGTAGCTTACGCCCCATACCTTACCGGCCTCTTTCCAGCTTACCTGTTTATCATAGGCTCCGAACGCCATTACCATATTATTTCCTGTAAAAAGTTCGCCGCCTACGAAGCTGATCAGAAGCACTGCAATGGAGAATACTAATGCCCCCACAAATTTTCCCCATTCAGGCATGGTCTTGGAGAATACGTTTCCAACTACATTACTGTAGATCATAGCCACATCAATAAAAAATCCCGCCATGACCGCACGTATAAAGTACTTGAAAAAATTGGTATTCACCAGGTTACTCTTGGCTTTCGCCGCGTTTGACACTTTCTGTACATCTTCGTAATTCATAACTACACCTCCGCAATGTATTTTATTGAGAACATTATATCACCTGAATATCTGTTTCACAACCGAAATCGTCAAACAATTCAAGAATATTCATCAGATTTGTAATTATGTTCCATTATATTCGAAGATTTTTATAGCAATTCCATAAACTAATGCATTCAAGACAGTTCGGCAGAGCGCAAAAGACAAGAAAGATCTCCGCAGGCGTGCAGAGCATGTCTGAAAGTAAAGCTGATTTTTTTATTCAAATACAACTGCTTTATCCTGCAATTCTGTTACATATCCGATAACACCGCCGAAGATATCCATACCTGCAAGCTCTTCTGCAAGGGCATCGGCTTCTTCTGCCGGTACTGCAAGCAGAAGTCCGCCGGATGTCTGCGGATCAAATACCAGATCCTCCATCCAGAGTTCCTTAATCTCACTTCGTACTTCATCGCCTGCGAAATCACGATTTCTGTATGCACCTTCAGGAATCAGCCCCATCTGTGCATACTCTTCAACACCCTCAATGATCGGAAGTTTCTCAGACTGGATCACCAGGGTTTTCCGGCTGCCTTTTGCCATTTCCAGACTGTGACCTGCAAGACTGAATCCTGTTACGTCGGTACAGCTGTGGATCGTGTATTTAGATGCAATCTCTGCTGCATATTTGTTCAGCTTCGCCATGATCTTCTGGACTCTCTCAATTTCTTCCTGAGACGCCATTTCTGCCTTAATGGCAGTGTTAAGGATTCCACAGCCCAGCGGTTTGGTAAGAATAAGGATGTCTCCTTCTTCTGCGCCGTAATTTTTCCACATTTTGTCCGGATGCACATAACCAGTTACACAGAGTCCGTATTTCGGTTCTTTATCATTGATAGTATGCCCGCCTGCAAGGACTGCTCCGGCTTCCATGACCTTATCTGCACCGCCGCGCAGAATCTGCTCCAGTACTTCCGGACCAAGGCAGTTTGGAAATGCTACCACATTTAATGCCAGTTTCGGAACACCGCCCATTGCATAGACATCACTCAGTGCATTGGCTGCTGCGATCTGCCCGTACATATACGGATCATCCACTACTGGCGGAAAAAAGTCTACTGTATGGATCATTGCCAGTTCATCATTAATCTTGTATACTGCTGCATCATCTGATGTCTCCGGACCTACCAGAAGCATCGGATCTGTAAATTTTGGAAGTTTGCCTACTACCTGCGCCAGAACTTTCGGGCCAATCTTAGCACCGCATCCGGCTGCACTGGCAAGCTGTGTAAGACGCACTTCATTTTTTTTCATTTCATTTCCCATAAGTCAGTTCACCCCAATTGATCTCCATATTCAGAATCTCCTCGTAACTGTTCAATACTTTCGTTACTGTAAACGGAGTGAACAGTAACGTACTTTCACAGCCGACAGACTGCCGAATAGTTACATATCTTCTATAACAAGAGATTCAGTGCTATCATTGTATCATGTTTTCACATATCCGTCAAAATGTGAACCGTTTACCATATATCAGGTATTCCTATAAATCTTTCCATTTTACGCAAGAATCCTATAAATCTTTTCATATTCCAGATCCTGTTCCTTCATATAGGAAGCTGTTTCTTCTTCGTTCTGTTCCCCACATTTCCACGCAAGGCCGCAGGAAGCTGATATTTCTCTTGGCACAGGGATCAGTCTGCCTGTAAATTTGTTTTTCTTACATTCCCTTTCCATGGCAATTGCCTGAGTGGTAGTTTCAAAAGTCACCACTGTTGTCAGAACTTTTTCTTTCATAATCCGTCGTGTCCTCATAAAAAGAGGCACCGTTACCGGCACCTCTTTTATTATTTTCTATAAATTATTTCGCCTGGATATATCCTTTTGCTTTTAAGGTTTCAGCACAGAGAACTGCTCCGCCTGCTGCACCTCTGACTGTATTGTGGGAAAGTCCTACGAATTTCCAGTCATATACGGTGTCTTCACGAAGACGTCCTACAGATACGCCCATGCCATGTTCGAAGTTTACATCCTCTGTAACCTGCGGACGGTTGTCCTCTTCCAGATACTGGATGAACTGCTTCGGAGCACTTGGAAGTTCTAATTCCTGTGGAAGTCCCTTGAACTCTACTAATGCTTTGATAAGCTGCTCTTTAGTAGGGTTCTTACGGAATTTAACGAATACAGCTGCTGTATGTCCGTTCAGTACCGGTACACGGATACACTGGCATGTGATAACCGGTTCTGTAGCAGGTTTGATTACACCGTCTTCTACTTTACCCCAGATTCTTAATGGCTCTTTCTCGCTCTTCTCTTCCTCGCCACCGATGTATGGGATGATGTTTCCAACCATTTCCGGCCAGTCCTTAAATGTCTTACCTGCTCCGGAGATTGCCTGATATGTAGTAGCAACTACTTCATATGGCTCGAACTCTTTCCATGCAGTTAATACAGGAGCATAGCTCTGGATAGAGCAGTTTGGTTTAACAGCGATGAATCCTCTTGTTGTTCCAAGTCTCTTCTTCTGTGCTTCTATAACCTTAGTATGCTCTGGATTAACCTCTGGAAGAATCATAGGAACATCTGGTGTCCAACGGTTAGCACTATTGTTAGATACTACTGGAACCTCTGCTTTGGCATATCTTTCCTCTAACGCCTTAATTTCATTCTTTGGCATGTTTACAGCACAGAATACGAAATCAACCTTTGATACTATTTCATCAAAATCCTTATCCATATCGTAAACAGACATTTTCTTAACGAACTCTGGCATTGGAGTCTGCATCTTCCAACGTCCTTCAACAGCTTCCTCATAAAGTCTGCCTGCTGAACGGCCGCTTGCAGCTACTAACACAACATCAAACCATGGATGGTTTTCAAGTAATGTAATAAATCTCTGACCTACCATACCTGTACCACCAAGAATACCAACCTTTAACTTCTCGCTCATTATAATCCTCCATTCTTACGCTTATCACATCTTATGTAAAATATACATTTACACCTTACATTTTATTTTTCTTAATTTTTTCTAAAAACAAATACCGCTTTTTGTCTTTCTGTGACGTACATTTGTTTTTCAGTGCTTTGAACATACTATCACACATAATTATATATTGCAAGCACTTTTCACTACTTTTCTATATATTATACTAAATTGTGCAAAAGAACAGCACACATATTTCTACATGTACTGTTCTTTTAACATTTTTATCTTAAAAATAATGAATTATGCTTTACGCTTTTTATCAAAAAATACATATGCAGATGCAACTAAAGCCATTGCAACTGCTATCACAGCATAAAACCATATCACTGTGTTATCAGATGTCTGCACTGACTCACCTTCACTCTGTACTGCACTTGAATTTTCTGATGATGCTGAATCATTACCAGAGAAACTGGTTTCATCTTCTTTAGTCGCAGACTGTGTAACTGTTGTTGTCTGTTCGTTAGTTTCTGGCTCTGTAACTGTTGTTGCCTGTTCGTTAGTTTCTGGCTCTGTAACTGTTGTTGCCTGCTCATTAGTTGCTGGCTGCGTTACTGTTGTTGCCTGTTCATTATCCTTTGTAGTCTGCTGGCTGTTATCTTGTTCATATGCAAGATAATACAGATTCGCTTTATCGCCCTTTGTAATCTTATGAGTTCCCGCATTTACAGTCATCTCAATTATTCCATTCTTTACAGCACATTTACTGCCATCAAGCTTTACTTTCCCGTTAAAATCTTCATTAAACACCATGACTATCTTTGCATTTGTCTGTGTAGTAAATGAAATCTCAGTACTTGTTTCCATCTTAAGGCACTTATTATATGTTTTACCTTTATATGTTACAGTGCCTTTATCTTTAGCAATATTTCCTGTGATATTAAAGAATGTATTATCGGTACTTCCGTTTTCAAAATCAACAGCAATAACTTTCCCAGCTGCACCCGTTGTTGGCTGCTGTGCCGTTGTTGACTGGACTGTTGTTGACTGCTGCGCTGTTGTTGGTACTGTAGTTGACTGCTGTTCTGTCGTTGGTCGTACCGCTGTTGTCGTCTGTGACGTTGCAGCCTGTGTCACATCAGAAGCTGTTGTATTCTGTGTTGGCTGTGCTGTTGTTCTATCATCAGAGCTGGATGTTTCCTGTGAATCTGTTGTACTCTCTTCTGACTTAGTTGTTTCCTCAGTCTGTCCTGTTTTGTCCACTTTTCCTCCAACACTGATAAGCGTTGTATTCTTATAAGATGTAACTGACTCTTTTAACTTTTCATCTATTGTATATGAAGAATTGTCTGCATCCGTGAAATTCCATGGTATAACGCCTCCACCCTGGCTTCCAGATAAAGATTTAACCTTATTTTTCACATCTGCTGCAGCTGTAATATCAGCTTCAGTCACACCCATATCAACAGATACATCAGTATCAAAATTACTGTATGTAGTTGAACCTGATAATGTCTTATATGAACCTGCAACCTGCTCACTTCTTTCAGCTGCAAGATAAGCATCAAAGCTTGCTGCATTGGCAGCCTCATATGATGAATCAGCATTAGCATACACAACTCCGGCAGCACCAGATATTATATTATTATATGCTTTAATCATTCCACCTTTTTCGTTCGAGAATACGCCTTTGTCCTTGGCATCTGAACCCTGAAGTGATGACATCATAGGATATTTGCAGTTTTCAAACACATTAGCTTCAACAAATGCTGATGAACCTGATGTAACTCCTACTCCATACTTTGAATTACCATCATAGTAATTGTTGTATACATGTATATTATGTCCGTTTCTTATACGCGGATGACGTGAATCTGAATGATCAAACCAGTTGTGGTGATATGTAAGATAATCTGAATACCCTGAATCTGCTGGTGTTGCATCTACAAGTCCACATTTTCCACTGTCAAAAAAGTGATTATATGATATTGTACAGTACTGTGACTTCTTGACATCTATAGAGCCATCACCCTTTTTCTGGTCGCTGTCTGAGCCAGCCTGTCCATAATATATATCAAGATTATGAACCCATATATTACAGTTGCTTGTGTCTATTGATATTCCATCATCCATGAAATTAAGCACTGAAAGATTTCTTATTTCAACATTTGCTGCATTTCTCACAAGAATACCGAAGTCTTTTATACAGGCATCGCTGCCGACACCCTCTATTGTAAGCTTCATATCAGAATAAGCATTTTTTCCCTTTACCTGAAGTCCTTCTGAACTGCTGCTTATCTTATCAAGATCATTCTTTGTCACTGTTCCTATAATACGGATATCAACAGGTCTTGTTTCCTTGCCTTTCTGAAGGGCATCAATAATAGTCTGGATGCCAACACATTTAGTAGTCTTATTCGTATCAGTCTTTACTGTCATAGTAACAGTTTTAGCAGTATCTTTTGTTACATACAGTACAACTGCATCCTGTTTTAATGTTCCATCATCATTATAAGCACCTGAACCTGTCTTATATTTAGAATCAGATGAGAACGCAAAGCCACTTCTATCATGTGAAGCTACTGCTATTTCTTCTGTTTCAAGCGCCTTTGAAGCCACTTCTTTTCCATCCTTTACAGGAACAATCTTCATAATATATGTTCCCTCTTTAAGGCCAAGTGCATCAGCTCTGTAATAATCTTTATCAGTCTTATAATGTCTGATAAGTTCATCATCAAGCTTTACATACTCTCCATCCTTTTCTTTAACATATGCATTATAGCTGTCAGCTTTATAATCTGTTGACCATTCTACATATGCTGATTCCAGCCAGCCTGTTGCTTCTATTTTTTCTGGCTTTACAACATCTGCTTTAGCAGATTTAACTGATACAGGCACTATTATGCTTACTGCCATAACAACAGCCAGTAAACATGCCCATATACTCTTAGATGATTTTTTAAATATAGCTTTCATCTTAAACCCCTTTCAAGTTTTGTGCATTTTTCACAAGTATAATATCAACATATGAAAATATTATTATTATTCTATCAAAAATAAATATTATGATATATGGTATTATAGTACCATATATCATAACCTCTTTTATAACTTCTTTTATAACTTCTTTTATAACCTCTATGCATAACCACTGTTATGAATCAGAACCAGAGCCTTTCAAAATATATTTATCAGGATACTCAAACACATATCTGTCATATCCATTGATTATTATTGTATCTTTATACTCTCTCTCTCTTTTATTCTCAACGGAATAATTCAGATGTACATGACCATGAATAAAATATTTCGGTTTATACTTATCCAATATATCAACAAATGCTTCAAACCCTTTATGTGGATTATCTTCACCATCTCCTATTCCAAACGCTGGTGAATGTGTCAGCAGAATATCTATTCCTTTTTTTATTTTTATCTTTGGCCACATTCTCGCAGCCCTTCTTTTCATCTGACTCTGTGTATATTGATTAGCACCTGCTTTATATCTTATAGAACCGCCCAGTCCCATAATACGGATTCCTTTGTACACATATATTTTATCCTCTATGCATATACATCCTTCTGGTTCTTTAAATGCATAATTATCATCATGATTGCCACGCACATATAATATAGGTACTTTTGAAAACGAAGCAAGAAATGAAAGGTATTCCGCACGTAAATCACCACATGATAATATAAGATCTATGCCATCAAGTTTTTCTTTTTCAAAATAGTCCCACAGATATTTCGACTCAACATCTGCTAACACAAGTATTTTCATAATTTTCACTCATTTCAATTATTCATTAACATCTATAATTCCCTGATTTATAACAAGGAGCTTATATTCTTCACTTAGTTCATCATACTCTGGTATCTTTCCAACAATATTGTCCATAAGCCAATCCATCTCTATGATTTCATCTGGGTCAAGAGTTTCACCTGCTTTATTCATGATTTTTCCTTCCTGATTTCTTAACTCACCAGAAAAAGGATGAAATTCACCTTTTATAATAGATTCTCTGATAAGGTCAACTATTTTTTTAGTTTCATTATTCAGGCCTCCACCATATATGATATCAACAGCCCCTGATGACATTCCCCACCAATAGTTAAGTGCTGATACCTTATCGCCTTCCTCTTCTTTCTTCCATGAACCACTTAGTATGCTTTGTATAAGCTTTTCATAAAACACACCCCAGTGCCATACCGGCATAGCAAGGTGTCTTATATTACCATCGTCATTTATATATAACCCAAATTTTCTTGATGATTTTTTCGGCGTAATCATATCCTGATCCGATATACAATTAATCCCAAGCTCATTAAACCTGGCTTCAACATCATTGTCTTTGATACCATTCCATTCCACATACACCTTAGCATCAGGATTAACTGCCTTTACCCCCATAGCAAACGCATTAACATTTGCCATAACACCATAAAGAGGACAACCTGCAACATATCCTATTCTGTCGCTCTTTGACATAACGCCAGCTATAAGTCCTGTCAGATACTTAGCTTCATGAATTCTTGTATAGTAGGTTCTTATATACTTATGCGATATATTCAGTGAACAGTTAAGTATCTTAGCCTTTGGATGTGCTATGGCCTGCTTCAGGCTCGCATACATCATGGCTGAAGATGTCACAAATATAAGATCTGTATTTTCATCTATAAGCTTTTGTATAGCATCATAATCATCGATTTTAGGTCTTACATTCGTTATACTTACTGTTTCTATCTGTTTTCCAAATGTCTCATCTATATACTGTCTTCCAAGTTCATGCGCATAACACCATTCCGATGTCTGTGGTGTCTTTTCATATATAAATCCAACCTTCAGCTTTTTGTTGCTATCTCCTCCTGATATTGGAAGCAGATAGCTTAGTATATTCTTTTTGGCTGGTTCTATCTTTGCCGGGTCCATTTTTAATTCAACCCCGCTGTTATCTGATATAAGTTCAAACTCTTCCCATGTCTTAGCCACATTTTTATCCATCTCATCAGATGTCATGTGCTTGACATTATCATATCCATGAATATGAATAAATCTTAGATACGCATCTCCGACAGGAAAATCAAATCTGTCTCCTCCCCTTGATTCATATGCCGTTCTGAAATTAAGATAGCTTGAAACAAGATCCTTTTTAGCATCTTCATCCATAACCTTTCCTGGTTCTATCCCAACCAGATCCATAAGTGTCGTAAAACTGCCTTCTTTACTGAAATATATATCATTAAGCTTAGTTGCTTTATAAAAATCCATAAATTCATAATATATTTTAACATCTGGATCATCGGATTTTTTAGGAATCTTTCGTATAACCTGTGCATTGACAGTAACTGCCTTAAAATACTTTAAAACACTCACCCTTTTGTTACCTTCAAGCACATAGAACTTATTCATGTATTCATATACCTTTATAGGATCTCTTATACCTTCATTCACCTGGCTGTCACTAAGTGATGCCCATTTTGCTGAAAACTCACTTCCCCATTCCAATATAGGCATCCAGTTATCTGCAAACGCATTTGTTCTTCCAGCTGTACATGTCCCTACCACAAGTCTTAATGGTATCTGATCAATCCCAAGACTCACCTCAGAATCAATACTCTTTTCCTCCATCATATTCTCCATAACAGGAAGGTATGGATATTTTCCTTTATTAACACATGCATGATATTCTTTTTTTCCTAATTTTAAGGCACTCATATAATCCTGTACTGACATACTAACCTCCATTCCTGCACAGATATACTTAAAAACTGTGCACTTTTAATGCCCATAACCCTTTTACCATTCTTTCCTAATTAAACTTAACACATTTTATAATATAAATAAAGCAAAAATGCTGGCTGGTAAAACTATTATGTATACCAGTCAGCATTTTATTACATTTCGGTGTCCTGCTTTTAAAGAACACTTGTAACTATCTTAGTCAGTGTCATAATATAGTTCTTATCAGATTCATTCCACCTGAAGCTTTTATTGAAAGTGTCATAGAACATAACTATATTATCGCCTTCGTCATTCTTAAAATAACTATATATCATGCCACCTATATTACAGGCTATAACCGCATCGTACATTTCTTTATAAAACGACTCTATATTAGAGGTATAAACCACAGTCACGTAATTCCTGTTTTCGAATTTTTCCATAAATTTGTCAGTTTTTATGAGTTCAAGTATATCTGGCAATCCAGAATATTCTCCATAGTAGTCTATAAGTTCGCCTTTAGTTGCGTTATATATACGTATACCATCTATCTCTAATGCCTTGCATGCACGAGGAAGTGCTCTTTTTACCGCCTCTTTTCCATTCCTAATTATATCAATAGCCATATCTGCTACTTCAAATGAAAGATTCTCACCTTTTTTGATAGGAGCCATAGAAAAGCCTTTTCTTCCCATATCCTCAATAAAATCCCCATGTTTAGCAGGGTCATATATTATATATCTGTTTTTACCTTTATTCTTAGCTATATATAAACACTTATCAGCCTTGTTTACAAGCGTGTCATAATCACTTCCGTTATCCGGATACTGACACACACCTATAGAAAGAGTAACTATACAGCCATTCTCTCCCTGGCTCATTTCATCCCTTACTTTCTGTTTAAGAGATGTAAGAATGGATCTCAACTGACTTTCTGTATTAATCCAGTTTGTAAATATGAAAAACTCATCTCCACCAAACCTTCCAACTATCCCCCTTCCGTTTAATGTACTGTTTATAATAGATGCAACTTTTAATATAACCTTGTCACCATACAAATGTCCATATGTATCATTAATATTCTTAAAATCATCTATATCAATCATAGCTACATAATGCATGTCTTTGTTAGATGCTATTGCATCCGATACATATTCCTTACATGCTCTTTTGTTAAGCAGCCCTGTAAAAAAATCCTTGCCTTCCTGTGTCGCATAATAAGCTTCCTCTGTCTGTGCACCAAGTGACTTGATAATCCCAATAACCACCTTGCTGCGATTGTACCTGTATATTATACGACAATCCACTTTATATAATCCAAGCTTAGATGAATCTGCTATAAGCGGGCATGTAATCTCTGCATTAAAGCCTTCGTTTGCGTTACGAAGCTTATACATGACATCACGAAAATCCTGTTTATGTCTGGCATTATTAAAGAATGTCATAATATACTTTTCAAAATCATCAATATGCATTTTTTTAATCACGGTTGCCTTCATGCTTCTATAAACATATATAGAAATAATCCCTGTAGCTATATCATAATCAAACAGATAATCATTGTACATTGAAAGGAATTTTTTATATTTATTGGCATCATCATGAAGCCTTAAATATTTCTTTTCTGTGTTAAACACATTGTATACCTCAGCCTCAATAACACTGTTATCCTCAATCACATGACCTGTATTAGATAACAATATATGAACAAGAGTATATGTATCATCTTTACCTTTCATGTATGCAATCATTCCCTGTGATTCACCCTCTTTAAGACTTCCACATATATTCGTAAACTCTTCCTTAAAATCTGGATGAATATAATCTGTTATGGATATATTAATTAGCTTTCCTACATAGTTATAGAAATAATCATCTGCAACCATAACCAGATAATTATGTGTAAATGTTGCAGAACAATATACCATATTTGATGTATTATTATATATATTATCTGATATTAACATAATGCCCCCACGTCTGCTTTGTTGTTTTTGCACTTTATTTTAATTAATAATACCACGTTTTTTATTAAATGTAAACAAACCATGTACTTTAGCCAGTACTTTTTCTCTATATTATGCATATTACATAGTTTCATTATAAACTATTATGAACTTGCATTATATCTGAATCAGGTTATATTATTATTGATTGACTTATTAAAATGTACATTATTGAAAGGACACAAATATATGAACGCTTTACCAAAAGACCCCGTTATGCTTCTTAGCTTTGTAAACATGCAGCTGCGTGATAACTACAGTTCACTTGATGAATTCTGCAAGTCGTTTATGGTTGATAAAAATGCCATTAATGATAAGCTTGGCATGATAAATTATATTTATGATGAAAACAGCAATCAATTTAAATAGGGAGATTGAGTACATAGTACTCAATCTCCCTTTGTATTCCATATTTACTTAGATGCTTTTGCGACAAGTCCATTATTTTCACAGTCGATTACTATATTATCTCCTGTAGATACATTGCCTGCAAGTATAAGCTTAGCTGCAAGTGTCTCAACTGACTTCTGTATATATCTCTTAAGTGGTCTTGCACCATACATTGGATCAAAACCATGCTCAACTATGAAATTCTTAGCTGAATCCGTAAGCACAACCTTAAGTTCCTTATCCTCAAGTCTTCTGTTAACATCATTAATAAGAAGATTAATAATACTTCCTATATTCTCCTTATTAAGTGGCTTAAACATGATAATCTCATCAAGTCTGTTAAGAAATTCCGGTCTGAAGCTGTTTCTTAAATCGCCCATTACCAGCTCCTCCACTCCTTCTTTAATATTGCCTTTATCATCAATACCATCAAGAAGATATGTTGAACCAATATTACTTGTAAGAATAATTATGGTATTCTTAAAGTCAACTGTACGACCCTGTGAATCAGTTATCCGTCCATCATCAAGTACCTGAAGAAGTACATTGAACACATCAGGATGTGCCTTTTCAACTTCATCAAAAAGCACAACTGAATATGGCTTTCTTCTTACTGCTTCGGTAAGCTGACCTCCTTCATCATATCCTACATATCCAGGAGGCGCTCCTATAAGTCTGGATACTGAATATTTCTCCATGTACTCCGACATATCAAGTCTTATAATATTATTCTCATCATCAAACAGACTTTCAGCAAGTGCCTTAGCAAGCTCTGTTTTACCTACACCAGTTGGTCCTAAAAACAGGAATGAGCCAATAGGCTTTGTTGGATCCTTTATACCTGCTTTAGATCTTATGATAGCCTCTGTAACTTTAGTAACTGCTTCGTTCTGTCCAACCACTCTCTTATGAAGTGTTTCATCAAGATTAAGTGTCTTCTGTCTTTCTGATTCACTAAGCTTAGCTACCGGGATACCTGTCCATCTTGATATAATCTTGGCAATCTCTTCCTCTGTAACACTTTCATGCACAAGAGATTCTCCATTGCCAGACTCTTTAGCTTTAGCTTCTGCCTCTTCTATCTGCTTCTGAACAGCTGGAAGCTTTCCATACTGAAGCTCTGCTGCCTTTTCAAGATTATATTCTCTCTTAGCCTGTGCTATCTGATTGTTAATATTTTCAAGTTCTTCCTTCA
>ERZ826613.3371-NODE-3371-length-13389-cov-3.197315_pt1 | contig 13389 bp, 11 predicted proteins | sample MGYA00519925_ERZ826613 | MGnify/ENA primary metagenome ERZ826613 (study PRJEB31778, sample SAMEA3449236) | human gut metagenome | biome: human gut; feature: human-associated habitat; material: faeces | place: United Kingdom | collected 2010/2012 ... | reverse complement strand
TAATTATTATATCTTATAAAAAAAAATATATATATTATACTTATAAATACAACAAATGGAACTACGTAACTTATTATAGATTCCGGATAATATTGATAATTGTTAGATTTAACTATACAGATTTCTTTTACAATATATATTGAATTTATAATTACATTAAGATAAATAGTAACTGCTGCTACACTTCCATATATTGAAGCTATATATTTCCTATTAATTATAACCAATATAACTGCCCATATAAAGCATGTTATTAGATTATCATATATTATGATACAATATATTGTATAACTGCTATAAGATATTAATATTAGTCCTGTTATTATATGTTTTATATCTGATGATATAATCCCTTTTAATTTTAAACTATACATTTTATCCTTAATATATGCATCATCGTCAACTTGTTTTGTAATTGAACTAATAAAGCTGATATATATTATATATTCAGTTATCCCAAAAAGTATGAGCCAATATATATACATTCCCATATATTTTTCCTTCTGTCTGCCTTTTAACTTTTTAACTATTATTGCATAAATCATTAAATAATCTCAATTATACAAAAAAACATATTATATTTCTGAATAACAATCAAAATACCGCCCACCTATCAATTGTGAGCGGTAACATAGTCATTAAATTTTTTTATAAATTCTTTACTATAACGTCTTGCTATAGCCATCGGAACATTTTCACTTTCATTTGATATCTTATACCATACAACATCTGACTGTAATCTTGATATATATCTATAATTAATAATACAGCCACTACTTGCCATCCCAAACCGACTTTGTGGAAACTTATCTTTAATATCCTTTATCTTTCCATATGTACGATATTGTCCATCAACTGTTACTACATTGATATGTCTCATATCTGAATATATACATACTATATCATCATAATCTACTCTATATATACTTTTTCCAATATTAAACAAAAACATATCACTATCTTTTCTGCATATCTTGTGTATGTCATTAAGAATCATACAAAGACGTTCCTCATTTGCCGGCTTAACAATATAGTTAAATGCATGTACATCAAATGCATTCTGCATATAATCCGTATGGCTTGTTATAAATACTATTATTGCATTCTTATACTCTGACTTTATCCATCTGGCAAGACTAATTCCATTATCATTTCCCAACTCTATATCAAGAAAATATGCATCATATTGCCTGCTGAATTCTTTTAAATCACAGCATCCTTCTAGTTCATCCTTAATATCTGCAACACTATTGAATGCATCCGTTTTAACCTTTATCCCAAGTTTGTCTGCTGTCTTATCAAGAAGCCTGACAAACATATCTGCCTGTGCACTATCGTCTTCGCACAATGCTATTTTCATACTTTTATACTCCTAATAACCCCTGTCTGATTATCATTACCGTATTCTATTCTGCTCTCACTTAGCTATCGTGCAAGCCATCCGCCATCAACTGCAAGTGTGAAACCATTAACATAGTCTGATGCCTTAGATGCAAGATACACTACTGCACCTTCCATATCCTCTGGTGTTCCCCATCTTCCAGCAGGTATTCTATCTAGAATCGCCTCACTTCTGTCAGCATCATCTCTTAACTGGGCTGTATTGTTAGTAGCCATATAACCTGGTGCAATTCCATTTACATTGATGTTATACTTTGCCCATTCATTAGCCATGGCTCTTGTAAGACCTATAACAGCACTCTTACTTGCTGTATATGAAGGTACTCTTATTCCGCCCTGATATGAAAGCATAGAGCATACATTGATAATCTTGCCGCCTTCGCCCTGCTTTATAAGCTGCTTTGCAAATGCCTGACTTAAGAAAAATACCATCTTTTCATTTACCTGTATGACTGAATCCCAATTTTCCTCTGTGAAATCTATAGCATCCTGTCTTTTGATAAGACCTGCATTATTAACAAGTATATCAACTCTTCCGTATACATCCATAGCAGCTGTCATAACCTTAGATATAGAATTCATGTCTGAAAGATCAGCTAATACTTCGGTAAATATACCACCATCCGCCTCTATTTTAGCCTTAGTTTCTTCACATGAACGTCTTGCAACTCCAAGCACCTTAGCTCCTGCCTGTGCAAGCGCAATACACATTCCCTGTCCAAGTCCTGTATTGGCACCCGTAACAACTGCCACCTTATTATCTAACTTAAATAAATCTAATATCATATACTCTCTCTTCCCTTATATTTCCTGTTATCTGCTGCATTAATTTAGAAACAAATCTTCAATAAATAACAACTAAGCAATGCTCATTGCAGTTAGTTAAATCCTATAAGCTTATTCATAACCTTATATCCTGTCTTGGATATTCCTCTTCCTATACGTCCGGGAATATTAACTGTACTTCCTAAAATACTATATCTTAGTTCCTTATAGAGCTGCTTATCTGTGTCTTTAACATACTTCCAGAGTTCCTTCTTTTTGTTAAGATTCTCCTCTGTTCCGGATATTATTAAGAATATTGATGAAACCTCCATCATAATTCTTAAATATGTTCTCATATATCTTCTACATTTCTCATTCTCTGGTTTCTCAGAAAGATATGAATCTATAAGCCTTCTTGTAACTCTTAACTGCTGGTCTATTCTTGATATCATAACCTTTTCGTTAACTGACTGGTCATCACGTCCTATGAAATATCTGTAGAAATTAGTATTAATGTAATACATTTTCTTAACATAAGGTAGTGGTTCAAACACAAACACATTATCCACGTAAAATGTATGCTTTGGAAGTTCTAATCCACAATCTTTAATAAGCTGTGTCCTATATATAACTGAATGCATAAGTATGTACTGGTCAACTTTAAAATGCCCCATATCATCCCATCCAAACATCTTATCAACTGGGAGTGCGTTCTCATAATGAATAACTTTTTTTCTTTTAGCGCCTACTTTTTCATATACATAGTTAGCTATAACCATATCAGGAAGGTCATCTTTTTCTACGAATTCCTTAAGCTTTGTAAGTATTTTTCTATAACTTTTTATATCTACCCAGTCATCACTATCAACTACCTTAAAGAACACTCCTGTAGCATTGGCAAGTCCTGTGTTAACCGCCTGTCCATGTCCACCATTCTCCTGGTGAACAGCTTTAACGATGCCTGGATACTGTTCTTCATACTTTTTAGCTATTTCTAAAGTGTTATCCTTCATAGAACCATCATCCACTATGATAACCTCAATATCATCCCCTCCTGCAAGGCATGATTTAATACATTTTTCCATATATTCTGCTGAGTTATAACATGGAATTGCAAATGATAATAACTTCATATGTATAATCTCCTATTTAATTTTCTTCAAAAAATCGTTTTGCTTCTTCCTCATGTTTGTGCGGGTCGAAAATGTTACCGCCTTTTCGTGCAAGCACGAACAGCGGTCACACTTTCGTTTTGCTTCTTCCTGTGATACCCCTACGAATTGCTCTGCTGCTTCGCTGCTCCCGCAATTCTGCAAACATTCGGATTCCGCTGATTTATTTCATAAATCGCTTCTTCCTCATGTTTGTGCGGGTCGAAAATGTTACCGCTTTTTCGTGCAAGCACGAACAGCGGTCACACTTTCGACCCTTGGGTATCACATGCGGTCTGGGCACTTGATACCAAGAAGGTCTGTGCATGTTTCAAGAATATTTTTTGTAAGTGTAATAAGTGCTATATAACCCTTTTTCTGTTCTTCGTTCTCTTCTGCAAGTATCTTCGTATTATGATAGAAGCCATTGAATTCATTAGACACTTCATATATGTACTGACATATTCTATGTGGTGCATTATCTTTGTATGCACTTTCTATCACATCTGAAAACTTAATAAGTGACAATGCAAGCGTTTTTTCTGAAGCTTCTTTTGCAGGTAATATATTAATATTTTCAGAACTTCCACCATTTTCCTTGTATTTTGCAAGTATAGACTTTATTCTTACGATTGTATACAGAATATAAGGACCTGTATTTCCCTCAAAAGAAGCAAATCTGTCTATATCAAAAACATAATCCTTTGATGCCTGGTTAGAAAGATCTCCATACTTAAGTGCAGCAAGCCCTACTATCTTTGATGTTTCTTCTGCTTCTTCATCAGATACTGATCGATTTTCCTTTATCTTGTTAAGTACTGCATTATCAATATCAGCAATAAGATGCTCTAATCTCATAACACCGCCTGAACGTGTCTTAAATGGCTTGCCATCCTTTCCATTCATAGTTCCAAATCCGACAAATGTCATATTAACATCAGGTCTTACGATGCCTGCTTTCTTTGCGGTTCTGAATACCTGTGTAAAGTGAAGCTCCTGTCTTTTATCTGCAAGATATATATATGTGTCAGGCTTATAAAGTTTTTCTCTTTCTACTATAGTTGCAAGGTCCGATGTAGCATAAAGTGCCGCACCATCTGACTTTCTTACGATACATGGAGGCAGTTCTTTAGTATCTGTATCTTCTGCTATATCTACAACAGTAGCCCCCTGGCTTTCATATGCTATACCATCATCAACCATCTTATCTACCATTTCATCTATATATGGCTGTGCATCACTTTCGCCTTTCCAAAGATCAAAGGATACATTAAGATTATCATAATTCTTCTTCAGATCTTTCTTTGAAACCGTCATAATATGATTCCAGATAGCTCTGCATGCCTTATCACCATTTTGAAGCTTAAGTGTTGCCTCATGCGCCCTTTTAGCAAACGCTTCATCCTCCTTGGACTTAGCACTTGCTGCTGGATATATCTCCTCCAGCTCTGCTATTGTAAATGGTGCTTCTTTAGGATATTCACCTGTAAATGAAGCATCAAAATATGGCAGTTCCGGCTTTCTATCTCTTAATTCTTCTATAATAAGTCCCATCTGAAGTCCCCAGTCACCAAGATGCACATCACCTATTGTCCTGTTGCCAACAAATCTGTTAATTCTTTTAACGCTTTCACCGATGACAGCTGATCTTAAATGACCTACATGAAGTGGCTTAGCCGCATTAGCACCACCAAAATCTACAATAACAGTCTTAACCTGTTCTTTGTTCTGATAACCATACTTATCAGAAGCTGCCATATCATTCATATAACCAGCAAGATATTCAGGACTAATCTTTATATTGATAAAGCCTGGTTTAACACTTTCAACAGATGAGAAAAGTCTGTTATCTGCAAGCTTGGAAACAACTTCATCTGCTATCATAAAAGGTGCCTTTTTATATGCCTTTGCTGCTGCCATAGCACCATTACACTGATACTCACATAAGTCTGGCCTGTTAGATACTGTTATCCTTGCATAATCTTTAGAATATCCACATTCCTCAAACGCTTTCTGGAATTGTTCTGTCATAAGTTCTATTATGGTCTTCATATAATCTCCACTCCTGATTTTATTTGCTTTTCAGTTGTTATATCACCTGATGCATATATAATAAATATAAAAAAGAAGCTGTTGCACTAAGTTGATTATATATTGATATATAAACTACTTACGTTGCGACAGCTTCCATATAAAACACTACTACATCACTGCTCAGTTTTAGGTTTTCAACTATTCTGAACAATAATATATAAAGCTGTATTTAGTTTAGTATAAGACACTTTCAAGAAAAAGTCCATAGCTCTCAGCTGGAAGTGACATAACAACATCCCTTCCATCAAGTGCAGCTTTTATATCTGAGGTCTTCTTTAATCCGTTACCAACATCAAGAAGCATTCCTATCATATATCTTGCCATATTATGAAGAAAATCATCAGCTGTTATTGTAATATTACATTTATCACCTTCTACATCTATATCTACTGACTTGACATTTTTTACTGTTGACTTACTCTTTTTAGCAGTTGTAAATGCTTTAAAGTCATGACTTCCTATAAAATACTGTGCCGCTGTTCTCATGGCTGATATATCTGGCACATCGAATGTATGATATGCATATTTTCTTGTAAACACATCTGCTACATTAGCCATATCAAGCTTGTATACATACGTTTTGCTCTTTGCATTCAACTGGCTATGAAATCTTTCATCAACTTCTTCAACATGATTGATTGCAATATCTCTTGGAAGGTATCTGTTAAGATAATTCTTAATCTCAATAGCCTGATACCTGTCATTTAACTTAAAGTTAGCTGTTTGCGCAAGTGCATGAACACCCTTTTCTGTCCTGCAACCAACATATATATCTATATCCTCACCAGTCATTTTTTTAATTATTTCTTTAATCTTAACTTCTATCGTATTGGATGATGAATCTTTACCCAGACGCTGCCATCCATCATATCTGCCACCATCATATTGAATCTGTAACTTATAATTATACATTATTCTTCCATAACCTTTTCAACTGTATTAACGATAACATCCATCTCAAAAGGCTTCTGTATAAAATCAGCTGCACCCATCTTAAGCGCCTCTATCATATTAGCCTTTTGTCCCGCTGCTGTAACCATGATAATCTTAGCATCCGGATCGTCATCTATTATCTCTTTAACTGCAGCAATTCCACCAAGCTTTGGCATTGTAATATCCATTGTTGTAATATCAGGTCTGTATATTTTAAATTTTTCAACACCCTCTGCACCATCTACTGCTTCTGCAACTATCTCATGTCCTGCCTGTTCAAGCATATTTCTTAAGAATTTCCTTGATGTCTTAGAATCATCTACTATCAATATTCTAGCCATAATCGTCCTCCGTTCCCACTTTATAATCTGGTATATGCTTACACCTTAAACTTCCAGCTTAATCTTATCATCTGCCACCATAATCAGATTAAATCTATGTCCCTTCATTGAAAATGTAACTACATACATTCCATTATCTGCCTTAATCTGTGTATCCTTATAAAATACTGGTGGATGCAATGCAACTTCTATGTCTTCATAGCTGAGCTTTGTTGCATACGCACCATTAATCACGTTAATAAGCTCACATATTGAATCATAAGCATCTGAATCAAACTCACTCAGCTCTTCCTGTGAAAATACTGATGCAACACATAAAAGGTCATCATCATCTCCCGCTATGCCAAGAAATACATCTATATCTCCGTCCATAAGCTGGCAGCCTACAAACTTTCCCTCGTACTCCTTTTGATATATAATTCTTTCCAGTTCCATATCATTACCTATAAACTGAGTAAATATCTTAAGTACACTCTGCATCTGCTTGTTGTAGTATTCTGTGTTCATATCAAGAAATGTTGTAACCATATCATCTATATTACCTTCCTTGATAACCTTCAGTTCACTATCAGTAAAAACAGTTCCAGCGTGATTTTTGGCAATATATTTGTTAATCATCTTGTCCCGCATATCATCGCTCTCCTCATACCTGATTATCTGTCAATTATAATTTTTCGATTCATTTAACTTTTAAATTCATTATACATCATTAAGATACAAGTTAGCAATCACTTATTTTATTTAATTGATTGAAAATTGACATATTACTTGCTGCTCACTGATATTTTAGAAAATACTTCGCGTTCTTAACTACTGCACATAATAAAACCGGCACAGCTAATCACACTTTTGCCATGCCGGAAACTTATTTTTACACTTTAAATATGATAAAAGGTTACTTTTAACCCCGATATCAATTATATTATTTAAGCATTCTCAACAGAATAGTTAGGAGCTTCTTTAGTAATATGGATATCATGCGGATGACTTTCTCTTAAAGCTGCAGATGACATCTTTATAAACTTAGCTGTCTCCTGAAGTACTGGAATAGTCTGTGCTCCACAGTAACCCATACCTGAACGGAGTCCTCCCATAAGCTGGAATATAGTATCTTCAACAAGTCCTTTATATGCAACTCGTCCCTCTACACCTTCAGGAACAAGCTTCTTTGCATCTGTCTGGAAGTATCTGTCTTTACTACCATTCTCCATAGCTGCAATAGAACCCATGCCTCTATAAACCTTATACTTTCTGCCCTGGAATAACTCAAATGAACCAGGAGCTTCGTCACAGCCTGCTAAAAGACTTCCAAGCATACATACATTACCGCCTGCTGCTATCGCCTTAACTATATCTCCTGAGAACTTTATACCACCATCAGCGATAACTGGAATACCATACTTTTTAGCTTCAGCATATGCATCCATAACTGCTGTTACCTGAGGTACACCAATACCGGCAACAACTCTTGTTGTACATATAGAACCAGGTCCGATACCAACCTTAACAGCATCTACGCCTGCTTCACATAAAGCTTTGGCAGCAGCTCCTGTAGCTATATTACCCGCAATAACCTGAAGTTCTGGATATGCAGCCTTGATTTCCTTTAAAGTTGTAATAATATTCTTTGAATGACCATGAGCTGAATCTATAACAATACAGTCAACACTTGCATTAACAAGTGCTTCTACTCTGTCCATAACATTAGAAGTTATACCAACAGCAGCACCTGCAAGAAGTCTTCCCTGCGAATCATGTGCAGATGCAGGATACTTGATAGACTTCTCAATATCCTTGATTGTGATAAGACCTGTCAGCTTGAAATCCTTATCAACAATAGGAAGCTTTTCCTTTCTTGCCTTACCAAGAATCTTCTTAGCTTCTTCAAGTGTGATGCCTTCCTCTGCTGTTACAAGATTCTCACTTGTCATACATTCCTTGATAGGTCTTGAGAAATCCTCTTCGAACTTAAGATCTCTGTTAGTGATTATACCAACAAGCTTCTTGTTCTCATCTACGATAGGTACACCTGATATTCTGAACTTTCCCATAAGCTCGTTAGCTTCTTTTAATGTATTGTCTGGATGTAAGTAAAATGGATCTGTGATAACTCCATTCTCTGATCTCTTTACCTTATCTACCTCTTCTGCCTGCTGCTCAATAGACATATTCTTGTGGATAATACCTATACCACCCTGTCTTGCCATAGCGATTGCCATTCTATGTTCAGTAACTGTGTCCATACCTGCACTCATCAAAGGAATATTAAGCTTAATATTCTTTGTAAGATTAGTTGTTAAATCGATCATATTAGGTGTTACTTCTGAATACTGTGGAACTAATAACACATCGTCAAATGTAATGCCCTCACCAATAATTGTACCCATTTTCCTTTGTCCTCGCTTTCCTGTGAATAAAATAATTAAGTTATATGCGCATAATAACGCAATTCTTGGTACAAAAAAATCCGAATACTTAATTCGGACATTTCTGTGTGGAAAAATCTGATAAACGTTCTATCATATTCCTTTTGTTTATAATATTAAAATTGTATCAGAGCATTTTTTAAAAGTCAATAACTTTAAACACATCTTTTTCAACAACATTTTGTATGCTGTGAAGAACACGTTCATCAGGATATATAAATACCCTGACTAATTCGTTATGTTCATTATACGCATATATGACAACTGAATCGTGATTGCTTGCACCAACTGAATAATCATAAGTCTTAACGTCCATATGGTTCATACGGAGTGCATCCTGCGAATCAGCTCTTGCCACAAGCTTTGCTCTTGAAAGTGTATACACACCACATCTTTTTCTTGCCGATTTTGCCATAATCCTGTCAATCGTAAGCGTATCATCCACCATCGAATACTCAAGCTCTGCATTATAATACTGGAATACTAAAAATGTCATCACCGCAAATAATGCAAGCACAATTATTCCAAATGTTCTTGTCTGTGGTATGGTTGTAGCCGCCACGATACAGCCTATTATAAGCAATGCCTTATAAATAACTGCTGTCTTAGGTGGTTTTACCTTCACTATCTGTTCTACTGCTATATCAAACATAAAGCTTCTCCTATCTTGTAATAATTCCAATTAATCAAAGTAATTAATTTTCTTCTTAGTGCCTGCAGCCGCCTTAACCTTTACATCTGGTATCTCATAGTCTTCTATATCAATTATATCCTTGCTTTCGTCACACATTATAAGTAATCTGGCAATCATTTTAAGCTTTTCTTTCATTCCGAAGCTTCCACCAACACTATAAGCTGTGCCATTTACTTCATATCTGTTCATTGATGAGAAATATACCGGTCTGTCTTCTTTGGCAACATCTGTATAATCTTTAACATCAATACATAATAAAGCATCTGCTGCTTCCTCTAACTTGTCTGGATGCTTAGCTATAACAGAACTGCATATTGTTCCAAGCATATCTGTCTGGTTCTGCTCGTATTTATTACCATATACGCTGAATTTCACAAGTGATCCACTTCCTTTGCCGCCAGCAGAAGAACCTCCTCTTACCTTTACCGCTGGAAGTTCAACCTGTTCTGAACTGAATATCTCTGGGCTTTCACCACATATATTAAGCAGAAGTGCCATTTTCTTTAACTTGTCTACTACTGAATATGATGTTCCAACGCATATATGGCTTCCATTAGCGAATTCAAAGAATTCACAGCTTCTGAAATATGTAGGCATATCTGCCTTACGATTCTTAGGAAGACTATAATCAACATCAGACACACAGTTCATCCCATTATATGAAGAAAGTTCGTCCACAATATCCTGATGTTTATTAAGAACGTGTGCAAAAAATGTAAGCATCATATCTGACTGATTAAGCTCATACTCCTTGCCATAAAGCGTAAATCTGATATCACCTGTACTTGTAGCCTGTCTTGTTCTGGTGTTATCAGTTATATGAGTGTTATCAGTTATACTGGTATTATCTGTTATACTAGTATTATCAGTTATATTAGTGTTATCTGTTATACTAGTATTATCAGTTATATTGGTGTTATCTGTTATACTGGTATTATCTGTTATATTGGTGTTATCTACTGCTGTTACAGAATCACCTGCAGCAACGCTGTCTATTGCTATGTTATTTTTATCGGCAACACTATCATTGTTGTACTTTTCTTTAAGTTCCTCCAATACATCAATATTAATTTTGTCATTCTTGTCATTAGTAAAATTATTATACATTAACTGTGCGCAATCACCAGCTGTTCCATATTTCTGAATACTATAGCTTGACTCTTTAAAAATATAACTAAGCATACTTATCGCAACTCTATGTGCTGTATTCAGACCATCTATAGTTGACCTGACATCTTTCTTTAACTTGCTCTTTACTGCAATATTATCTTCCATGACATCTTTAAGGACATTTACTTCCTCTGGAACCATCTTTATTGCCATACTCTGACTTTCTTTTGCAACTGTATTATCATACACAGCATCTTCCATTTTTTGTATTGTAGACATATTATCATCCAATGCAATATAAAAATTCTCAAGATACTTGCCTTTTTCCATCTTTAAATCCTCTGAACGTGTTACAAGCTGTTCTATAAGGCAGGCATAACTACGGAAATAGTTAAGACTAAGAAATGAAATCATAGCAACACAATCAACATCATATAAACGCTCCTTAATATTCTGTAACCAGTTCTTAGAAATATTCTCCTGAAGCTCTATATCTATATATACATTAATTCCGCGTTTTCTAAGTTCATATACAAATTCGTAAACCTTCTCTTTATCCTTACTTGCATAACTTACAAATACATAAGGCTCACCCTTTATCCATCCATCTTCAAGTTTCTTTTTAAGCTCATCAATATCCGCCATTACCATTCCTCCTGCGTGACAACTAAAATCCAATATGGAAGTATTATAACATACCCCTTAACTTTTTTAAATAGAAACAACTATCCCTGGTATTTTTCACTAGTGTTTTATCTTGTAATATTTCTTACCCAGATATACTTCTTATAATGTATATATACTGCCGGGAGCTTTACCAGCTCATCCAGGCTTATTATGATATATACAAGCCAGACTAGTGCATTGAATACAAATGCTGCTATAAAGCCAAGCGGAACCGCAAAGCACCACATAGCACCAATATTTCCCTTCATATCAAACTTTGCATCACCTCCGGCACAGAATATCCCATCCAGAACAGTTGTATTCACCGACTGCCCCATCAGATTAATGCCGAGGACTATCAGCATAAAGCCAAGATACCCCTTCGCTGTATCTGACATAGGGGCTGCACGCGATACAACCGGAGCTACAACGATAAGAAGCAGACCTGTTATTATCCCAATGGCTATTGACAGTCTTGTAATTCTTCCACCATATTCCCTGGCTTTATCAAGCTTACCTGCTCCTAGAAGATTACCTATAATAATTCCTGCCCCGGCACTAACACCCCTTATAACGCACTGCACCATGCTCTTTACTATACTGGCTATGGAATTCGCTGCAACAGCATCACTTCCCATATGTCCAAGTATAACTGAGTATAATACAAATGCAATGCCCCACACTAAGGAGGCACATAGCACAGGTGTTGTGTAATACCAGAAATCTCTTGTCAGTGCTTTATCTGTATGAATAATTCCTTTCCATTCCAAAGCGGCAATCCTGTCTTTGTTAACTACAATATATGCCCATACAAGCTCTATCACTCTCGATATTACAGTTGCATAAGCCGCTCCACGTATGCCAAGACGTGGCATACCAAACAATCCAAATATAAGGACAGTATTGCAGACTATATTAACAGCAACTGCTGATGAGCTGATAACAGAGCTTTGAGCCGCCCTTCCTGTATTCTTAAGAAGAATCAGATATACCTGCGATACTGCACACAGCACATAGGATAAGGCTACCGCCCTGATATATAGTGTACCGCTTGCAATAAGCTCTGGTTCGTTAGTGAATATCCTTATAAGTCCCTCAGGTATGAGAAGCGCAAGAATAGTGAATATGCCGCCTGACAACAGATTAGCATATAAAGCCACCGGCAAGATCTTTTCAATAGCTTTTATGTCCTTCTTTCCCCAGTACTGCGAAATCATTATTCCTGAGCCTGCTGTTATCCCTGCTATAAACAGATTAAGCACAAACTGTATCTGTCCGGCAAGTGAAGCTGCAGACAACGAGGTCTGGTCTACAAAGCCCAGCATAACCGCATCTGTGGCACTCACAAGTGCCAACATAAACTGCTGTATAGCTATCGGAACCACCAGTTTAACCAGCTTTTCTGACAAATCATCATTCTTTCTTCTACTAAAAAACATAAATCAAGCTCTCCTGACATATATGAATCAGCTCAATCTGCTGCAATTCACTTAATAACCTTGATAGCATAACACATTCCTTTTATATTGCACAACAAAAAGCCCCCTTGTTTATGAATATAAAACATAAACAAAGGGACTTTTTTAATATGATGTAAATGTTAAATTTATTTTATCAACTTACTGATGTATAGTAAATTATTACTTATTACATCATTCCGCCCATACCGGCAGCTCCTGCTGGCATAGCTGGTGCATCTTCCTTAATAGTTGTAACAACTGCTTCTGTTGTAAGAAGTGTAGATGCAACACTTGTAGCATTCTGTAATGCACTTCTTGTAACCTTAGCTGGATCAAGGATACCTGCAT